>Ga0183100_1000672_pt1 | contig 23348 bp, 19 predicted proteins | sample Biomet2_FD_127789 | JGI IMG/M metagenome (GOLD analysis project Ga0183100, IMG submission 127789) | Microbial communities from bioreactor (seeded with anoxic lake sediment) at LBNL, California, USA - Biofuel metagenome 2 | ecosystem: Engineered > Bioreactor > Anaerobic > Unclassified ...
TTTCATTAGATTCATCAGATATTGTAAGTTCTTTTGGTACTGCGAATATACTTGCAAGTATAAATGCTAATACTACTGTACTTAATGATATTATTGTATAAAATAATAACTGCCTTCCTTGATATATATACATTAAATATGATGGAACAACTGCTAAGCCATAAGAATTTGATTTAACATTAAAGATTGATAAAAATGCTGCTCCTAAACCCGAAGTAAATAATGTTACATATAGTGGTCTAAATTTATATCTAATTAATATACCAAATAACACCGGTTCACTTATACCAAATAATTGTGAAAGCATTGCGCCTATACTTGTAGCTCTAACCTTTTGATTTTTTGCTCTCGCTATAAAAGCTAAGCAGCAGCCAATATTAGCAAATCCATACATTGCGCATAATGTAATAAGTGGATTAAAACCTGTATTAGCAAGAAGTGATGTTTCTATCATGATAAATGTATGATGTAACCCTGTTAAAACACATAATGGATATATAACACCAATTAAAAAACCTCCAACACCAAAAGGTAAATGAATTAATTTTTCTATAAGACCAACCAATCCAAGTTCTATTGTATGCATAACTGGTCCAATTCCAAGAAAAACTACAAGCATCATAATTAACATTACGAAAAACGGAGTAAATATAAAATCTAAAACATTAGGCATTATTTTCCTTAATTTCTTCTCAAGACTTGCACCTAAAAAGCCTGCAGCAATTGCAGTAAGAACGCTTCCTTGACATCCTACAATCGGAATGATTCCAAAAGCTTTCAAAGCTTTTACTCCACTTGCTGGATCTGCAACTGCATATGCATTAGGTAATATTGGTGATACTAGCATTAATCCTAAAATGATTCCGATTACAGGAGTACCTTTAAAAACTCTAAATGTCGACCAACAAATTACAGCTGGTAGAAATGCAAAGGCTGTATCTGTAAGAACTGATACCAAGGCTTTAAAAGAATCAGGAATCCCTGCTGCAGATGCGCCAAACATGGCAAGTACAGCATCATTAAATACCACTCCCTTAAGTCCTAAAAATAAACCTGTTGCAGCTATGATTGGAATTATTGGTACAAATATATCGCCTAATATTCTCATTAATTTTTTTATGCCTTTTTCATTATCTTTAATCAATTCGTCCTGCTCTTTTTTAGAAACAGTTTTTAGTCCCATCTTCTCAACTTCTGCATAAACCTTATTAACTATTCCAGTTCCTAAAATAATCTGATATTGTCCTCCAGTGTAAAAAACCCCTTTTACTTCGTTAATATTTTCGATTTTTTTATCGTCAATGCTGTCACGATTTTTAACAATTAAACGTAGCCTTGTTGCACAATGAGTAGCAGATATAATATTTTCTTCTCCAATTGTATCTATAATTTCCTTTGCAATGTTTAAATACTTATTATCCATTTTATTACACTTCCCCTTTATTTTTTATATTTATAAGCAATGCTTGATTAGGCTTTAGAATAATTCCATCTTCTCTAATATCTGCATCTTTAAGATTATTAAATATTACTTCTTTATCTTTTATATTTAAAGGTTCAAAAACATTATGTTGACTAAAATTAAAATAGCAATATATAATTTCATTATCATTTTGTCTCGTATAAGCAATAATTTCATCATTTTTTGTATCTATAGGCTTAATATCTCCATAAATTAAACACTCTGAATAAATGCTATTTTGCCTAAAATCTATCATATTTCTATAAAATTCAAATATACTACCTTTCTTTCCTACTTGAGATTCTGCATTAATTTCTTTATAGTTATCAATCATACCAAGCCATGGCTTAACAGTTGAAAATCCACCATATTGTGTAGAATTCCATGGAAATGGAGTTCTTGAATTATCACGGCTTCTAAGATTTATAATTCTTAATGCTTCTTCCTCTGTAAATCCTTCTTGAATTGATCTATAATATTGATCTATACTTGAAATATCATTAAATTCGTCAATTGATTTTCTTTCAAAATTAGTCATACCAAGTTCTTGACCTTGATATATAAATGGAGTCCCTCTTAATAAAAAGTACATAGCTCCAAGCATTTTAACTGCATCTTTATTATTTTCCTGTTCTAATAAATACTTACTAGTAGACCTTGGTTGGTCATGATTTTCAATAAAATTTGCACCCCATCCGAATTTTTGAATGTTCATTTGACTAGTCATAATTTTTTCTCTCAAATCCTTTACAGTCCAGGGTATTCTTTTGAACCATTCACTACCTGAAGCAATGTCAAGATCTGCGTATTTAAAATCAAATATCATTGAAAAATATCCATTTTCTCCAATAAACTCATCGAGCTCCTCATATGATACTCCAGGTGCTTCAGCTACTGTTACACAATTATGTTTGTTAAAAGTTTTACTCTTAAGTTCATGTAAAAACACTTCTATACCAGGTTGATTTCTAGATGTTTTAGTACATTTAACTAATCCATCTACCCCATCACTTTCAACACTTTTAAATGTTAAATCCTTCTTAATAAATGTAATGGCATCAATTCTAAATCCTGCAATCCCCTTTTCTAACCAGTAATTTACCATTTCATATAATTTATTTCGTAATTCTTCATTTTCCCAATTTAAATCTGGCTGTTTCTTACCGAAAGCATGAAAATAATATTCATCTCTTCCATTTACTTTTTCCCAAACGCTACCGCCAAATACTGATCTCCAATTATTAGGTACTTCTTTTCCTTCTTTAAAAATATAATAATCATGATATTTACTATTAGGATTATCAATTCCTTCTTTAAACCACTCATGTTCATCAGATGTATGATTTATAACTAAATCTAATATTATCTTAATGCCATATTCTTTAGCTTTTTCTATAAGTTCATCTAAATCTTCCATAGTTCCAAATTCAGGTGCTAAATCAAAATAATCTGAAATATCATATCCATTGTCATCCATAGGTGATTTATATATTGGGCATATCCAAAGCATAGTAATACCTAATTCACTTAAATATTTCAGTTTTTGAGTAATCCCTTTTATGTCACCAACTCCATCATCATTACTATCATAAAAACTTTTAGGATAAATTTGATAAACGATTTCTTTCTGCCACCATTGCTTTTTCATAAATTCACTCCTCATCTCATATAACATTTCTTCTTTTTAATTCTAAATAAATTCCATTACTAAATGGATCTTCACAAATTGAATCTACATGCTTAAATATCTCCATGCTGCCACTCTTCATCCCAATAGCAGTACCTACTTTTTTTAACATATCTATATCATTTCTGCCATCTCCAAAAGCCATGGTTTTCTCTATTGGTATATTTAAATTTTTGCAAAGTTCTATTATTGCATCACCTTTATTGCAATCTTTTTGAATTATTTCATAATAGTTACGTGTATCAAATTTAAAACTTTGAGCTACTTCTATTTTTTCTTTCGAAAAAATTTGAGTTATTTTTTCAAATATTTCTTCATTTGACCACAGACAAATTTTATTAACTTTAAAAGTATTGCTATTAAGCTTGTCTATATTATTTTTATAGGTTATTTTTTCATTTTCTCTAACATATATTTTTTCTTCATTTGTTAATACTCTAAATTTTTCATCATTCAAGCACTCTAATATCCTAACTGCTTCTTCATTCATAAAAACGATATCATTTGTTTCAAAAGTAAAAGCAGTTTGTTTATTTACACTTTTTAAATAAAGCGCGACTTCTTCTAGTTTATTGGCTGGAAAGAACTTTTCTCTTATAACTTTGTTTTCGAACTTTATATAAGCTCCTCCGCTTGCAATAGTTCCATTCATTTCTAACTCTAATACATCATCATATATAGCTCCAATATTTCTTCCTGTACATAAGCATACATAATATCCTTTTTCTTTACACATTTTTATTGCAGTTTTAGTACTTCTAGGTATTCCATAAGATTCATCTCTTAAAGTACCATCAATATCAAAAAATATTATTTGATACACTTTTTGTTCTCCCCCCTTTACTATAGTCTAATAATATCAGATGCAAAAAAGGCAATCAATACGATTGCCTCTTTTAAAAAATATGTACTTACTCTGAGCAAAATTTCACTTTCTGAAAATATGCCCACCTTATAATTTACTTAGATATTCTTGATATTTCAAAAATAAAAGCTCAATTAAAATAAAATATGGTGTAGAAATTTCATAGCTAATGTAGTCTTCTACTTGTAGTTCTATTGAATTAATATATAAATTTTCATCACACAGAGATGCTAATGTATTATTTTTCATTCTTGTTATAGATAATGTTGCTATTCCACTTAACCTTAGTTTTTCTGCTAATTTAATAACTTCTTCTGATTCTCCTGAAAGAGAAATAATTATAACAAAATCATCGCTTTTTGCTAATTTGTTAATCGAATCAGCCATATCATGCCCATGTATATCATAAATTATCTTTTGTGTTGGCAAAAATATTCGCTTAAATTCACTAGCGACTCTAGCTTGAGCATATCCACTTCCATATGCAATAATTCTTTTAGCATTATATATTTTATCAAATATGCTGGTGCAATCATGATTTTTTATAACTTCAATCATTTTATGATAACTATCTGTAACATTTAATAAAAAATCTGTTTCTTCATTTCTACTAGCTTCTGCTTCAAGACGCAGTCTTGCTTTTAATTCACTAAACCCTGGTAATGAAATTTTTTGTGCAAAACGAAATAGTGTTGTAGTTGATACATTACATTTACGTGCAAACTCCTCTATAGAAAATTTATAACAGCTATTTTTGTTATTCATAATAAATTTGCAAATAAGCTTATCATTTTCATTTAATTTATCATAATACCTATTCATTAATTCATCAATTTTCATATTTTACCCCTTTTACATATCCCAAATAATTTACAAATAGTATATCTAAAAGTACATAAAATGCTGCTGCCATTTCATAATTTAAGTTTTGGTATCCATGTAGCATTTTGGTTTCTACGTAGAGATTATATTTGCACATTCTTGCAATTGTATTATTATCAAAACGTGTAATAGATAGTGTATTTACATTAGTATTCTCTATTGATTTTAATATATTAATTCCTGCTAATGTTTCACCAGAAAGTGAAATTATTATAAATAAGTCTTTTGCTGCAAACTTACTTTGCACAAACTGAACTTCACCTAAGTCAAATAAATCAATCACACATTTTCCCATTGATAGAAACATATGCTTAAATGCTTCTGCTTCTGCTTTTTGTGAATTTCCAGTACCATAAATGTAGATTATTTCTGCATTATAAATCAAAGCGCAAATGTTATTATATTTATATTGTTTCATTTCATCAATTATTTTATGGTAACTTCTACACGCCTCTTCAATATCAATATTTAAATTTTGATCCTTATTGTATTCTTGAGATTTTAATAAATACTTAAGTTCTGCAAAAGACTTCAAATTTAGTTTATGACAAAATCTAAGTAATGTTGTTCTTGAAACATGACATTTTTTAGCTAATTGTTCACATGTAAGTTCATTAACTTCACATTTGTTTTTAGAAATATATTTGAAAATTTGATGATCATTTTCCGTTAACTTATCATAATTTTCATTTACTAATTCACCTATTTTCATTTTATTTACCTCTATTTGCATGTTTGTTTTAAGTAAAACATTGCACTTTTATTTACTATATATTATATCTTTTTGCAATTAAAATTATTTTTATTATATCATATCCTAAACATAAACTTCTTTTATCTATTCTATTTATAATTTTAAAAAATAAAAAACCACAACAATCCAATATTATCTTACACTTCCTACTAACATCTTTAAAGTCATTACCCTATCCTTACCTAATATATAATTTGCAGTATTAAATAAATATTTATCCTCTGTTACTAACACAAGACTATTATCTAAATAACAAGTATATAAAAGCAATAAATCAGTCTCTGATAGCTTATTTGTATTAAAATAAGCATTACCTTTATTGGAATACTTTATATCTAACATAGAGTAAAATTCTTTAATATTCTCTCTATCTACTTCTATAATAAAAAGAAGCAATTTGCAAAATCTTTCTGATAATACTTGCTTACCTTTATATTCTCGCCGTTCTTTTACAACAAGTTCTTGACTGACCTCTTTTAATATTTTAATCTTTCTATCTTCAATAAGCTTATCAATAACAAAAGGTAATTGCTTCCAAAGTCCTATTACAACATTAGTATCTAATAAATACTCATTCATAATTATTACTCCTATAATATTTTTAAGATTACTCTCTTGTTTATATTATTTATATTTCCATATAACTTTATGTTGCTCCTTAAAATAACTACACATATATAGTTGATCTCACAATGTTTCCATCCACTTTATCACTATTCACCATTTTAAGCATACACTCTGAACTATCTTTGTCCAAATAAACTATTAGCAATTGTTCTTTTTCTAATAATAAATCCTGTCCTTCAATAAATATTTTTATATCACTATCAAAATTATATAGTACCTCTATTATTGTCTTTGTTTCCGTAGCTTTTAATTCCAATAAAAAATCTGAGTTAGGTAAAATTTTAATGTGCTCCAATTCTCCTGTGCAGTTAAATCTAGTCATTAAATTAAAGTCTCTAGCCTTACCATAGCTTTCAGTTTCCCAATCTCCCATAAAGCTATCTTGCTCAAAAGGTGTTAGCTTTTTATTATATTTATCTTTATGAACTAATTCCATTTTTCCAGATAAAAGCATTAATTTTCTTGAGACCCCATCTAGTTTTGTGAATGCTGATTTTTCCAAATTTACAGTTGCACTACTTAGGCGAAATAGGAAATCTCTTTTCTGATAGCTTGAATCTTCTGGATAAATATACAGCTCCGTTGTATCTCCACCTGACCAATTTGTTGTTTTATAGTTAAGCTTATTTAAAACTTTAAATTCCATATACAACTTCACCAGCTTTCAATACCTTTTCGACTATATTGGTGCCTGTATTATAAACTAAAAATTTATAACTTGGGTATTTAAGAATTATAATATCAGCTTTTTTCCCAATTTCAATACTTCCAATGCTATCAGCTTTATCTATTGCAGCTGCTCCATTTAATGTTATTCCTATAATTGCTTCTTCTATAGTCATCTTCATATGAATTACAGCAAGAGCTAACATTAATGGAACTGAATTTGCAAAACAGCTTCCCGGATTAAAATCACTGGCAAGTGCTACTGCTCCACCATTATCAATTATTTTTCTAGCAGGTGCATATGGCTTTGCTAAACAAAAAGCAGTACATGGAAGTAATGTTGCAACAACATCATTTTCACTAATATCCTTTATTCCTTTATCCGAAACCATAAGCAAGTGATCTGCTGAAACAGCCCCTATTTCTGCTGAAAGCTCGCCTCCACCTAACTGAATAATTTCATCTGCATGAATCTTAGTTTTAAAGTCTAATTTTTGTGCTTCCAAAAGTAATTTTCTTGATTCTTCAATTGAAAAGACTCCTTCTTCACAAAAGACATCACAAAATTCTGCTAAAGATTCTTCACGAACTTTAGGAAGAACTTCTTTTATCATATAATCTACATATTCTAAACTTCTTCCTTTATATTCACTTGGAATAGCATGAGCCCCTAAATATGTTGATACAATATCAACAGGCTCATTATTATTTAATTCCTTCATCACCTTTAATTGCTTTAATTCACATTCTAAATCAAGGCCATAACCTGATTTCCCTTCAACTGTTGTTATTCCTTGAGTTAACATGCCATCTAATCTTTCTAATCCTAGATTATATAATTCTTCAAATGTTGCATTTTTTGTGCTCTTTACAGTGCTTTGAATTCCGCCACCCATATTTAAGATATCAAGATACTCTGCTCCTTCCAATCTCATTACAAATTCATCTTCTCTATATCCACCAAAGATGAAATGAGTATGAGAATCAACAAATCCTGGTAATATACATTTGCCAGCTGCATCAATTACATTACATTCATTTATATTTATTTTACTTACTACAGTTTTAGTATTTCCTATATCTTTTATTATTCCATCTTCAATGTAAATTGCTCCATCTTCTATAGTTAATAAATCTCTCATCTCTAATCCCTTTTTACTTTTAAAACCTTGAGGTGTAGCTATTTGAGAAGCATTTATTATTAATGTTTTATTCATTCCTATCCCTCTATTTCCTTCATTATTCTTTGAACCTTTTTAACTATTTCTCCTTCTGGAACAGTATTTAATTTACCACCATTTACAGTAAGTCTTCCATTTACCACTACTTTTTCTATTGCAGTAGGTTGCATTGAATAAACAAGATTTGGAAGGATTTGCTCTGCACTTTCAGAGATAGGTTGCATAGACATATCATTCATGTTGACTCCAACAAAATCTGCTTTATATCCTGCTTCTATCTTACCTACTGGAAGACCTAACAGTTCCCCTCCATCTTCAGTTCCCATTTTAAATGCATCTTTATAATTTACACACATAGCATCTAAAGTTTTAGCCTTTTGAAGAAGGGCAACCATTCTCATTTCTTCAAATACACTAATTCTATTATTGCTACATGCACCATCACTACCAAGACCTATTTTAACTCCTGATTTCATCATATTTACAATGTCAGTTATTCCATCAGCTAAGAACATATTGCTTGATGGACAATATGCAAGTTTTCCTCCTCTTTCCCCAATTAGCTTAATTTCACTATCTTTAAGCCATACACCATGAATTATAACCATACTTTCATCTACAACGCCAAGTTTATCTAAAAGCTCTACTGGTGTAAGTCCATTATGTTCTTCTTTAACTTGTTCTACTTCAAAAGGTTCTTCAGCTACGTGAATGTGGAAACAAGTTCCTAATTCTTTTGCTAACTTATGACCAGCTTGAACCATTTCAACTGAAGCTGCGTGAAGACTATGAGGAGCTGGAATCACTGTTACCATATCATTATTCTTATATTTATTTGCTAACATTCTTGTATTTTCTACAGCCTCTTCTATAGTTTCTTGATAGCCTTTTGGTGCTCCATCCCAATCATACATGGTTCTTGCAAGCACTAATCTAATTCCCACATCTTTAGCTGCTTTAACAATCATTTCATCACTTTCTACTCCAAAGTTATGTAAATAGAAAAAGTCACTTACAGTAGTTACTCCACATTTCATCATTTCGCCAAAAGCAAATACTGCACCACCATAAATATGCTCCTTTTGTAATCTTGGAGAATATTTATATAAAGCTTCATCTCTCCACTCTAAAAATGGCCTGTCGCAAGAAAGCCCTCTAAGCAAGCTTTGGAAACAATGATTATGGACATTTACAGTACCAGGAATCATTATTAAATCACTCCAGTCAGCAAGAGATGCATCTTCATGCTTTTTAGATAAAGCTTCTACCTCTCCTACTTCAACTATAGTATCATTCTCAACTAAAACTCCTTTATTTTTAGAAAACTCTCCATTTGAATATAGAAATTCTGGCTTATATAATATTTTCATAATTAATCTAGCTCCTTATCTAACTTTAATATTGTTCTTAATAAAACATTTCCTGCCTTTTCAATATCATCCATCTTGGTATTTTCATCTGCACAATGACTTTTACCATCAATACTTTGTACAAATAACATTGCAGTTTTACAAATATCAGTCATATGAACCGAATCATGACCTGCCATACTTACCATGTCTACTAATGGCTCTGAAATTTCTTCAATAGATGCTTCAAGTGCCTTTACTACAGTTTCATCCATATTAACTTCTGCTTGATTTAAAATAATTTTTCTATCAAACTTTACGCCTCTTTTCTCTTCAATAGCTTTGAAACTCAAAGAAAATTTCTCTATTATTTCATTTTTAATTTCAGTACTTGGTGTTCTTATTTCTAAAATAAATTCAATACTTGCTGGAATTATATTAGCTGAATTTGGATAAACATTTAACTTTCCAACAGTTCCAACAACATCGTTTCTATTAATTTCAACTATTATTTTTTCTAATTCTAAACAAGCTTCGCTGGCTGCAAGAAGCGAATCATGTCTATATTTCATAAGTGTAGTACCTGCATGATTTGCTTCTCCCAAAACAGTAATTTCTTCTCTGTATATACCTGTTACCTTTTTAACGGCTGCAACTGATAACTTCCTATCAAATAATATTCTTCCCTGCTCTATATGACATTCTATAAAAGCACTCATATCTCCAGGTTTAAGCCTTGCGTCTTCAAGAATATCAGCATTTCCACCAATTTCAGCTAAGGCATCACTTAATAAAATGCCATTATCCTTATTTACAGCCTTTTTAACCTCTTCCTTGCTAATCTTCCCAGTTGAAATTCTACTTCCTAAGGTAGATAAATTAAAAGGATTAGGTTCCTCTGCTGAAAAAGAAACTATTTGTAGTGGATGCCTAAGTTCATATCCTTCCTCAATAATCCTTTCAACTACTTCAACTCCTAGTAATACCCCTAAAGCTCCATCAAATTTTCCGCCACTTGGCACAGCATCATGATGGGAACCGATTGTTATAGGCGCTAAACTTTCACTTCCATCTACATTTGCCCATATGTTAGCTATAGGATCTATCTTAACTTTTGCTTTTAGTTGTTCTTCAAATAAATCTATTAACCATTTTCTAGCCTTTTTATCTGCTTCACTGCCTATAGATCTATCAATTCCACCGACCTGATTCATTCCAAATAATGATAAATCCTTTATTCTTTGTTCTAATCTTTCTTTATTTATTATAAAACCATTCATAATGTATTCCTTTCACTATCTAATATTAATTATTTAGCTATATTTTACTTCGTTAAATCTACATTGATTTAATTAACTTTTCATCCCCTACCTCAATAATTCTTCACTTTAAGCATATGAAAAAAAGCGGCTCATATAACGTGAGCACGCCCATTTTATTTTTTATGCCTTATTGCATATCTAATAAATTTTACTAGGAAACTGCACTTTGAACATCTTCTTTAAAAATCAATCCGTCTTGAAGTTGTCCTTCTTTCATTGATACTATTCTATCAGCTACTCTTTTAGCAAAATCCATGTCATGAGTTATAATCATCATGCTCATACCTTTTGAACTTAAGCTCTTTATTAAATTTGCAACTTCCCCTGTTAAACTTGGATCTAAGGCTGAAGTAGGCTCATCAAAACACATTATTTTAGGTTCTAAAACTAAAGCTCTTCCTATTGCAACTCTCTGTTTTTGACCACCTGATAACTGAAAAGGATAATTAGCTTTTTTATCTAATAGACCTAAAAATCCAAGAGTTTCTTCTGCCTTTTTAATTGCTTCTTCTTTTGACATTCCTAAAACCTTTTGAGGTGCTTCAATTAAATTTTCCAATACACTCATATGAGGAAATAAATTAAAGTTTTGAAATACTAGACCAATATCTTTTCTTAGTTCTCTTAGATGCTTTTTATCTATATATTTTCCATCCTTACATAAAGTTTTACCATTTATTTCTATATCACCTTCATCACAATGCTCTAACGCATTTACACATCTTAAAAAAGTTGTCTTTCCTCCACCTGACTTTCCTACTACAACTAATATTTCACCTGGTTTTATTTCAAGGTTAACACCCTTTAAAACTTCTACGTTCCCAAAATGTTTTCTAATATTTTTAACCTTTAACATATTTTATTTCCCCCTAGCTATAATACTCATATTTCTTTTCAATGTTTTGTAGCACCTTACTTAGTATGCCTATAATCACCAAATAAATAACTGCTGCTAGTAACAAGGGTACTAAAGTTACATCTCTATTTGAAGCCATCTTTGCTATCTTTAGTAATTCATCTAATCCTAAAACATAAACTAATGAAGTGTCTTTTAGTAGTGTTGTTATTTCATTTGCAACTGGTGGGATTACCCTCTTTATTGCTTGAGGTAATATAATCCTAAAAAATGTATTACTTGGAGTTAACCCTAAGACTTCTGACCCTTCATATTGTCCTTCGTCAATTGAATTTATTCCTGATCTAAATATTTCACCAAAATAAGCTGTATAATTTAATGTAAATGCTATAATTCCAGCAGTAAATCTATCAAAGGTAATTCCTGCTATTGGCAAACCAAAAAATATTATAACTATTTGTAGTAATAGTGGTGTTCCTCTCATTATAAGAACATATAGTTCTAATATTTTTCTAATTATTGCAACTTTAGATTTTCTTCCCAAAGCTACTGCAACCCCTAGAGGTATAGATAATATTAATACTATAATAAAAACTTCTAATGTAACTATGCATGCCTCCAGCAATTGTGGCATTAGTCCTAAAATATAGCCCAAGGTAATCCCTCCTTTTTTATTTAACTATAATATCTTCGCCAAACCACTTCTTAGATATATCTCCAGCAGTTCCCTCTTTAATTACTTCTTTTAATGCTTTATTGAAATCTTCTACTAATTTTGTATTGCCTTTCTTTATACCAACAGCATAGCTTTCACTACCAAAGTCGTCTTTAAGGATTTTATATTTTGTTTCTCCTCTTCCTTTAATATAATATCTAGCTAAAATTTCATCAGCTACAACAGCATCTATTCTTTTTGCTTCTAAATCCATTAATGCATCGTTGTTAGTTTCATAGGTAATTACTTTTCCACCATCAAATTTACTTAATGTATCCTTATCTGCATTTATGGCATCTACTGAACTTGATTGATTTTGTGCCCCAACCTTAGCACCTGCTAAATCTTTTTTACTGTTAATATTAGAATCAACTAATGTGATTATAACTTGTCTATTATTTAAATAAACATCTGAAAATTCAACTTTTTCCTTTCTTTCATCTGTAACTGAATATCCATTCCAAATTAAATCTATGTTTCCATTATTTAATTCTGATTCTTTCATGCTCCAGTCTATTGGTTGAAATTTTATTTTCTTTCCAAGTTTCTTCTCAACTGCTTTAGCTAAGTCAATATCAAACCCAACTAATTCTCCATTCTCATCTTTATAACCCATCGGTACAAAAGTATCATCTAAACCCATTACTAATTCTGTTTTTTCATCACTTTTACTAGTCTTACTTGCATTACCACAAGCAATTAAACCTGTACCAAGTGTAAGAATTGCTGCTAACATTAAAATCTTTTTTACTAATTTACTTTTTTTCATTGTTAATTCCCCCTAAATTTTTATCATTGCTTATTAAGCTTTTTATACCTCATCTACCAAATTACAAATTATTCCAATACAAATAAAGGCATCCCCAGAAAAATTACTGGAAACGCCTTTGTTTCGATGTTATTAAATTTTACGACAAGAATCTTAATATATAATCTAATTCTATATCTATGAGAATGTTAATTGCTTAAGAATAACTCATTTAGATTATAACCGTTATTTACCTTCTGATACAACCTTTTTTATCAATTCATTATTTGCAACATAAGGTAATGTTATATGATCAGTTCCTGATTTTATTTCATTATATTCAATACAAGTAGAAATTGAATTTTCATTTCTTGCCCATGATCTACGAGAAACTCCAACCATAGTATCCCATGGCATTGCCATTGATAAAATAGTATCAACTCTTTCGCTTCCATCAAGGACCATACCAAAGCCACCATTAATTGATTTACCTATTCCAACTCCACCACCATTATGAAGTGCAATTAAGCTCATACCTCTTGCTGCATTTCCTGCAAAACATTGAGTAGCCATTTCTGCCATAATATTTGATCCATCTTTAATATTTGAAGTTTCTCTAAATGGTGAATCAGTACCACCTGTATCATGATGATCTCTACCTAGCATTATTGGTCCAATTTCACCTTTTCTAACCATTTCATTAAATTTAAGAGCTATTTTAGTTCTTCCTATAGCATCTTGATATAAAATACGTGCTTGTGTACCAACAACCATCTTATTTTGTTTAGCATCTCTAACCCATACATAATTATCCCTATCTTGATAACGTCTATTTGGATCTATACATTCCATAGCTGCTTTATCAGTTGCATCTAAATCTTCTGACTTTCCACTTAAACATACCCATCTAAATGGTCCATAACCATAATCAAAAAGTTGTGGTCCTAATATATCTTCAACATAGGATGGGAATATAAATCCATCTTTTTCATCCTTACCATTTTTACAGATTTCTTGTACTCCAGCATCAAAAATTGCTTTCATAAAACTATTTCCATAATCAAAGAAGTAAGTTCCTCTCTTATGCAATTCTACAATTAATTCATAATGATGTTTAAGAGTCTTATCAACTAATTTACAGAAACCATGTGAATCTTTATCTAACATGTTTGTACGCTCTTCAAAAGTAAGACCTTGTGGACAATAACCTCCATCATATGGAACATGACATGAAGTTTGATCTGATAATAAGTCTACATGTATATTTTTTTCTACTAAATATTCAAGAAGATCTACAATATTTCCATGATATCCAATGGCACATGGACGTTTAGCATTCTTTTCTTCTTCCACCCAAACAGCAATTTCATCAAGATTAGCTGAACATTTACTTATCCAACCTTGTTCTAATCTTGTTTGAATACGAGACATATCAACTTCTGCAATAATTGAAACTGCTCCTGCAATTTCAGCAGCTTTTCCTTGAGCACCACTCATGCCACCTAGACCTGCTGATATAAATAATCTTCCTGTTAAATCTTCATTTTGAGGAATTCCTAATTTTAGTCTCCCTGCATTTAATAGAGTATTAAATGTTCCATGAACTATTCCTTGAGGTCCTATATACATCCAGCCTCCTGCAGTCATTTGTCCATAATTTGCTACCCCAAGAGCAGCACCTCTATTAAAATCAGCTTGATTATCGAACATTCCAACCATAAGACCATTTGTAATAATCACTCTTGGCGCAAGTTTATGTGATTTAAATAATCCCACTGGGTGTCCTGATTCAAGTACCAAGGTTTGTTCATCAGTTAAAACTTCAAGGTATTTTTTAATCAATCTATATTGCATCCAATTTTGACACACTTGTCCTGTTTCACCATAAGTAACTAATTCATATGGATATAAAGCTACTTCAAAATCTAAATTATTATCAATCATTACCTGAAAGGCTCTTCCTTCAATGCAATTTCCGTTATACTCATCTATTGATTTACCATATATTCTTCCATTTGGTCTATAACGGTATCCATAAATCCGTCCATGTTCCTTAAGTTCTTCAAAAAACTCTTTTGCCATTTCTTCATGCTGTTCTTCTGGTATATAACGAAGTGCATTTTTAATTGCTAATTCTATATCACTTTTAGAAAGATTAGATTCTCTCTTTGGAGCACGGCGTAAACCTTCTATAAATTTAGGATACTCCGGTAATTCAGCATCTAATTTTATTTTCATTGCATCTTCGATTGATTTATTATTCATATATTTTCCCCCAAACTACTATAATTGCTTAATATTATTTGAATATAAAATTATTTTAAATTAGTTCATTAATTTCATGTTATTTAAATTCCGGAAATTTATTCATTACACATTCTTGTATCTTCCCATCTCTAACTAATTTATTAATATTGGTGATATCTATTCTAACTTCTCTATCTTCATCTAAAAATGGTACTACATCACGAACCATATCATATACTTCTTTATTTAATGATGATATTTTTCCACCTCTTAAATCCACACCTTGAACAGCTGCCATAAGTTCAAATGCTAATACTGATATTGTGTTTTCAGCAATATCTTTACTTTTTCTAGCAGCAATTGTTCCCATACTTACGTGGTCCTCTTGATTAGCTGAACTTGGAATTGAATCCACACTAGCTGGATGTGCAAGTACTTTATTTTCTGAAACAATAGATGCTGCACTATATTGACAAATCATATATCCTGAATTAAGTCCACCATGTTTAGTTAAAAATGCTGGTAAACCTTCACTTAAAGATGAATTTACCATTCTCTCAAGTCTTCTTTCAGATATATTTCCAAGTTCTGAAATTGCAATTCCCATATAATCAAATACTAATGCTAAAGGCTCCCCATGGAAGTTTCCTCCTGATATTACTGCATTATCCTCTAAAAATAAAATAGGATTATCTGTTACTGAATTCATTTCAATTTCAAGAACTTTTCTTACATGGTCTAATGAATCTCTTACTGCACCATGTACTTGAGGAATACATCTAATTGCATAGGCATCTTGTACCCTTAATTCTTTTGAATTTTCAATAATTTCGCTTCCTTCAATCATACCTCTTATATTACTTGCAACATATCCTTGTCCTTGATGCGGTCTCACAGCTTGCACTCTTGGATCAAATGCATTTTCAAGAGCTGCAAGAGCTTCCATTGTCATTGATGCTGTTATATCAGCAAGTCTTGCTGCGCAAAGTGAATCATAATAGGAAAGTGTTCCAACTGCTGTCATTGCTTGAGTTCCATTTATTAATGCTAAACCTTCTTTTGCTTTTAACTTAAAAATCTGTATTCTAGCCTTAGACATAGCTTCAGCACCATCTAATTTTTCACCTTTATAGTATGCTTCTCCTTTTCCAAGTAGCACTAATACCATATGTGAAAGTGGAGCTAAATCACCACTTGCTCCAAGAGATCCCTTCTCAGGCACAACTGGGTGAACTCCTTTATTAATCATTTCAACTAATGTGCATACAACTTTTGGTCTAATACCAGAATGACCTATGCAAAGTGCATTAGCACGTAAAAGCATCATAGCTCTTACAACTTCTTCTTTAAATGGATTCCCAACTCCAGTACAGTGGCTAAGTATAAGATTAGTTTGTAATACTTCAAGCATATCTTTATCTATTGAAACTTTACTAAAATCTCCAAAGCCAGTACTAATACCATAAACTACCTTGCCCTCTTCAATAATTTCATCTACCATAGCACGTGATTTTTTCATGCATTCTATGGCTTCTTCTGTAATTTTTACTTTAGCTCCAAATCTAGCTACTGCTACTACCTTTTCTACCGTTAATCCTGTACCATCTAAAATTACTTCTTTTATGTTTTTTGGGTTTATGTCCATTATTTATATCCTTCTTTCTTTAAATCGTATTTGCAATTCTTCTCTAAATAAAAATAATTAATTTGAAAATTATCTTTACTATACCTGCAGCTTTAAATTCACTAAAAATCCAATCTCCAGTTCTCCATTGAACTATACCAATTCTATTTTTAGAATATATTTAATAATTATATTTATAAAAATAAAGGCGTTTATTTTCTCTTATCTGACAAAATAAACGCCTTTGTTTAATCATTTTTATTATATTTACTATGAATTCATAGTATCATAGCACTTACTTAATGTCAACATGCTCATATATATTTTATGCTTTTTTTTATATTTTATGCATAGTTTTTAAATTGGTATATATCTTTTTATTTATAATAAGTATATCTATTTTTATAAATAAAAAAAATTACTCAATATAACATTTAGCATGATATATTGAGTAATTCTTAATTAATTCTATTATTCTTATTTAACCAAAATTTTTGTGCTTGCTTTTCTAAATAAATAAGTGACCCTTTATCTAAAATATATTCAAATACAATTATCTCTTTATCTTTACATTCATCCATTAATCTTAAAAATTGTATATTCGTATCTTCATTATAATCTGGTGGTACTATAATAATCTTATATTTATCTATTTCATTAATAAACTCTTGGTATTGACTACATATATTAAATTCTTTTTTATTTGTAATATCATTAATTCTTTTCAAATTATCATTAACAAGTTCTAAAAAATTTTTACTTCTGTATAGTACTGCAACTTTATTTCCCTTTGATATTTTAGCAATTTCACTAACTGTTTTATTACTGACTGTTAGTATAACTCTTTCCATAGGAATTATATTTTTAGGCACAACGTTTATAAGTTCACTATAATGACTTAATGTTGTCGCAATTAAGTCAAATTTTTCTTTAATCAGCTCTGGATTATTTATAATTTCTTCAACTAAAAAGGTATTAACACTAATATTACATTTATCAGAAATTTGTTTTGCTGTTACACTAAGCAATTCTATACTACAATCAATCCATCCTAAATGCACCCTATTATCTTTTTTTAATCTGCTCCAAATTTCTTTTATAACAATTCTTTTAATTTGTTCTTCACTAAGATTTAAAGAAATAAGATTCTCTACTAATTCTCTTATTGATTCAACAACAAATTCTCCTTCATCAATTTTCCGTTCCAGGATTGGAAATGTACCACTTCCTTGAATCTTTCTTATTTTACCTTGTTTCTCCAATTCGTTAAAAGCACTCTTTATTGTTCCTCTTGCTACATTAAATTTAGCACTTAATTCTCTTTCTGTTGGCAACTTCTTCTCCTCTGAAAATTCACCATTTACTATAGCTTCATTTAAGCTTTTAACAATTTGCTTATATACTGGAGTTTTATCATTACTGTCAATTTCATAATTCATTTAAACTTCTCTCTTCCCACATTTTTTCTCATAACATTCTTGAACTTTTAACTCCAAATGAAACAAAGAACCCCTATCAATTAAGTATTCAAAAGGAATAACTTTATAATTTCTTTCTATAAGTTTGTTAATTACAGTAACAATATCTTCATTTAAAGTAATTAAATACTCTGGTGGAACTAACAATGCACCTGCCTCTAAAATTCTTTCTTCAAATTCAGTTATGTCGCAATCATCCCTAAAGGCTATGATTTCATTTCTTTTATCTAGCATCTTTAATTTATCAATAATATTTTCTAAAAAATGATTACTTTTATATAGTATTGCAATTTCTTTATCATTTGAAATCTTTGCAATTTGAGCCACTGTTAAATCACTTACAGAAAGCCCTAGTTTCTCTATTCTTGAACATTCATCGGGTACTAATTTTAGTAGTTCTTCATAATGAGATTGGGTTGTTGCTATTATATCATAAGAATTACCCAATAAGTTTCTATTTTCAGCAACATCGTCTATTAAAAATTGAGTCACCTTCAAATTTGGTATTTTTAATATCTGCTTTTCTGTGACAATAAGTACTTCTGGTGAACAATCAATCCAAGCTATATTTACCATAATTTTATCTTTAAGTTTTAATGATAATTCTTTAGAAAATATATTATACATATCTTCAATACTTACAAATGACAATTTCGAAAGTGTATCCTGTACCAAGTGTTCACCTTTTATTATATGATTATATTCTGCATTTCCGAGTACATAGGTACCGCTACCTTGTATTTTTTTTACATAATGCATATTTTCTAATTCACTATAAGCACGTTTTATAGTGCCTTTTGCCACATTATTTGCTTTAAGTAACTCTTTTTCAGTTGGTAATTTATCATTTTCTTTAAATATTCCACTTTTAATTGAATCTTCAAATTGCAATGTAATTTGCTTGTAAATAGGAATATTACTCTTTTTATCAATTATTAGTTTCATATAAACTTCATTCCTTGCATATAATTATTCTTGTTAATTTATATTATATAATATTTTGTTCCTTCTTTTTCATATATTCATCAAAAGTATAAAAATGATTTTCAGTCACATTCTTACCTACTTTAAGCTTTAGTCTATTAAGTAAATTATATGATTTAGAAAATAAAAAAATTACTTTATTGTAGCATTTTTTTAAACTAATACATAGCTTATATTAGAAAAATAAATTTAGTCTAGACTAAATTTATTAACTATCAATAACTATTTTAAGTATACCAAAAAGAACTAAGTATGAAAGGTGATATATTTTATGAAAAACGAAATAAGCTTAGAAAAAATTGATGTATCTGCAGAAAAAATTTTTACTTTAAAAAGAGAAACAAATAATTGCATAAAAAAATCACATAAGTTAAAAGAATTATTAAAATTTTTAGGACCAGCATTTGTTGTTAGTGTAGCATATATTGATCCAGGAAATTTTGCTACTAATATTAGTGGAGGGTCAAAATTCAACTATGTACTCATTTGGGTAATTTTATGGAGTAACCTAATGGCTATATTCTTACAGACGATGTCTGCAAAACTTGGAATAGCTACAGGTCATAATCTCCCTGAAATGTGCGCTAAGGTATTTCCCAAATCCGTAAACTGGATATTTTGGATTGTTGCTGAAATAGGTGCTATGGCAACAGATTTAGCAGAGTTTCTAGGTGGAACATTAGGATTATATTTGTTGTTTCATATACCTATGATATATGCAGGACTTCTTACCGGTCTTATAACATTTATAATTTGCTATATGGAAAAGTATGGTCAGAAAACTATTGAAATAATAATATCAATACTTGTTGCCGTAATCAGTATTGCATATACAATAGAATTATTTCTTGCTAAACCGAATTGGACTCAAGTAGGCATTCATACAATAATTCCTATGTTGCCAAACGGCGAAGCTGTATTCATTGCTGTAGGGATGCTTGGTGCAACAGTTATGCCTCATGTAATATATTTACACTCGCAATTAGTTCAGCACAGAAGTACTGATTCATCAGATGAAGGAAAATTAAAACATTTAAGAATGGAAAAGATAGATGTTGCTATAGCTATGAATATTGCTTTTATTGTTAATGCTGCAATGGTTGTAGTATCAGCTGGGGTTTTTTATAGAAATGGAATGGTAGTAGATACAATAGAACAGGCTCATAAATCCTTACAACCATTAGTAGGTTCTCTATCAAGTGGTGCATTTGGAATAGCATTACTTGCATCAGGACTATCCTCCTCTGTTGTCGGAACGCTTGCTGGACAAACAATTATGAAGGGTTTTGTTAATTTGAGCATACCTATAAATGTCAGAAGACTTATAACCATGTTGCCAGCTTTGGTTATAATTGCACTTGGAGTTAATCCAATGTATGCTCTTGTTTTGAGTCAAGTTGCACTTAGTTTTATTCTACCATTGCCAATAATACAAATGTTAACTATAGCTAAACGTAAAGATTTAATGGGTATTTTAGTTAATAAACGCTCTGTGCGATTCTTGGGTGTTCTAATAGCTACATCGATAATATTACTAAATGCAGTTCTCTTATACCTAACATTTACAGGTAAAGCTTAATATTATATTATGTTAAAGATATAAATACGTACCATTTTATATTTAGATTGAAAAATAAAGACTCTTCTTATGTATAATTCTAAAATACCCTTTAGGTAGACTTTTTTTAACTGTTTACTCTATAATGAATAAATTTTATATAAAAAGATAACCTAACAGTAAATAGTGTAGTTAAAAACAATACGCATGGAGGAGAAAATGAAGATATTAAAAAAATTATTATCTTTTATTATTATTTTTATATTATTATTGCACAGTATTAAAAACCCTGCATATGCTAGTCCAAATATTACTACTCAAAATCCAATTAAGGTAGGCGTATTCTTAAATAATTTTAACGATCCATTCATTTCTGCTGTTAAGAAAAATTTAGAAGATATTCAAAAAGAAAATGAAAATAAAATCCAATTTACTTTTTTTGATGCAAAAAGCAATCAATTTATTCAAAATGAAGATATTAGTCAAGCACTTAATCAATATTTTGACCTCTTTGTAATAAATTTAGTGAGTTCTAAAATAAGTGATATAGAAAGTACCCTTAATAAAATATTTCAAAAAAATATTCCGTTAATACTACATTTAGCTCCAAATACAGAATTAGTAAACTTTGTTAAACCTTATGGCAAAGCCATTATTATAGGTTCAGATGAGACGCAATCAGGTACTCTACAAGGTGAAATTCTCGTTGATACATGGAATGCTAATAAAGAAAGTATTGATCGAAATAAAGACAATATCATGCAATATGTTATGCTAAAGGGTCCTGTTGACAGCCTATCAACAATTTTGAGAACAAGATATTCCATTGGAGCAATTAATGATGCAGGAATAAAAACGCAGCAACTTTTATCAGCCACTTGTGATTGGAATCAAGAATGTGCAAGAAATACTATAGATGCAGCAATTTTAAATCTATATGATAAAATTGAAGCGATAATTGCTAATAATGATGCTATGGCAATAGGTGCTATTGAAGCACTTCAAAAATATGGCTTTAATAAAGGTAATAGCTCAAAATATATTCCAGTTGTTGGGGTTGATGCCTTGCCAAAGGCTCGAGAACTAATTAGTCAAGGATTTATGACAGGCACTGTTGTGCAAGATCCTCGCGCTCTTGCAGATGCAATCTATGCTACAGGAATGAATATGGTATCTGGCATCTCTCCTCTTAGCGGCACAAATTATAAATTTGATGAAACGGGAATTACAATTAAACTACCTTACTATGAATATGTTAAATAATTATAATAAACCTCAACGATACTATGTTACTATTGTTGAGGTATTTCAATGATACTCCCTCTAATTTAGATAATATATCCATATATTATTGCTACACTCCTTTTCAAGTACTAACCAAGCCCATTGTCTACACTTCTTGGCCAAACGGTCGGCTCATTATTTGTTATACTCCAGGTATGAAATAAAATTTCTTGAATAATTCTATAATTTCAACTCAAACTAATCTATATAAGTTGAGGGAGAGTTGATAATATGTTTGTAGATAGAAAAGATGCAGGAGAAAAGCTTTCTATAGCACTTGAGAAATTTAAATATGAAAATCCTATTGTTCTTGCTATCCCAAGAGGGGGAATAGTAACAGCTTATGAAACTATAAAAAAATTTGGAGTCGAGTGGGATTTAGTTATTCCAAGAAAAATCGGTTCACCTCATAATAAAGAAATTGCCATTGGTGCTATATCTTTAGACGGAACATATCTTTTTAATGAAAAATATATAGATATGCTAAATATATCTCAAGAGTATATAAAAAAAGAAATATCTGAACAAACAGAGGAAATTAAAAGAAGATTAAATAAATATAAAGGAAATGAAAATTTTCCTGATGTAAAAAATAAAACAGTAATAATTATTGATGATGGAATTGCAACTGGTTTTACAATACAAGCTGCTATAAAGTCAATTAAAAAACATGATCCAAAAAAAATTATCTTAGCTGTGCCAGTAGCGCCACAGGATACAATTTCTCTATTAGGGAAAATTGTAGATGAAGTTATATGTCTATTTATACCTGATGAATTTTATGGTGTCGGTTCATATTATAAAAGTTTTGAACAAACTACTGATGAGGAAGTCTTTAATATAGTGCGAGAAAATATTAAAAATAACAAAAAGTATTAAAAAATTTAATAAAATGAATTTAAAAGTGATTAATTCTTTGATATAATCATATTTGTATTGAGGTTATTTATAACTATGAAGCTAAAGATAAACTACAAGATAACGGCAAATATATATCTATTGATATAGCGTTGGATAATTTGGCAACTATAACGAATAATTGTAATATAACACCAATAA
>Ga0183100_1000673_pt1 | contig 23257 bp, 18 predicted proteins | sample Biomet2_FD_127789 | JGI IMG/M metagenome (GOLD analysis project Ga0183100, IMG submission 127789) | Microbial communities from bioreactor (seeded with anoxic lake sediment) at LBNL, California, USA - Biofuel metagenome 2 | ecosystem: Engineered > Bioreactor > Anaerobic > Unclassified ...
GTTTCTTTTTTCTAGCAAGAACCATTTCTTTGCATTTTCCCCGGTTTTGGAAGTAAGTGCTTTCCCTAAGGTGCATTTTCTTCTAAGAAGAAACCCCTCGTGATATAGTTTAACCGCTAGGGCATTTCATAGTGCCTTAAGAAAAAGGATTGTCAATAGGAGGACAATATGGCAGAAAAGAAGTACGTCTACTCCTTCAAAGAAGCCCATGCCGCACATCTCGGCAAGGACATTCTCGGAGGCAAAGGCGCTGGCCTTTGTGAGATGACTGCCGCCGGAATCAACATTCCGGCTGGATTCACCATCACGACTGAGGCCTGCACTTTGTACTACGACTCAGGAAAAAAGATCCCCGACAGTGTTTGGGAAGACATCGTGAAGCACCTTCACGGAGTCGAGGCAGCCGATGGAAAAGAATTCGGTGGAACTAAGAACCCGCTTCTTGTCTCCGTCCGTTCTGGCGCCCGTCAATCCATGCCTGGCATGATGGATACCATCCTCAATCTTGGTCTCAATGATCAGACTGTGGAAGCCCTCGCCAAGGTTACCGGAAACGTCCGTTTTGCTTACGATAGCTACCGCCGCTTCATTTTGATGTTCACGAACATCGCCAAGGGCCATCCGAGAGTTGAGATGGACAAGATGCTCGACGATCTCAAGAAAAAGAACGGCTACAAGCTCGACACAGAAGTCACTTCCGACCAGCTCAAAGACTTGGTCAAGGCTTACAAGAATTACTACAAGAAGGTCTTCGGAGAGGATTTCCCGACCGACCCGTTCGCGCAGTTAAAAGAAGCTGTTGCCGCGGTTTTCCGCAGTTGGGACAACCCTCGTGCTAACGTCTATCGCCAGATGAATGGCATCCCCTATGAGTGGGGCACGGCTGTTAGCGTCCAGACGATGGTCTTTGGCAACATGGGCGAAGATAGCGGCACTGGTGTCGCCTTCTCTCGCAGCCCGTCGACCGGCGAAAAGGGCATTTACGCCGAATTCCTTCCTAACGCCCAAGGCGAAGACGTCGTTGCCGGCGTTCGTACGCCTCTCCACATCGATGAATTGAAAACTCGTATGCCTGGCGTTTATAAGCAATTCATCGAAACAATTGCCCGTATGGAAAAGTACTTCAAGGATATGCAAGACATGGAGTACACCGTCGAAAAAGGCACTCTCTATTTCTTACAAACCCGCAACGGCAAGAGAACCGCTCGCGCGGCTTTAAAGATCGCTTGCGACCTCGTTGATGAAGGACTCATCGACGAAAAGGAAGCTTGCTTACGCGTCGAGCCGAAGGCTCTAAATGACCTTCTCCACCCGACCTTCGATCCCGCCGACATGAAGAAGCACACTCCGATCATCATCGGTCTCCCGGCCTCGCCGGGTGCCGGAACTGGTCACCTCGTCTTCACTGCCGAGGAAGCCAAAGCCCAGCACGATGCTGGCCAAAAGGTTGTTTTGGCTCGTTCCGAAACATCCCCTGAGGACATCATCGGAATGGTCAATGCTGAAGCCATTATCACCGCTCGCGGTGGCATGACCTCGCACGCGGCCGTTGTCGCCCGTTCAATGGGCAAGTGCTGCACCGCTGGTTGCACCGGCGCCATCATCGATGAAGAAGCCAAGACCATGATCATTAACGGAAAGACCTATACCGAAAAGGATATCGTCTCCGTTGATGGAAACACTGGAAGCGTCTACGAAGGGGCCATTGCTACCAAAGAAGCTGATTTGGGCGGTGACTTCGGACGCATGATGATTTGGGCCGATAAGTACAGAACACTCAGAGTGCGTGCCAACTGCAACACCCCGACCGATGCTAAGAACGCCGCCAAGTTTGATGCTGAAGGCATTGGCCTTTGCCGCACCGAACGTATGTTCTTCGACGATGATCGTATTCTCAATATGCGCTCGATGATTTTGAGCGACACCACCGAACAACGCGAAGCCGCCCTCGAGAGACTACGGCCGTATCAGGTCGGCGACTTCTACGCCATGTACATGAGCTGCCCGGACTACAAGGTCAACATCCGCCTCCTCGATCCCCCGCTTCATGAGTTCCTTCCGGACATCCATGAAGATGAGAAGATCAAAGGAATCGCCGAAAAACTTGGAGTTACCGAACAAAAAGTTCGCGATAGAATCAACCAGCTCCACCAAGCCAACCCGATGATGGGTTTCCGTGGTGTTCGTCTTTGCGTTGCCTATCCGGAGATCTACCGCATGCAGGCTACTGCCATCATCCAAGCTGCTCTTAAAGCCAGCAAGGACCTTGGCCACGACGTTGAACCGGAGATCATGATTCCTCTTACTGGAGAAGCCAAAGAACTCCATTATGCCAAGCAGGTCGTCATCGAGGCCGTTGAAGGCGAGATGGCAAAAGACCACCATAAGTTGGTCTATCATGTTGGCACGATGATTGAAATTCCGAGAGGCGCCTTGCAGGCTGATAAACTTGCGAAGGATGCTGAATTCTTCAGTTTTGGCACCAACGACTTGACGCAGCTCACCTTGGGCTTCAGCCGTGATGACGCCGGCCAATTCTTGCCTTTCTATTACGAGAAGAAGATATATGAGTTCGATCCGTTCCAGACCGTCGACGTTGACGGTGTGGGCGAATTGGTGAAGATTGCTGTTGAGCGTGGCCGAAAGACCCGTCCTGACATCCTTATCGGTGTTTGCGGCGAGACCGGAGGCGACCCGGCGTCCATCCAGTTCTACCATAACGCCGGTCTAGATTACGTTTCTTGCTCGCCGTTCCGTGTCCCGCTCGCAAGACTTGCTGCCGCACAGGCCAACATCCTTGCTGAGAGAGCAAAAGCAAAGAAGTAACCTCTACTAAAAAGAGCACCTTCGGGTGCTCTTTTTTGTTTCAATGACGTTCTTTAAGAAAATGGAAAATCATTAAAACGAATTGAAGTGTATTAATAAAATTAAACAGGGGCTTTCAAAATGAATGATTCGTTTTGAAAAAAACAATTTGACCCAAAGCGTTGGAAAATAGTGAACAAAAACAAAAACATTGCAAATCATGGATAGAAAGCAAATAACAGAAAATTGTGAATTGACGGACTCAATAATAGCAAGAAAAAGAAAATGCGAAAAACTAAAAGAAATCTAAGGAATAAAAAGTTAGATTTTGACTGGGGAAAACAAATGTTCTTTTTGAAATTGAAACTGTCTGAGGGTTTTTAAATAATGTATTTTTGACCATTTTTGGGTTTTTGAGAAGAAACGATAACAAACACACTATTTCATTGCCTTAAGAAGAATCAAAGCGACCCACCTCCAAGTTCGCACGTTAAAAAACATTAGAAGAAAACGAAGATAGTTTTTCATTTAAAAAGTTAAATAAAAAATAGAAAACGTTTAAAGAAATATCAAACTTTCATTTGGTCGATTTGTTAGACCCACAAAAGGAGGAAAATTCAAACCCAGGTATTCTTGATTAATGCTAAAACGTGTTTTTGTGTATAGAAATATGATGGAAATCGGTATTATCTCATTCGTCAGCAAAAATTTGAACTTTTATCAGCAAAGTTTCTTACAACTGGGAAGAAACAAAGAGCATCTAAAAAATATTTAAAGAAATTGCTTTTATTTTATAAAAAATGCATTTGTTTGTTTTCTTTGAACAGGAAAGTGTTCGATGAGAAACATTTAAAATGCATCACTTGGAAAAAGACGTCGTGAACTCTAGCTTCTGTTGTACGAAAAACAGTCCAAATCGATGACGAAATATATGCTTCTTTAGGAAATTCATATTACAAATTCCTCAGATGTTTTATCTTTGCAAATTACGCTTCTTCTTTTGTTTACGACATTTTTCGATTTTCTAAATTGGGAAATAGAATTTGCACTTAATCCTTGATTCAAAGGATGTTAGGTTTGATAGAAACGAATGTTTCGGTTGTTTTGTCAAATGAATATTGAGCTGATAATGAATGGTTAGGTGGCCGCCTTCATAAAAACGAATAAAACACATATTCAAGTGCTTTCAAGCTTTGATTGTCCTTTTCTCAAGACATAAACGAACCGAGAAACCAAATCAGCTTTTTCGTGTAAAGTTTTTGCAATTTTTGAATATTCCATACTACTGACACTGATTATTTTCTCTAAGTATTCTATCCTTATTATTGAATGTATTTTAATCAAACAGTCAATCGGCTTTTTTAACATTAAACGATTTTAAAAGAGTTTGTTGATCAATTTTTCTCGTTAAAAAGGAAATTACCTAAAATCAAAGCAACAAAATAGCCTCATGGATTACCAAAAGTTTAAGAAACACAAATAATGAAAAAACACGAAGTAACCATTGTTAAGAAAGGTAGTTTTGATCCTTTGTTAATAAACCCCGTTCTAAGACATTCTTTGAGGCTGTTCCTTTTTATTTTGCAATGACGTAAAAGGACTCGAAAACGAATAAATTGACGTTAACTTTCCAAATCGTTCGTTGTAAAGCAAAGCTAAAAATTCAATTTTTTATTATCATTGCAAATTACGATTAAATCTACTTTTGATCTTTTTTCAACATTTCGTGTTTGGCCAAAGCTTTTTCGTGTAAGACCTTAGCGTACCCGGCCTTGTTGCTTTGTCGGCATCGAGCTATTGCCATAGCATTTGCTTCAACGTCTTGGTTGATTGTGGATCCGGCGGCTATGAAAGCGCCCTCTCCTACAACAATTGGACTAATAAGCGTGGAACCGCTGCCTAAAAAGGCTTTGTCCTTTACTGAGGTGTGCGTTTTGTTGACACCATCATAGTTGGCAATGATCGTCCCGCAACCAACATTCACACCGGCTCCGATGTCCGCATCACCGAGATACGAAAGATGGGCGCATTTCGATCCTTCTCCAAAGTCTGCGTTTTTGAGTTCATTAAAGTTCCCAATGTGGGCTTTATCCTTGATGATCGTATTTCCTCTCGTTCTAAGCCAAGGGCCCAGAGTGGTAGCGTTCCCAACAACGGTGTCGGTCAAATGCGAGTAAATAATCTGATTATCATTTCCAACAATCACATTTTCGAGATAGGAGTCAGGGCCGATAACGTTGTTCTCCCCGATGGTTGTTTTTCCAATCAGATATGTGTTTGGCCGAATCACCGTGTCCTGCCCAATTTTAACAGAAGGAGATATATAAGTGCTGTCAGGATCTTCAATGGAAACGCCAGAAAGCATCAGTGCTTTATTAACACGCAACTGAATAAGTTTCGAGCATTTTGCAAGCTGAAAACGATCATTTATTCCCAATGTTTCAGAGAAGTTTTGAGCGACAAACGATCCAACACGATCTCCGTCACGAACGAACATACCCAAAACGTCCGTCAGGTAGTATTCTCCGGCTGCGTTGTCGGTTTTTAAGTTCTTCAAGGCCGCGAAAAGCTTCTTATTATTGAAAACGTAGACTCCGGCGTTTACTTCGGCGATCTGCTTTTCCTCATCAGAACAATCTTTTTGTTCGACGATCGCCACAACTTTTCCGTGATCCTTTTTTATTCTTCCGTAACCAGTGGGGTCATCTAAAACAGAGGTCATGACAGTCAAATCGTTCTGGTTTGCCTCATGTTTGGATATCAAAGCTTCCAATGTCTCGGTTGTTAAAAGCGGCGTGTCACCGCAACAAACAATGGTGTCGCCCTGAAGGGTCTCCAAAATGGGGGCCGCCATCATGACCGCGTGGCCAGTTCCCTTTTGTTCCTTTTGCCAAACTACTTCAGTGTCGCCTTGGACAATTTTCTCCGTGGTTTCGCCAGCGAAGCCTACAACGGTGACAATTTTCGTGAAGCCGAGAGGCTCCAGAGCATTAATGACGTATTTGACGAGTGGTTGTCCAAGAATAGGAAAAGAGACTTTGCTGATGTCCTCGCGGCGGCTTTTCATCCGCGTGCCTTTCCCGGCAGCAAGGATAATGGCGAATTTGTCCATGATAATCTCCTTTTATTTTATCGTCTTGGTCAAACAGACGATATACCCTTTTTGTTCGTATTTATGTGCTTTTTCTTTAAGAAGTTTCAAATCTTCAGATATCGCAAAACACGCCGATCCGCTTCCCGACATTCCAAAAATGGAAAAACCATCGTCTTGTAGTGAGGTGATCAGGTCTTTGACTTCGGGAAGCAAGGACGCCGCCGGAGCATAGAGGTCGTTACCAATGCTTTTTGCCAGCAGTAGATCGTTACCAGTTTCGAGGGCCTCGATTACGTTTTCGGTATCGATAGAGGTGCGTTCAAACCGATCAGCAACTGAGAAAACGTCAGTTGTACTCAAGCCTTTTTGCGGTTTGACGATCAGGCAAGGATAAGAGTTTTTGATTGTAAGAAGTTGGATTTCTTCTCCTATTCCTGTCACTTTGGCTGGTTTGCAAAGAATAAAGAACGGCACGTCCGCCCCAATGGATTCTCCGACCTTCATTAGTCGTTCAACAGGGGCTTTAAGATCCAAAAGGCGATTAATTGCGAGAATAACCGTGGCAGCGTTGGAGGAGCCTCCACCCAGCCCGGCTGCGAACGGGATCTCTTTATGGATAGAAATGTTGAAATTGTCGGAGAAGCCAAACTCTTTCCGCATAGCTTCGACGGCTTTGGCACAGAGGTTGTGACGGGCGTTTTGAAGTCCGATATCATCACAGGTGATAAAAGTGTCTGACGAGTGAGGGAATTTGGCGATCTCGATTACGTCATGAAGTTCGAGGGGCAAATTGACCATTTCGAGGAGGTGGTAGGCGTCGTCGCGTTTTCCCAGGACGCGGAGGGAGACGTTTATTTTGGCGTATGATTTCAGAACCAAGGAATTATTGAACATATCTTGACCCTCTAAATAATACTAGATTACCCCATCAATACAATTGATGGACGATAGAAAGGTAGTCATTGAGACTGAGGTCTTCGGGACGGGACAAGGAAGAAATCCCGGTGGCCTCCAAAACGGCCTTAGCCTTTGCCTCATCTTTAAGAAAGGAAATCAAATTATTGAGGATTGTTTTCCGCCGATGAAGGAACAGCGAAGACACCACAGAATATAGTCGGCTGGCTGAAAGCGGGTCGGTTTTGCGGTCAAAATCTAAGCAAAACACGAGTGAATCGACATGTGGCGCCGGAACGAAGTTTGTCCGAGGGACTTGAAAACACTTATGAACATAGGCCCGATATGAAAGCAAGATCGGCAAGGGGCCATAGTCCTTGCTTCCGATGGGGGAAACAAGTCTTTGGTAAGCTTCTTTTTGGATCATCAAAACGATTTTGGACGCATTGGACGAAAGCAATAGTCGTTCGATAATGGCCGAGGTGATGTAGTAAGGGAGGTTCCCAATTATCTTTGTGTATTTGCTTAGATCATGTTTCAACACGTTGCCCATCATGGCATGAACGTTGTCATGACCCTTAAAATCGCGGGTGAGTTTGGCTACAAGGCCTTCATCGATATCCAAAAAAACACCGTGAGCCGGTGATTCGGCAATAAAGAAAGAAAGAGAACCAGCCCCACTTCCAATTTCGAGGACCTCATCACCTTTTTTGAGCTCCGCCAACTTAACGATGGCTTCCGAGGTCCTTGGGTCGATCAGGAAATTCTGCCCAACTTCGTGCTTGGCCAGGAGTTTATACTCCTTTATTTCCTCAAAATACTTCTCTTCATTTTGCATTGACCGCATCCTCCAGTTCCTTCCTCGTAAGCCCAAGTGAATTGGCTCGTTTTAGCAGCGTTTTTCCGTTGGCGTGGCCAAGGTGAAGTATTTTCCCGACCTTTTCTCGGAGTTCGGCGCTTCTAGTGTCACCAGCAAGCCCCGTCTCAAACAGATCGTCCATGGTTAGCGTGGCCGCAGGAGAGGATCCGGCCGGGACCAGGTGAGACAAAGCTTCCAAGATGTCTTCCTTCGAAGATTCAGCCACCCCAACTTTGTGCTTTCGGATGCAACGGTCTTTCGGAATATAGGCATGCAACAGGCCAGGTATGTTTTGGTTCAAGATATCTCTGATCCTTTTACCAGGGGCGTCAGGGTCGGTCAAAACTATTATTGTTCGTTTTAAGGCGGCTTTTTGAAGGTAATCAATTGTTTCACGTGAAACTTCTGAACCATTTGTAATGACAATATCTGCCGACAAAAAACTTTCGATTAAGTCTTTATCCGACTTTCCTTCTACAACGATGATTGATGAGTATTTATCCATGAGTTATAGTTCCACGTGAAATAAGGTATTAAAGTTCGAAAGGATGCTCTTTTCCAGCAAAATTTGATCAACGCCACGCAATTTTGCCATCTCTTTGACGATTTCGGCAATATGTGACGGTTCATTGATTTGTCCCCTGAAGGGGACGGGCGAAAGATACGGAGAGTCAGTTTCAGAGAGAAGACGATCCAGGGGGCAAGCTTTTACGTTTTCCTTGGGTGTGGCAGATCCTTTGAAGGTGATGGGCCCATCAAAACCAAAATAATACCCCAATTTGGCAAATTCTTGGAGCATTTCCGTGGATCCGCTATAGCAGTGAAGTACCCCCCCATGTTTGGCGGGGTGCGCTTTTAAGATGTCATAAGTCTCTTGGCTCGCGTCGCGCGCGTGCACGGAAATCGGAAGGCCCACCTCGTTGGCCAACTCGATTTGTTTGATGAACCATTCCCTTTGCCGGCGATGGTTATCATCATCTTTAATCCAATGGAAGTCCAAACCTACTTCTCCAATGGCCAAAGCTTTGGGGTCTTTCGACAACTCTTTGATCAACGCCAAATCAGAGTCCGTAACTCCTTCGATATTTTCCGGATGGATGCCAACCGCCGCGAAGACGTTTGGGTATTCGTGCGTAATTTGCAAAGCTTTTTTGCTGCTTTCAACGTCCCAACCGACGATTAAGAGAATATTTACACCGACTTTTTCGGCTTTCTCGATATATTGTTTCCGGTCGGGAAAAAGCTTTTCGTCGTTCAAGTGGCAGTGGCTATCAATCATCATTTGCCAACGCAAAACCGCGAAAAGATCTCATCTGTGAGATCCATCGTGGCATCCTCCCCTAAAAGCTGTCGTGAAAGGTTATAAGCAGACATCAAATTCACCGAAACGAGATCGATGGGTGCCTTGGCGAGGCAATCGTCCTTGGCTTCAAGCAAGCAGTGGTCAATTTGACTAAGAACTCCAAGTTGTCTGGCATTGTTCAAAGACGGTGAGACGAAAGCCGCATCACCGACCCCCAATTCGAGAAAAATCCGATCAAGCAAAGGGTCGATGCTTTTGTTAAGAGCGGAAATATAGAGCTTCCCAGGGTCTTTTTTCTCGACCAAGTCCTCTTTGTTAAAAACGGTGATAAAGATTTTGCCTTCCGCCATCGTTTCGATTCGTTTGTCTTCTGGGGTTAGCCCTTTTGAGGCGTCGACCACGAGGATGACGATATCGGCGTTTTTGATGGTTTGCTCGCTGCGCAAAATGCCCTGTTGTTCAATTTTTTCCGCATTTTCACGAATTCCGGCGGTGTCGAGGAGGTGAAGAGCCACGCCGCGGAGGCTGATCTCGCCTTCCACGACATCTCTCGTGGTTCCGGGAATCTCACTCACGATAGCCTTGTCCTCGTGGAGCAGGGTGTTCAAAAGAGAGGACTTGCCGACGTTAGGTTCTCCAACAATGGCCACTTTGACCCCCTCTTTGATGATTTTGCCCTCCCGACCGCCTTTAATCAGCTTCATAACTTCGCTTCTTATCTGGTCAATAGAAGAGGCAATCGTTTCTTCGTTGGCTTGTTCGAGATCGGTGTATTCCGGGTAATCGATATTGACCTCGATGAGGGCCAGCAGGTCCGCCAATGATTTCTTAAGGGGGGCCACCAATTGGCTCGTTTTTCCTTCAAGCGACATTAAGGAAAGGGTTTTGGCTTCCTTGGTGGTGGCGTTTATTAGATCATTAACGGCCTCGGCCTCGACGAGGTCCATTTTTCCGTTATAAAACGCCCGCGAACTAAACTCTCCTCTCGTGGCGTAGGCTGCCCCTTTCTTCAGGTAGCATCCAATTATCTCATTGGCAATCAAAAGGCTTCCATGGCAGGAGATCTCCACCACATCCTCTCCGGTCATGGTTTTGGGGCCGGGGTAGGCTAAAACGACGACCAAATCGATATCTTTCCCCTCATCAGAAAAAGAACCGAAAAAGATCTGCCGTTTCTTTACGCCTGAGATTTTGTGACTGAAAAACTGATCGGTAATGGCAAAAGCGTCATCCCCGGAAACCCTGATGAGGGCGAGGGCACTTTTGACGGGGGCCGTAGCTAAAGCAACAATGGAGTTTCCCATACAAGGAACATTATACGAGGTGCCGAAGCTTAAAGAGTCATTCCTTACGTATTTTCCCGGACAAAGAATGAATTTGAACAGAACCATCTTTGGAAGAGGCTAACTCCTTGGCAAAGGATATGGCTTCTTCTTGGGTTGAAAAGAGCTTAATTATCTTGGTGTGGCCGGCCAATTTTACTTGCCACTTCCCGCTTTGAGATCGCAAAACCTGATAAACGTGGGTCTTTGAAGGCGAAGCCTTGTTTTCATCGGTCTTTTTTCCATCCTCAACAAGACGAAGAATCTTAACGAACTTCTCCCCGTCTTCGTCTTTTGGCTCCGCTTGGATTTCCGATATTGCGGTCTTTTGTCCAAAAAGGATCCTTCTTAGCCCTTTCCGAATCAGAAAAAGGAAAGTCGCCAGGAGTTGGGTGAAAAGAATAAATCCAACGCACCAACCAACCACGGACCCGCGTTCGAAGGCGTTCGTGTCGAGAAAGAAATATGGTGGTTCCAGAAGGGTTCCTTGGTCCAATAGATGAACAAGAATGAAAAGATAGGAGGTGACAGGAATCAGGGAGAGAAGGGACCAACCATAACGAATGTCCGGATCAAACTCGACCGTGAGAAACGAGATAACGGCAAGGGCGGGGCCGATCGTGGAGAACCAGAGGCTGTTCCTCCAGTCGAAGAGAAGGCCGACCGTGAAGCCGTTTTTGGTCAAAACGACGCAGTAGACCAGCAGGAAGGAAAAGAAGGAAGCCACTGTGGCAACCAGTTTGAAAATTATCGGCCATCGCGTCATTTTTCGGCCTCGGAAAAGCACTTTGATGTCCGCTACCACCATGCCCAAAGAGGCAAAGCAGAGCAAAATTCCGGCATCGTTCGAAAAAGAGGCGAAAAACCCGCCGACGTTGCCGGCGTAGACATCGGATGAACACCACTCAAAACCCGTAAGGCCAAAAGAACCAATGATGGTGACAAAAGTGGCGAAAAGGGTTGTCAGAAAAATGATGACATTAAGTGACAAAGATATCCAATAACGCCTTTTTTTCATTATTAATCCTTCAACCCTGATATTTTAGTATAAAAAGTATCGGCATTCACTCATTTTGACACGGGCGAAACCGGGTTTTTCGGAGTGGAAAGTTTTAAGAGAGCCCAAACCAACCACGAGCCGATGGAATTCCCGAGGATACAAATCATTACGTTGAGAAAATTTTGGAGGCTCCATTGGCCCGCCATCGCGAAATAGAACATATTGGCCACGCAGTGCTCGGTCCCGGTGACGACGAACGTCCACACGCAAAGCACCAAACCGATGACCTTGACGCCCCAATTTTCGGCTTTTTTCCATATATAAACGGCGAGAAAGACGAGCATTCCACAAACAACGGCCATGAGAAGGGCCTTATACCAGGCTTCTCCGTTTCCACTACCGAGATCGAGGGCCCGCGAGACCGCGATGCCACGAACCACCGCAATCAGCTTGTTGTCGCTTTCGCCAAGACTGGCCACATAGACGATGCTTCCTAGTCCGGCCGCGCCAAGAAAATTACCAAAAAGCATGGTCGCCAAGTCCAAAACATACGAGGGCTTCTGTTCGAAACAGAAACCGATTCTTCCGGTGTATAAATGAGAGCCGAAAAAGCAAACACAGAAAAGTCCGACGCTAAATAGAGCGGCTCCGATGATCTTGCCAACGGTGGGATCAAGCGAGACGCAGCCAACGTAGGCAAAACTACCGAGACCAATGAAGAGGCCGGCGAGAATTCCCGACCCCAGAAGTTTTAGGGTTTTCATCATGACGGCATTATAGGTTCTCAAGGGACCAAGAGAAAAGAGAAAGTGGAAACGTCTCCCAAAACCTCGTCAGTTCAGGGTGGCTTGCTTCAAGACAAAAAAACGGATGCGTTTTGGCATCCGTTATGTTGGTTAGGCGACGAATTTGATTGTAACGGCCCTATCCTGGCCTTCGCCAGCAGACTCGGTCTTGATGTGTTCCATCCCGTTGAGCGTATTGTGGATGATTCGTCTCTCGTCCGGGGTCATCGGGTCAAGTTTGACGTCGACGTGGCTCTTAAGGACGTCGTTGGCGGTTCTCTTGGCAAGATAGGCAAGACGGGAATATTTGTCCTCTTTGTAGCCGCCGACATCGAGCAAAATCCGATAACGATGACGGAATTTGTTGCTCACTGCGAGACGATCAAGCTCGTTGAGGGCCTGAAGCGTGCGACCGTTTTTGCCAATGAGAACGGGGTTGCGTTCGCTGTTAATGGTGACGTGGATGATGTCATCTTCGACCTTGGCTTCGGAGGTGATTTCGATGCCAAGAGCTTTGATCGCGGTTTTTAAGTATTCCTGAGCGAAATCTACCGCGTCTTGAGTGTCGTAAACTTCAATGGTGGCGGTTTTTTTGAAGAGACCCTTCTTTTCTTCAGTTACCCGATAGATGAGCGATTCAGCCGGGACTCCCGCTTCTTTGCTCGCCTCGGCCAGGCAATCCTCGACCGTTTTGTTGGTGAACTCCTTCATAATCTATAACCTCTTTTCCTTTTGCATTTTCTTATTCATAACAGCTTGAGTAATAAGGGTCTGAATCATCGAAATGAGAGCGCCGATGCCCCAGTAGACGCCCATGGCGGCCGGGAGCGAGAAGCCCATGATGATCGTGAAGATGAGCATGCCATAGCTAACCCATTTCATGGTCTTGGTGTTTTTGTCTTGGGCCGGATTAGCGGAAGTCTTAACTTGTTTCGAGAGCCTCTTCTTGTTCATCCATTGCGGTAGCATCATAGCCAACCACTGGAAGATCGCCATGAGAACAAAGAGGGCAAAAGCGGTCCACCATCCGGAGACGTTGGTATACCAAGCGCCCGAGACGTTGGAAAGAACCGTGCTAATGGTGTCCGAAAGACGGAGGTTGAGGACTTGGCCGGTCGATAAGACGGCACTGCCCTGGAGGGCGCCCCACACACAGATGAAGACCGGGAATTGGACGATCATGGCCAAGAAAATAGAAGCGGGATTAATCTTGTTCCTCTTGTAGAGGGCCATCTGTTCCTGCGAAAGACGAGCCTGTTCGGCTTTGTTGGTGTTGCTGTTAGGATATTTAGCCTGCAGTTTGGCTAGTTCCGGCTGAAGAGCCGAAGTCTTTTGTTGATCGAGGGTACTCTTGAAAGTCAGCGCGAGGACGAAAGCGCGGACGATCAAAGTGACAAGAATGATCGAGACGATTTGCCCGATGCCGCTTTCGAGGTTGGAGTTGATGTTATAGGTGAAAGTATCAACCATCCAAGCGACCGGGTAGACGATGAGGCCTTCGAAAAGGCCTTTGTTCCAGGCGTATCCCCAAGATTTCGAGGTGATGTTGGCTGCCCAGTTTCCATTGGCGCCATAGGTTCCGTAAGCATCGGCAACCGTCGCGATGCAGGTGCGCTGGTTAGCGATTTTATTATTGATAAAGGATTTATAAAGGGTAACAAACTCGCTGGTGGGGGCGTTGGCAACACCCAGGTTGGCAGCGGTGATGCCGGCGCTTGTATAGCGGTTTCCGGCTGGGATTTTGGCAAATCTGGCGTCTTTGACCCAGTTGTCGAAGTTGGTCCAAAGGTTTCCGTCATCGCCATAGAATTTCAAATAACCAAAGTTACGGAGAATTCCGGTATTGTTGTTTTTGGTGGTGTCGAAGGATCCACCGTAATCGGGCTCCGTGAACGGGTTGAGATCGGCCGCCGTTAAGTTCTTGGTGTAATTGTTGAACTCCGTGGTGTAATCGCCGAGTTCGTCTTTGGCCACAATCGGGGTGGGCAGTGTCGCGGCGGCATGTTCAAGGGATAAATCAAGCACCTGTTGGTCGATAAACTCGAAAAACGCCTGAGAAGGAAGGCTGTAACCTTTGGTGACGGCGCCGGAAGACGAATCCTTAAAGACGGTGTTGACCAAAAAGGAAGCTTTGTGGGCGGCATAATAGCCAGACGAGTCGACGGGGACGTAAGCGTATACCGAGGTATTTCCGTCGATCGGATTCCAGTAAGCTCCGCTAGTTTTATAGGGTTCCGGAATCTCGTCTAAAGACGAGTAGACCACGACCCCTTGTTCATAAGCGTAAGAGATGTTGGCTTTGTCTTGGCTGCTGCAGAAGTTGGCCGTGCAACCAGAAAGAGCGATGACACCGACAAAAACAGCAATGCCACCTAATAGTTTCGACATGCTAGATTTTTTCAATTTTGGGTTCTCCAAGTTTGGACAGGCACCCCAGTAATTCGGTGGCCTCGGCGTTATAGAGAACGGGATCGTAGGTGGCTTTGACGATGATGATCACGTCAATCTTTTTTGAAAGGTCGAAGCCTCCGGCGATCATGGCTCTAATCTGACGCTTGATGCGGTTTCTCCTCACGGACCCTCCGTTGCGTTTGCTAACGGAAATTCCGATCCGGGCTTCTTGGGATTGGCTGGGCCGCCAATGAATGACGTAGTGGGCGGTTTTCGTCACGGGAGTCGAAGAGATGATCTCATCGAACTCCGGGTGTTTGAGAACGCGATTCTTACGCTTCATTTGCGGTGTGGCCAAAACGAACTAGTCGGCGATCTTCGCGCGGCCTTTGGCGCGACGGGCTGACAAGACCTTGCGACCGTTGTGATTGTCCATACGGGCACGGAATCCCGCCATGTTTGCGTGCTTCACTTTTGACGGCTGGTAAGTTTTTCTCATAAATGTTTCCCTCCGAGTTTAACTTGCGTGCGGATAGATTATAGGTTTTGGTGGGCTATTAGGCAAATAAATAGTGCGGGCGCGCGCATTGGCGTTCCTTTTTGGAATTGTTGATAACTTTTTTGCCTTAAAGTGTTTAGGAGGGTTAAAAATTGCCAAAAACCCCCACAAAATGAAGTTTTCCACAAAAAGCAGTCACTTTAGACGGGCCAAAAGAGAAAAGACAAGCGGAACTTTTCTCACAATGCCACGTTGGCTATTTACCACCAATACGGAGGAAAAACATAAACATGATTGCTTTTATCGCATGTTTACATACTTTGTAAATGTAGATAACATTAAAATAAGTCTGTTTTCCACAACCAGGTATTTTGTTCTCGATTAGGTCGGAGTTATCCACATTTACACTTTGGTGGATTGTTCTAAAACGGCTTTCTAGCGAACGTTTTTCGCCCCTTGATTGTGGAAAAGTTTAGATTTACTCCATAAGTGGTGTTTTTTGCCTGTGGATATGTTAGATTTTTAACGACAAAACTTATGGATCAATCAGTCAGTGAAATCGTCGCTTTGTGGAACAGAATACTCGGCCGGATCAAAACCCGGGTGAATGACTCTCTCGTTTACGATAACTTTTTTTCCGATACTTATATTGACTCCATTCAAAACAACACCATTAAGGTTGTGGCCAATTCCGGCCTTGCAGTCTCGGTTTTGTCGTCTCAGTACAAAGCCATGGTTGATGAGGTTGTCCGTGAGGCCACGGAATCCAATTTTGAAATCAAATTCATTGAAGCCGGTCAGATAAAAAAAGAGGCCGAGAAAGCCGCTCCGAAAACTCAGTATTTCGCTGACGTAAACAAACTCAATCCAGCCTTCACTTTCAAAAGTTTCGTCGTGGGCCCCTCGAATCGTCCGGCTTACCAGGCGGCCTTGATGGTTTCCCAAAACCCCGGCAAACTCTATAACCCCTTGCTCATCTACAGCAACTCCGGGCTTGGCAAAACCCATCTTTTGCACGCCATCGGAAGTTCGATTAAGGAAAAGAACCCCAACACGCGCGTTCTTTATATCACCACGCAGGATTTCCTCGATGAGTACATCAAATTCGTAAACGGCAACAACGAAGGCCAGAGCATCAAGGACTTCTTCCGCGATTGGGTGGATGTGCTTCTCGTCGATGATATTCAATTCCTCGTTGGCAAAAAAGGCACCGAGGAGCTCTTCTTCTCTGTTTTCCAATCCTTATATAACGCCGGAAAACAAATCGTCATCACCTGCGATGTGAACCCCTCGCAGCTTCAGGGTCTCGATAACCGTTTGAAAACCCGTTTCACTTCAGGGCTTCCGATCGACATCAAAACCCCGGACAAAGAAACGTGCGAGTCGATTTTGAAGATGAAAATCCAGGCCAATGGCCTTTCGGTGGATACGTTCGATCCCGAGGTTATCTCCTATTTCGCCCAGAAATTTGGCAGTAACGTCCGTGAGCTAGAGGGAGCTCTTAACCGTCTTCTCTTCTATATTGTCAACGTCCACCCCACCAGCCACGTCGATATCCAAACCGCCATGGACTCCGTGCGAGATCTAACCAATGTTCAGGACGATGAAACGAGGCTCTCGATCGGGAAGATCATCGACACCGTCGCCGACTTCTTCAATTTGGCCCCTTATCAGTTGACGGGACGCATCCGGACCAGCCAAATAGCCATGGCTCGCCACATCGCGATGTACCTCATCAGGAACCTGTTAGATGTCCCGTTCACCAAGATCGGGGGAGCGTTCGGCGGCAAGGATCACGCCACGGTGATGAACGGTGTAGAGAAGGTGGACAATTCACTGAAGACGGACAAGCAGCTCCAAAGCACCGTGTCCGAACTCAAAGAACGCCTCAAAATCAAAGGCTAGAGGCCGACGCCACTACCATCGCGCGTATGCGCATGATAGAATTAAAAAAGGACAAACGCCGGACTTATCCACACTATCCACAGCCTATAGTATATTATTATTAAATACGTAGACGAAAAGAAAAGAACAATAAGGGGGCAGATGGTATGCGCTTCACAATCGATAAAGACCAATTCTTAAAAGGACTCTCGATGGCCGGTCATGCCATCGGAGCCAAATCGGCAACACCGGTCCTTCTTTGCTTCAAAATCGAATTAACATCCAAAGGCCTTGAGATCACCGCTTATAACGGCGAGACGGCCGTTTGGACGTATGTGCCCTACGTCGTTGGCGATAAGGAGACGATTCGTAATGGATCCTTGGGAGCGGTTTGTCTGAACGCCCACATCCTTACCGAGATCGTTCGTCGCTGCGCCGGGACGGAACTCACCATCGAAATAATCGACAACGTGGTGGCCAAACTCGATGATGGCCACAGCTCATACAAATTAAATTGCATCAGCGCCGACGAATACCCTTCGATCAATTTCGAAAAAGCCGGGAACAACTTTACCCTCCCCTGCGCCGACCTAACCCTTTTGGTCGCCCAAACCGGTTTCGCGGCCCTGTCGAAAGAAACGCGCCCGATTCTGATGGCCATCAACTTAAAAGCCGAGGGCGGCAAGCTTACCGCCACCGCCACCGACTCCGCCCGGTTATCGCGAAAAACCGTTCAAGTAGATCCGGACCTTCGTTTCAACGTGAATATTGCGGCCAAAACCCTTTCCGATATCACCAGGATGTTCGAAGGGTGCGAAGAGGTTGAGGTCTCCGCCACCAACGACCGAGCGATTTTCTCCTTTGGTCAAACCTTGGTTTTCAGCCCCCTCATCGCCGGCGATTACCCCGCCAGCGCCGCCATTATCCCCACGACGTTCAATTACTTTCTTGAGGTGAGTTCCTCGCAGCTCTTAAGCGCGATCGACCGCGTCAGCGTTTTGTCAGTCAATGGCGCCCCCGTCGTCGAGCTTTCGATGGAAGATGATCACGTTGAGGTCTTTTCCAAGAGCGACCAAACCGGGTCTGGCACTGAAAAGCTGACCACCATTCAATACACCGGAGAAAGACTCTCCATCGCCTTTAATCCCATCTTTGTCTCTCAGGCCGTCCAAGCCCTCCAAGGGGACGACGTCCTACTTTCGTTTATCGGCGAAATGAAGCCCTTCGTTATCAAAAACCCCAAAGATGACTCCGTGGTCGAGGTTATCACCCCGATGCGCACCAGATAGCGTTCTAAGCCGCAAAAAAACAATCGTTATAAGGGAACAAGTTGTTGTTCCCTTATTTACTACGTAGTAGTAAACTTAATACGTGGAAAATAACACTGTTAGCACAGACTCCAAACCGATTGCCTACAAGGGCGATTACATCACCTTGGGGCAGTTTTTGAAATTCGTCCACATCATCGATGAGGGCGGCCTTGCGAAGTGGTATCTTTCCACTCACGTGGTCACGGTCAACGGGGTCAACGAAAACCGCCGCGGCCGCAAGCTTCGCTCCGGTGATGTTGTGATTCTCGAAGACAAACGCTCCTTCACCCTTACCGCCAAGCAATGATCATCACTAGTTTGGCGCTCCGCAATTGGCGCAGTTACCCTTCCCTGTCGCTTGAGTTTCCGAAAGGCCTGACTCTTATTGAGGGGGCCAATGGCGAAGGCAAGACTAACTTAGTTGAGGCGATTCATTACCTTTCCCTGGCGCACAGCTGGCGAAGCGAGGAAACGAAGACCCTCATCAGCGACGGTGCGAACGAAGCCACCATCACGGCCGATCTCGTCGAGGGCGCGCTCCACCGCCAAATTCAGATCACGCTCACCTCAGAAGGCAAGCGCATCGAAGTGAACGGCAAAGCGATAAAACGTCTTAGTGAGCTCTCCAAATTGGTGAATGTGATTCTCTTCGCCCCCTCCGACACCAGTCTCTTTACGGGGTCTCCTGCCCTTCGTAGGGGTTTTCTAGACGTTAGCCTTTCCAAACAGTCGCTCGATTACTTCTCGCTCATCGGCAAGTTTAATCGCTTGGTTGGCGAACGAAACGCCGCCCTCAAGCGAAGCAAACCCGACCTCGTCTACCTTGAGGTCTTAACGAGCCGCCTTGTCGAAGTTCAGGAACCCATCGTCCGTTATCGCACCCTCTACGTTGAGCAAATCAACGGACTGCTGAGCGGGCTCGCTAGCGATCTCTATGGCGACAAGCGGACGGCAAAGCTCGTCTATCGGCCCTTCGTGAAGTCCGGCGATGGTTATTCCGAAGCCGCCTCAAGCCTCTACCGGAAATCTCTGGAAGGTGACTTGATTCGCAAAAGCACCTCCGTTGGCGTCCACCACGAGGACTTCTCACTCCTACTGGATGGGAAAGACATCGCCTCGCACGGAAGCCAAGGAGAAAACCGTCTAGCCGCCATCGCGTTGAAACTGTCCCCTTTCTTCCTGATCGAAGACCCGGACAAAAAGCCGATTGTCGTTCTGGATGACGTCTACAGCGAACTCGACGAAGAGCACGGTCGTCGCTTGACCGCCCTGCTCCACCGGCTCGGACAAACATTCGTCACAGCCGCCAAATTAGATATCGAAGGTGCATCGTACGTCGATGTGACCTCGAATATAGCCACGAGGAGGAAATGATCATGGCAGAGGATAGCAAAACAAAGGAAGCCGAACTGGCCGCTGCGAAAGAAGCGGGCATTTCGGAGAGCTCCATTGAAGAAGAGGACAAGTTTGTCTACACCAAGGCGGAAGACGTTAACGAAACGTCCGTCGAGGCCGTCGGAACCCGTTACACCGGCAAAGACAGCATCGAAATGCTGGATGGCCTCGAAGCCATCAGGCGGCGTCCTGGCATGTACATTGCCACCACCGCTTCGGCCGGCCTTCACCACCTTGTGTGGGAGGTCGTTGACAACTCCATCGACGAATCGATGGCGGGCGTGTGCAAAAACATCGAAGTAACCCTTAACAAAGACGGCAGCGTCTCGGTTCAGGATGATGGGCGTGGAATTCCTGAGGACATCGTTCCGAAAACCGGCCTTTCCGGCGTGGAATCCTGCTATATGTTCCTTCACACCGGCGGCAAATTCGGCGACGAAGGCAGCGCCTACAAGGTTTCAGGCGGTCTTCACGGCGTCGGCGTTAAAGCCGTTAACGCCTTAAGCACCCGTGTCGAAGTGACCGTCCACCGCGATGGTGGAATTTTCTACGTTCAGTTCGTGAACGGCGGCCACCTCATCGAGATTCCTGGCAAGACAGACAAAGACGGCAAACCAGCTCTTAAGCACCTTGAAAAGATTGGCACCAGCGATGACCACGGGACGATTGTGACCTTCTGGCCCGACCCGATAATCTTTACAGAAACCACTGTTTTCAATTACGAGACGGTGAAAAACCACCTCCGTCAGATGGCTTTCCTCAACACCGGCTTGAAAATCACTCTCACGGATCTTCGCCCCGACACTCCGGTTACGGAAAGCTTTATCTATAACGGTGGCATCAAAGAATACGTGACGTTCATCAACACCGCCAAGCTTCCGATCAACACCGAGGTCGTTTTCTGCCACGGCGCCGAAGACGTGACCCTGCTCGATGGCAGCAAAGAGCGCATTTACGCCGAAGTTGCCATGCAGTGGTCCGATAGCTACAGCACCGATGGCGTCTATAGCTTCTGCAACAATATCTCCACCAAAGAGGGCGGCACCCACGTCGAGGGCCTTAACCTCGCGCTCAACCGCATCATCAACGAATATGCCCACCAGTTTAAATTCTTGGACGAGAAGGACAAAAACTTCACCACCGACGATTGCCGCGAAGGTTTAACCTGCGTCATCTCCGTCAAACACCCCAACCCCCAATATGAAGGGCAAACCAAGACCAAGCTCGGCAACAGCGAGGTTCGCAAGATTGTCTCCACCATCGTGGGCGACCAGCTTAATCAGTATCTCCTTGAGAACCCTGAGCAAGCCAAACTCATTATGGAAAAGGTCCGCGTAGCCTCTCGGAGCCGTTTAGCGGCCGAAGTCGCTCGCGAGAAAACGCGGAAATCTCCGCTCGATATCACGACCCTTCCGGGCAAACTCGCCGATTGCTCGAGCAAAGATCCGCAAAAATGCGAACTCTATATCGTCGAGGGTAACTCCGCCGGCGGCTCCGCCAAGAACGGACGCGATCGCGAAACCCAGGCCATCCTGCCGCTCCGTGGCAAGATTCTCAACGTCGAGAAAGCCCGTGAGGAGCGCATTTTCAAGAACGCCGAAATCGGCAACATGATCACTGCGATCGGGGCCGGAATCCGGGAAGCCTTTGATATCACCAAGATCCGTTATCACAAAATCGTCATCATGACCGATGCTGATGTCGACGGCGACCACATCCGCATCTTGCTTTTGACCTTCTTCTATCGCTTCATGAGGCCGCTTATCGACAATGGCAACGTCTATATTGCCCAGCCGCCTTTATACAAGATCGACTACAAGGGCAATTCCTATTACGCCTACAACGACGCCCAGCTTGAAGAACTCAAACGGGACCTTCAACTCAAGAGCGGCTATCCGTTCCAGCGCTATAAAGGCTTGGGCGAAATGGACGCTCAACAACTTTGGGAGACCACTATGGATCCCAAGGGCCGGAAGATGTTACGCATCACCATCGATGACGCTGCCGAGGCCGAGAAGGCTTTCAGCGAGCTGATGGGCGATGACGTCGAACCCCGCAAGAAGTACATCAGCGAGAACGCCAAGTTCGCGAAGAACCTTGACTATTAAGGAAGTGGAGGCACCAAAAATGGATATCGAAGACAAGAAAAACCCTGAGACCGTCGCCCCTGAAGAAGAAGTGACGGCCGAAGACCAGGCGAGGATGAAGACGGCGGCCGGAATCGTTCCGGGGCTGCTCGATCGCGAGGTCACGAACGAGGTTCAGACCGCGTTCCTTTCCTACTCCATGTCGGTTATTGTTTCGCGCGCCATTCCTGATGTTCGCGATGGTCTCAAACCCGTTCAGCGTCGCATTATTTTCGGCATGAACGAAAGCGGGATGCAGCCGGGCAAACCCTATAAGAAATCCGCTCGCATCGTCGGCGACGTCATGGGCAAATACCACCCCCACGGCGACTCCGCGCTTTATTTGACCCTGGTCCGTATGGCTCAACCGTTCTCCATGAGGTATACCCTCGTCGACGGCCACGGCAACTTTGGTTCTATCGATGGCGACGAACCGGCCGCCATGCGTTACACCGAAGCCCGCATGAACAAACTCGCCGTTGAGATGGTGAGAGACATCGACGAAGACACCGTGGATTTCTGCGACAACTACGACGGCACCGAAAAGGAGCCGGTCGTTCTTCCTTCCCGTTTCCCGAACCTTATCGTTAACGGCAGCGAAGGCATCGCCGTCGGTATGGCCACCAACATGGCCCCCCATAACCTTTCCGAAGCTATTGACGCCATTGTCGCCATGTGTGCTAAACCCGATTTGACCCCGTTAGAGATTATGCAGAACTACCTCCATGGGCCGGATTTCCCGACCGGAGGCGTGATTTTGGGCCGTCAGGGCATCCTTGAGGCCTATACCACCGGCACCGGATCTGTCACGATCCGCAGCCGTTATCACATCGAAGAAACCGAAAACGGCAAGAGCCGCATCATCGTCACCGAGATTCCTTACCAGGTCAACAAGGCGGCGATGATTGAAAACATCGCCCAACTGGTCCGCGACAAAATCATCGATGGTATCACCGATATCCGCGATGAATCCAACAAAGAAGGCATTCGCGTGGTCATCGAAGTCCGCCGGGATTGCGTTCCGGAGGTCGTGGCCAACAACCTTCTCAAGCACACCTCTCTCCAGATTAACTTCGGCATCATCAACCTTTGCTTGGTCGACAATGCCCCGAAAATTCTTCCGATCACCGATTTGTTAAAGCATTATATCGAATTCCAGATCACCGTTTTGACCCGTCGCACTCATTTCCTTCTCCAGCGGGACAGCGATCGTGACCACATTGTCCAAGGCCTTTTGTTAGCCCACGACAACATCGATGAGGTCATTCACATCATCCGCGACAGCAAAACTGACGAAGAAAGCGGAGCCCGCCTCAACAAGAGGTTTGGTCTTAGCGAAGAACAAGTCGGGGCCATTTTGGCCATGACGCTTCGTAAACTCCAGGGCCTTGAGCAGGATAAACTCAAGGACGAACACGCTAAGTTGACCCTTAATATCGCGGAGTACAACCGCTTGCTCTCTTCGCGAGACAACATCGTGGCTTTGCTCATTTCCGAACTTCAGGATCTCAAGGAGCGTTTCGGCGACGAGCGCCTGACCGAGATCAGCGACGAGGCCGCCAACATCGATAACGAAGACCTCATCCCGCA
>Ga0183100_1000674_pt1 | contig 23252 bp, 20 predicted proteins | sample Biomet2_FD_127789 | JGI IMG/M metagenome (GOLD analysis project Ga0183100, IMG submission 127789) | Microbial communities from bioreactor (seeded with anoxic lake sediment) at LBNL, California, USA - Biofuel metagenome 2 | ecosystem: Engineered > Bioreactor > Anaerobic > Unclassified ...
CGTAGGCTATCGCCTGTTGTGCCCGTTGTGTAAAACGTCCGAAAATCGCCATATTATTCCTCCTTGGCGTTGAGTTTGGCTTGAATGATGACGCAGCGCGCCTGATCGGTTGAGGTAAGCGATGCGTCGGAGTGCTTGAATTTTTTCGCATGCGCGTCCTGTGCTACGGTGAGCAACTCATCCACGGTGCCCAGCGGAACCGGCAGGATGCCCATGGCCGCGCCCAACCGTACGTTGCTCCAGTGCTCCATAAATTCGCCGCTTTCCATCTGCTTGGCAAACCGCATAAGCCCGTAACTGCGCCACACGCCGTCCGCAAGGTCAAGGTTCTCCTTTTCTCCGCGCTGGCGCAGACTGTTTTCCATGTCGATAAGCTGCCTGCCAACGGCGGATACGGCTTCGATAATCTCTTCCTCCGTGCGCCCCAGGGTTACCTGATTGCTTACCTGATAAAGATCGCCAAGCGCTTCGCTGCCCTCGCCGTAAATACCCCGAATGGTCAACCCCAGTTTCGCGACCGTTTGGGTTACGTTGCCCATTTGCTTAAAACGCGTGAGCATTGGCAAATGAAGCATCATCGAGGCGCGCATACCGGTGCCGGTATTGGTGGGGCAGGCGGTTAAATAGCCCAGTTGCGAATCAAAGGAGAAGTCACACACCGACGCAAGTCTGTCTTCGGTAGAAAATGCCATGGTAGCCGCTTCGCGGAGCGCCATTCCATTAATCATCGCCTGTATGCGCAGGTGATCCTCCTCGTTGACCATTACGCTAACCTGCTCATCCTGACGGACGAGCGCGGCGCCTACATCGCTGTGCTGCAGCAGATCCCGGCTGATCAGGTGCTGTTCCATCAGAGAAAGCTGATCCATTTTGGTCATATCCCGAAGGTTATACAGGTGATACTGATCTTCTGCCTGAGGCGTGTCCAGCGCCTGCTTGGCACGATCCACGCAAAGCTGCGCGTTATCCGGGTTATTAAGGTTGCAAAAGGGTAAATCGTGATAGTTGCGCGCCAGCCGAACACGGCTGGAAACCACAATTTTGCTGTCGTGTTCGCTCATTGCGGTTTCACCTCCGCATTCTGCTTATCAATCAGGGATCGAATCTCGTCTCGCAAAGCCGCTGCCTGTTCAAAATTTTCTGCGCAAACAGCCTGATCCATTCTGGTTTTCAAATCCTGAATGCACTGGGCAAACGCGCGCTCCTCGCGGTGTGCGCCAGGTACGCGCCCAGCATGTTGACTGCGCCCGTGCACCCGAAGCAACAACGGTTTTAGCTGATCGGAGAACACATCGTAACAGTGCGCGCAGCCCAGCTTGCCGGAACTTTGGAACTCTGCATAGGTTAAGCCGCAAGCATCACAGTGAAGAGCCGCCTGCTTGGGTTCGCGGGATAAAATGTTAAGCAGCGAAGACAGGAAGGTGGATACATCGCCCTTTGCGATGCTGACTTCCATTTTCTCTACGCATTCCTGACAAAGGTGGCGAATGGTCGTCTCGTTGCCGCTAAGCACCGTAATCATAACAGTGGCGGGGTTTTTTTGGCATTCTTCGCAAAGCATAAAGAGCTCTCCTTTCAAACGGCGGAGGTTTTTCGCTTCCGGGCCACTTCCAAAAGCATGGATTTAAGGATTCGGGCGCGCAGCGCGTCCTTGAGGGCGGTTGGCACAGGCAGGGTGTAGCAGGTTTCGCATACCGCCGCTTTCATAATGGCAGCCTCATCCCGGGTTATCAGGTCACGCTCCATCAACTGGGTAATCAAATGTTCCGATTCCAGAGACGATATGGTATCGCCAACCCGTTCATGAAGCAGATAAATCAACTGTTCGCTGGTGTCCTGTTCCATTCGGAAGATTCGAATATAGCCGCCGCCGCCGCGCCTGCTTTCGATAATATACCCGTGGTCGGGCGTGAAGCGGGTTGCAAGCACGTAGTTGATCTGCGAAGGCGCACAGTTAAAATATTGCGCCAACTCATTGCGTTTTAGCTCAATTTCCTGCTCATCCTGCGTCAACATGGTTTTAATAAACTGTTCGATTGCATCGCTCAATCGCATAGCCGTACCTCCTTCGCCAAAGAAATTGACCATCTTTGACCATTGCATTCTAGCATAGGAAAGGCCTAATTGCAATGGAGGCGAGCAATAATTCGCAGAAAATTCATCGACGAAATTGCCACACTGCTATTATATCCGAAATCGGCATTCATGAAAACAGGTTACGGGAAAATATGTTCGCTTTTTATGCAAATTCCCCCTCATCACAAAGCGATTGCCTCAACCGGAAAACAGGCAAGTAAGCGCAACGCTCCTTCGCCAATACGCACCCACGATAAAAAAACCAGCAAAAAACCACCGCAAACCCAATGGGTATACGGTGGCAAAAGATAGGGGAAAGGTCGGTTACGGGTTGGTATAACCGGTGACGTAGGCAAGCAGATCACGCCACAAGGGGTGATTTTGATCCAACACCAACGTAGCTTTGCTGGTCATGGAGTCTTCCAACGCCTGCAGCGAGCGCCAGTAACTATAGAAGGTTTCATCCGCACCATACGCATCGGCATAGATTTTCATCGACTGCGCTTCGGCTTCGGCCCGTACAGAACCGGCTTCACTGATCGCGTCGGCTTCAATTTGCCGCGCTTCCAGATCGGCGGTGGAGACAGCCTTGCGGTATTCTTCTTCGCCTTCGCTGCGAAGTTGCTGGGCAACTTTTGCACGGTCGGCCTGCATACGGGCGTAGGTGCTCTCGATATTTGCTGTGGGGAGAATCGTGCGGTGTACCTGAATATCCTTAATCTCGATGCCACGGGGCGCCATGTCTTCATTCACAATCAGCAGCCCGCGAGCCAAAGCGGCGTTCAGCGCATCCTTATTGCTCACAAAGTCTTCCGCCGACAGGCGGTTGATCGCTTGTACAATAACCGGATGGATCAGGTTATCCAGTTGGTTTTCCGCGCTGGTCATGCTGCCAAGTTTCAGGCTGAACAACGCCGGGTCGGCGATGTACCACTGCGCGTAGGTTTGCACATAGTACTGCTTCTTCTCCGCAGTGTTCACGACCTCGCTGTCGCTGATGTAAGTGTAGAGGCGGGCGGAATAGGTTTCCACCTTATCCACAAACGGGACTTTGAAATGCAAGCCGCTGCCCACCACGATTTTCACGCCTTGGGACAGGCTGATTTCGTTTTTAAGCAGATCGGCATAGCGCTCATGAAAATCGTTTTGCTTGCTGATGACAATCTGCTTAATGACCCCGAAGCGGCTAACCACGCTCTGATCGGCTTCACCGACAATGAAAACGCTCTCGTTAATCAATACCAGCAGCACGATCAGAATAATGCCAAACAGCACCACTTTGCCTCTATTGCGACGTAATCCGGCAGAAAACGAAGCTTTGAAGTAATTAATCGGTCGGTCATTCTGGTTCACTTCGCGTCGCCTCCTTCCAGCACAGCCGCGGTGGAAGTGTTGGTACTTTGCAGGGTATTCAGATCCAGCACCTTTACCACGTCGCTGTTGGTATCGGCAATCACAATTCTGCCGCTGTTTTTGAGCACCTTTTCCAGCGTCTCAATCAGCAGTTTTCGCCGAGTGATTTCCGGCGCGGCCTGATACTCCTTATATACCGCTTTGAATACCGCGGTATCGCTTTCCGCCTGCGCGACGGTTTCCGCCTTGTAAGCTTCCGCCTGCTTCACGGTTTCGTAGGCATTGCTGCGCGCTTTGGGGAGAATTTCGTTCTTGTACTTCTCCGATTCATCCAAACGCTTGGTTTTCTCGTTCTTCGCGTTGTTCACATCTTCGTACGCGGAGGCCACATCTTTGGGCACGGTAATGTTTTGAATGCGAACATCGTTGATTTTAACGCCCATGTCATAGGTGTCGATCAGCGCTTGAAAATCCGGCAGCACCTGCAGTTCGATTTCTTCCTTGTTCAGCAAGGCATCGTCCAGCGGGCGGTTTTGAATATTGCGACGGATCACGGCTTCAAACGCGAGCTGAAGGGTTCCGGTGGGGTCATCAACATCGTAGTGATACTGTTTCACATCCCGGATGGTGTACTGATAAATCGCTTCGATGGATACGATGCTGTTATCGTTGGTCAGCATCACGCCTTCGTTATTCTCATCCACATATTGCGCCGCAGAACGAGCCGTGCCCTGTTGGGTGGTACGAAACCCGTATTCCATGGTGTGGATGGTCGTCACGCTTTCGCTGATCACCTCCTGTGCAAACGGTATCCGCCAATATAATCCGGGGCCATTGACGCCGGTCACGCTGCCAAAGGTGATTACCAGCGCCTCTTCGCCTTGACCGACGCGGTAAAAGCTGGTGGCTGCCAGCAAAACAACCACCGCAACCACCGTAAGCAGAATCACGGTTTTTACCTTGTTTTTGTTGGACATACTTCGACTCCTTTCTGTTGCGAATCGGTTGCAAAGTGTGCAAACCGTTTGCGATGCTTTAAGAATACCATGTTCGCCCGCATTCGTACAGAAAAAGTGCACGAACGGAGCAAACAGCTGTATAAAAGCAGCATACCGCGATGTTAAGTGACATGATCCCAAATGCTACTGGACCGACCTTGCCAAAGACAATACGCGGCATAACAAAGGAAAGCTTTGTTATGCCAGGCTTGTGCCTTGATAGCTTCTGCGGGATGACCGGGTACATTACGATCTTTCTACCGGAAGACGTACCAGGAAGGTGGTGCCTATGCCTTCCTTGCTGCGAACCGTCAGTTTTCCGCCGTGTGCAACCACAATAATCCGCGCAATGGAAAGGCCCAGGCCATGCCCGCTGCTTTGGGCTTTGCGGGCTTTGTCGCTGCGGTAAAAGCGATCAAAGATTCGGGGTAACTCCTCCGCACTCATCCCTTGCCCCGTATCAGTAACGGAAAGGATACACTCGTCGCCTTTGACGGACATCCCCAGCGTGATCTTGCCTCCGGGAGGCGTATACTTAATGGCGTTATCTACCAGGATACGCATCAGCTGACGAATCATCCCTTTATCCGCACGCACGCTGGAATGCTCCAACGGGCTTAGCGAAAATTCATGCGTGGTGGATAGCAGTTTCGCGTCCCGGTGAACGGCGCTCATAATTTCCGCGGGGTCAAACACTTCCATTTCAAGCATCAGCGTTTTCTTATCATGCCGCGCTAAAAACAGCAGACGTTCCACCAGTTCTTTCATTGAGGCGGTTTCCTGCGATATGGCGGTGATGCCTTCGTCCAGCACGTCTTTATCGGTTTTTCCCCAGCGCTCTAACATGCTGGCGTACCCCTGAATAACGGCAATAGGTGTGCGCAGCTCATGGGAGGCATCGCTTACAAACTGTTTTTGACTGTTGTAGCTGTGCTCAATGCGGTCCAACATGCTGTTGATGACCGTAGCCAAATCCTTCAGCTCGTTTTTCGTGCCGGCAATGTTGATACGGTTGCTCAAGCTGCTGGCACTAAGCGTGGCGGCGGCATCCGTCATTTCCGCAATGGGCTTGAGTACGGTTTTGTTCAGCCGATACTTTCTGCGAAGAAAATACGAAACCCGATAAAGGTCAAACAGAACCAACGTCCAAAACAGCATTTGAAAGGCGTACCACGCGCTGTTGAGGGAGTAGGCAATCACCAATCCGCCCTGTACGGTGTTGCGGTATAGCAGCACTTGAAAACCGTCCGGTACATCCACGTTGGATAAAGCCATCTGAACGGTTTGCCAAAAGCCGTCCGCGTTGTCGGGCAACGGCTCTTCCAGCAAGTACGCTTCGTTTACAGGCAAGCGCGCAAGCTGTTGCCGGGTATAATGCGAACCGTTTTCCGGCGGCATAGCTGCAACCTCGTCCATTGCCGCGTTCATGGCTGGAATCTGCGCCACCGCAAAAACGACAGTAAAGGTGAGCAGCAAAAGCAGCGTCGTTCGCAAGAGCTGACTGCTGTAATGGAGCGCAATCCGAAGCGTGAGGGAAAAACGCAGGTTGCTGAAAAGCATCCCAAACCAATTGCGTACAAAGGAAGTAAGCCTGCCAAAACCACGGCCCGTGGTTTCAGCGCGCACGGTGGCACGGTCGCTGGCCCGGCGCTGCGCCTCTACGCGCCGGGCTTCTCTTTCCTTATGCTTGTTGCTCATAACGGAACATATAGCCGACGGCGCGAATGGTATGTATGGTTTTCACGTTGTAATGATCGTCGATCTTTTGGCGGAGGTAGCGAATATACACGTCCACAATGTTGGTATCGCCCGCGAAATCGTACCCCCAAACGTTGAGCAGGAGCTCGTCCCGGGATATGGCGGTGTGCTCATGCTGCCACAGATAGTGCAGCAGATCAAACTCCTTTTTGGTAAGTGCGATGGGTTCGCCCGCAAAAGTGGTGCCATAGCTGGCTGGATCCAACCGCAAAGACCCGGCGGTCAGCGCGCCGCTGTTTTCCGCGCGGTCAACACGGTGCTTTTTCAGGCTTACCCGGATGCGCGCTAGCAATTCCTCAATCGCGAAAGGCTTGGTCATGTAATCATCCGCGCCCATGTCCAAACCCATTACTTTATCGCTTACATCGTCCTTGGCTGTAAGCATGATGATGGGAATATCGCTTTGCTGGCGCAGGCGTCTGCAAACTTCAATCCCGCTTAATTCCGGCAGCATCAGATCCAATATCAATAAATCAGGCTGCCAGCTTTCGCAAAGCGCTAATCCGGAGCGGCCGTCAAAAGCCGCCTGCACGTCGTAGCCCTCATGCTTCAATTCCAGTTCCACAAAACGGGCGATTTTCGTCTCGTCCTCAATAATCAGAATTTTACTCACATCGATCCCTCCGATTCGGGTACAGTATAGCAGAAAATTCCTTCCGGCAAAAGGGTTTGCCGAAAGGAAACTGGCAATCAGGAAGCAATGGCCTACTCAATATCTGCCTCGTGGAAACCGTCGCGGTTTTCAGACACGCGAATGTTGCCTTCTTCGGAAAATTGCACATTCACCGGCGTGGTTCCGCTTGCCGGGCTTTCGGAACGGATTTCCGGTTCGGCGGGTTTTTCGGGCTGGCCGGCGGCAGTGTCCGCATGTTGATTCTGGGTTTTGGCGTTAAAATCCCGTGTAAAGGTATACACCGTGTTGCGCACGTTGGCGCCCGCATTTCGCACCATGCTTTCCAGCGTGTCGCCAGAAAATGCGTTGCTGTTGCGTTCCATAGCGATGCGATACCCAAGCGCAAGGGCTAGAACAATGCCAATCACCACCAGCCAGGGCGCAACCATCACCGCGAAAATCATAAACAGCGCTGACAGGTTGATGATTGTCGTTTCTCCCTTGGACATCTTTACTCGTGTGCGGTACAGGGATGTAAAAAGATTGTGACTGCGCTTCCCCCGCGCGCCGCCATAGGCTCCGCCGCGACTTTCGTGAATACGTCCGTTTTTTTCCAAATCCACAAGGGCGCGAGCCAGACTTCCGTTATGGTACTCCAAGAGGTTTACAGCTTCTTCGTAGGAAATACCGCTCTTTTGGCGGAGAATTTCAATATCCTCAATCGTATACTGTGCCATTTCAAATTCCTCCTTACAGGGTGCTGGTTTGTAGGTACGGGTAGATCATACCACGGTGCAGAGACCTTTGCTTGAGAATGCGCTTTTGCTTTGATGAGAATTTCATGAGAAAACGGCGCGCACACCGGCTTAGCGACTGATGAATCCGTTGACGGAAACAATGAATTACGTTATCATAGGATGTGGTTTTGTAAAGTTTGTATGCAAAACAAGGAGGCTTCTATGTCATTTTGGATTGTCACGGACGCTTGCTGCGACTTGCCCGTAGACTACATAAAAAAGCAGCGCAATTTGCACATCGTGCCCATGTCCTACCAAATCGGGGGCAAAGTTCAGGAAATCGATCTGACGGACGATACGCTGGCTGGCCGGGTGCAAACTTTTTACGATCAGCTGGAAGACGGCGCCGTAGCCACGACCTTTCAGGTAAACCAGCAGGAATGGATCGATCACGCAACCCCGATACTAGAACAGGGCAACGATGTGCTGATGCTGGTTTTTTCCAGCAGCCTGAGTGGCATGTACCAAACGTCCGTGGCAGCGGAAGCGGAGCTGCGGGAAAAATATCCCGACAGAATCATTCATACGTTTGATACACGTTGCGCCAGCATGGGGGAAGGGTTGTTGGTGCATTATGCCCTTCAGTACCGCGATGCTGGCCATACCATAGAAGAAACCTACCAGTGGGTTTCTTCTAACGCGCAGCGGGTAATCCATTGGTTTACGGTATCGGACTTGCATTTTCTCCGCAGAGGCGGCCGGCTGTCCGCGGCCAGCGCCTACTTGGGTACCATCCTTAAAATCAAGCCGGTGCTGAATGTGGACCCTTTAGGCAGACTGGTACCCCGTATCAAGGTGCAGGGGCGTAAGCATAGTTTGAAAGAGCTGTATGAGCAGGTCGAGAAAACCGCTCTGGAGCCTCAAAAACAAACGATGTTCCTAAGTCATGGCGGATGCGAGAAGGATGCCCTCTGGCTTGCGGATCGCCTCAAGGATAAGTTGGGCGTTCAGGAAATCGTCCTTTCACAAATCGGGCCAATTGTCGGCTCACACGCCGGGCCTGGAACTGTCGCTATTTTTTATATGGATCGCGACGGCTCCTCCCGGTTGGATTCTCCGGAAACCAAATAAAACGATCCCCCGGTCAACCATGCTGGTTGCCGGGGGATTTTTCTGCGTTCTCATCGGGGATAAGCCGCCTTTGGAGGCGGCAAGCCAAGTCACAGGAAAGCTGTTTGCAATGTTATTAACGTCAGGCGAGCGTATGCGTCAGTTTGCTCTGTAAGGTTTGATCTTCCCCGCAGAAATGCAAACCGAGCGGTTCTCCCAAAAGCAGTTGAAGGTTGGCGCTTTGGCCGTCTACCTCCAGCCGGATGAGGCGGCCGCGGTAATGGAACTGGAAGGCATACCCCTGCCAGCCCTCCGGCAGATAGGGGTTGAGCGTGAGCCCGTCTACCGTGCGCATCCCGGCAAACCCTTGCGCAATCGTCAGCCAGCTGCCGGTCATGCTGGTAATGTGCAAGCCATCATCCGTATCGTTATTAATATTGTCCAAATCCAGCCGTGCCGTGCGGCGATACATTTCCATCGCTTTATCGCGGTAGCCGATTTCCGCCGCCAATATCGCGTGCACGCAGGGTGAAAGGCTGGATTCATGCACGGTCATGGGCTCATAAAAATCAAAGTTCTTCTTTTTGGTTTCCAGGTCATACAGGTGCCCCAACGAGTATAGCCCTTGCAGCACATCCGCCTGTTTGATAAAACAGGAACGCAGAATGCGATCCCACGACCAGTGCTGGTTGATGGGTCTTTGATCCTCCGGTAAATCAGCTGCGTCCATCAGCTGTTTATCCATAAAAGTATCCTGCTGAAGGTAAATCCCCGTTTCCGCATCCACCGGGTAATACATGCGATCGGCTACATCGCGCATATGCGCGAGCTCCTCAGCGGTCACATGGAGCTTTTGGAGCCGTTCTTCGCTCGCTTTTTGACAGGCATCCCAAAAGTAACGAATACTCCATGCAGCGATTCGGTTGGTGTACCAGTTATTGTTCACGTTGTTTTCGTATTCGTTAGGCCCAGTAACCCCGTGGATCATATAGCACTGTTTCTTGGGTTGATAGTGGACGCGATCAGTATAAAACCGCGCGATGCCGCAAAGCACATCCAGCCCTTCGGATAACAGGTAGCTTTCGTCGCCGGTATAGGTCACATAGTCAAAAATGGCATGTGCGATAGCGCCGTTACGGTGGATTTCTTCAAAGGTAATTTCCCACTCGTTATGGCATTCCACCCCGGTGAAGGTAACCATGGGGTAGAGGGCGCCCCTGAGACCCTGCATACGCGCATTGTGGTAAGCGCCATCCAACTGCATATGACGGTAGAGGAGCAATTGTTTCGCAACATCCTGCCCGGCAATGGCCATATAAACGGGGAAGCAATAAGCTTCGGTATCCCAATATGTCGCGCCGCCGTATTTTTCACCGGTAAAACCTTTGGGGCCAATGTTCAGGCGGGCATCCTCACCGGAATAGGTGCTGAGTAACTGAAACAGGTTAAAACGTATTCCCTGCTGCGCACGGTCGTCTCCGTGAATTTCCACGTCGCAACCTTTCCAGCGGGCTTTCCACGCGGCCGTATGGGCGTCCCTTGCATCCGCGTATCCCGTTTCCCGCGCGCGCGCCGCCGCTTTGAGCGCAACCGTCATGAGCATCTCTTCGGCTTCATCGCGGCTGGTAAAGCATAAAGCGAACTTCTCCAGCGTAACGGTTTCATGCGCGTCCGCATCGGCGCGGTAGGTCGCTTCCACCATTCCCTCTTCCATGCGCCGGGAACACAGCGATAATCCGTCGGCCCAGCAACTCATAGCGGCTGCCACGGCAAAGCGCGGCGTTCCAAAAGGGTTTTCCTTGGTTTTGGTTAAAAGCCCCATTGCGTCTTCGGCTTCTTCTTCCTGCAGCATATCCCAAAACGTTTCCTGATAATTGCTGTCCAAATTGTGCACATTGGCGTCCAAATAGGGCTTGAGCGTAACGGTGCAGGCAAAATCCGGCGTTACTGCATAGGAAATGGCTAACAATTCCTTTTGCGCTAGCGAAACAAACCGTTCCGCACGGATCGTTACTTTACCTTTGGGCAGGATGGCGGTAAACGTGCGCAGCACGATCCCCGTTTGCATGTCCAGCTCACGGGTAAAGTTTTCGCAGGGGGTTTGGGCCAGATCAACCGGTTCCCCGTCAATCTCCACATGAATGCCCATCAAGCGTACCGCGTTGATGGTTTTGCCAAAATACTGCGGATAGCCGTTTTTCCACCATCCTACGCGGGTTTTATCCGGAAACCACACCCCCCCGATATAGGTTCCGATGTGCGTATCACCGCTAAAATCTTCTTCAAAGTTACCGCGCATACCCATGTAGCCGTTACCGGTAGAGGTAAGGCTTTCCGAGAGTCGAACGGCTTTGGGGTCCAAGCCGTGCTCAATCACTTTCCAGGGATGTACTTCAAAGGCCATAGGGTACCCTCCTGTCTGCGCAAACGTTTGCGTTTTCTAAAATCATGGTAGTGGATTTGTTCGAAATTGTCAAGACTTTTTGAAATTCTCCCACGGTTTCTCTGGCCATTTTACCTGATACCGCCGGCAGGCTGATTACAGGGAGTTCGTTGCCGCAACAGGCGTTTCATGCTATAATATGAGCATTGATTGGAATGTATTGGAGGGCTTGCCATGCGTACACGAATGACAAACATAATCCTCACTCCCGGCGCTACGGGGGAGAGCCATATTACCTTTATCCCCAATGCCGAAGTCCAGATTGACGGAAACCTGATCGTTTATGCAGGCAGCGCCGCACATGCGCCGCGCTTTGAAGCGGACGAGACGATCGACGGTGCCGGTTGCCTTTGCATGCCGGGATTGGTGAACCTGCATACGCATACGCCGATGACCTATCTGCGCAGCGCCGGCGCTGATCTTGCGCTGGACGACTGGCTCAACAAAGCCATTTTCCCCTTGGAAAAACAATGGGATGAGGATTTGATCCGTTCCGCGACCGATTTGGGCTGCATGGAGATGCTCCGTTTTGGCACCACATCGTTTAACGATATGTATTTTCATACGGGCATCATGGCCGAGGCGTTACGCGATAATGGGATGCGCGCGACGCTTGGGCATGGGATTGTCGACTTTGACGAGAGCTGCGCCGACATGGTGGAAGGTGTGGCGATGGCAGAAAAATGGAATCATGCCTGTGACGACCGCATTCGCTTTTCGCTGGCGCCCCATTCCGAAGGCGCCACCACGCCCGTATTGTTGCGTAAGGTTGCTCAGACAGCCAAGCAGCTTAACGTACGGATTCATATTCATGTAAGCGAAACGGATTTTGATCTGCAGGGTTGCCTGCGCCGCAGAGGGTTGACCCCGCCAGCTTATTTGGAACAACTGGGCGTATTGGATGTGCCTGTGATAGCCGCGCACTGCGTGTGGTTCAGCGATGCGGATATTGAAATCTTTCGCCGTCATGGGTGCGTAATCGCACATAACCCGGTTAGCAATTTAAAGCTTGCCAGCGGCGTCGCGCCTATCAGCAAAATGCTCGCGGCAGGCTGCCATGTTGCGCTGGGCACCGACGGCGTAGCAAGCAACAACAACCTGAACCTGTGGGAAGAGCTTAAACTGATGCCGATGCTGCAAAAAGGCGTAACGCTGAATCCGACGGTTGTCAGTCCCGCGCAGACGCTTGCCGCGGCAACCGTGGAAGGTGCTCGCGCCATGGGGTATGATCATCTGGGGTTGCTTGAGAAGGGGTATTTGGCGGATTTGATATTATTGGATTTGAATGTGCCCAACATGTTGCCAGCCATCGATTTGGAATCCAACCTGATCTATGCGGCGCAGGGTAGCGATGTTCGCCTTACGATGGTGAATGGAAAAGTGCTGTACCGGGATGGAAAGTTTACAACGCTTAACCGGGAAGGCTTGCTGCAAAAAGCGCGCGACGGCGCGGAAACCATGCGCCGCCGCATGGAAGCCTCCGGTGCAGCTCGTTTATGAAAATCCTTGTTGTATGCCAGCATTATTGGCCGGAACCATTCCGTATTACGGAAATTTGCGAAGCGCTGGTTCAGCGTGGGCACGAGGTAACGGCTGTGGTAGGATTGCCGAACTACCCCAGTGGCAAGGTACCACGCGAATACCGTTGGTTTCGCAGGCGCCGTGAAGAAATTCACGGCGTTCATGTACGACGCTGTTTTGAAATTGGGCGCAAAAACACAAAAATTGGTCTGGCGGTCAACTATTGCAGCTACATGATCTCCGCTTGCCACCGCATCCTATGGATGAATAAGGACTTCGACGCGGTATATGCGTACTCAACTTCGCCTGTGCTGATGTCGCTGCCGGCGGCTTTGTTGCGCACTTTTTCGCGGATTCCGCTGTTGATTGACGTGTTGGATATTTGGCCGGCATGCCTTGCCGCAATGAATGTTACCGAGGGTTCCGCCTTATACGCGTTTATGAAACGCGTAAGCCGCTGGGTGTATGCCAAAGCGGATGTGCTTGCATATTCCAGCAAGCGTTTTCAGGGGTATCTGCAGCAAGTGCATGGGCTGACTGTGCCCGACACATGGTACTTGCCCCAGTTTGCGGACAGTGAATTTGATCATTTGCCGGAACCCGCACCCACCGAAGGTTGGAACCTCGTATTTGCGGGGAATATCGGAAAAGTGCAAAGCGTGGAAACCCTGATACAAGCCGCGGCTCTCCTGCGGGAGCAACCCCTCCGCTGGCATGTTTTGGGGGATGGCTCCAATTATGATCGCTGTGTTCAACTGGTGGAGGAACTTCACCTGCAAGGCATCGTATTGCTCTACGGCCGCAGACCGCTTTCGGAAATGCCCGCATTTTATGCCATGGCAGACGCAATGCTCGTAAGCATGAAAAATGACATTAGCGTAAACGATACGCTTCCCGGCAAGGTGCAGAGCTATATGGCTGCCGGGAAACCGGTGCTTGGATCCATCGCCGGCGAAACGCCCTGTGTTGTGGCGGAAGCCCGTTGTGGGCTCTGCTCTCCACCGGAAGACCCGCAGGCGTTTGCGCAAATTGTCCAAACATTTTTTGCAAATCCCAATCGTCGCGTAATGGGGGAGAATGCCCGACAGTACTATCTGGAGCATTTTACCAAAGCCGGCCATATGAATCAACTGGAAGCCATGCTTACGGAAATGGGCGGTGGTTCGCGATGAAAATTTTCGAAATCAATACCTATTGCGGCACGGGCAGCACAGGTCGGATTGCTGTAGAAATTGCGGAATACGCGGCGCAGCAGGGCGCGGAAACCATTATCGCTTTTGGAACGGGCAGTGTTCCGCCGGAGGCGGAAACCTATGCGCTTCGCGTTGGCGGCGTATGGGACCGAAAATGGCACGGTTTGATACGGAAGCTTTTTGATGCCGAAGGTTATGGCAGTTTGCATGCCACCAGGAGGTTGATCGATTTTCTTCGTTTGTATCAGCCGGATGTCATTCACCTGCACAACCTGCATGGCTGCTATGTAAACCATCGCCGCCTATTTGCGTATTTGCGTACCGCCCATATCCCCGTGATTTGGACGTTGCATGATTGCTGGCCGTTCACGGGCCATTGCGCTTACTTCGATTATGTGGGATGTGAAAAATGGAAGTCGCAATGTGAACATTGCCCACAGCTGGGCAGTTATCCAACCTGCATCGGTTTGGATGGCAGCGCAAGGAATTTTCAAAGGCGGGGAAAACTGTTTACGTCCCTGTCGAATCTCACCCTCGTGACCCCCTGCGCGTGGCTCAGGGGATTGCTACAGGCATCTAGCCTGAAAACCATCCCTTCCCGCGTAATTTATAACGGGGTAAATCGTTCAACATTTCGGCCGGTTGCCAGCCATTTACGGGAAAAGTATGCGGTTGAGGCTCCCTACGTAGCTCTTGCAGTCGCCTCGGAATGGGAGGAGCGCAAGGGATTGCGCTACCTGCTGCCGCTTGCGGATGCCCTGGGGAATGCGTATCAGCTGGTCGTATTGGGGCTTACGGAGCCGCAAATTGCCGAATTGCCCAAAAACATTCTGGGTATCGCCAAAACAGCCAACACGAGAGAGTTGGCGCAGTGGTATTCCACAGCGGATTGTCTGGTGAACCCCACTATGGAAGATAATATGCCGTTGGTGAATCTGGAAGCGTTGGCTTGCGGAACGCCTGTATCGACCTTTGCTACCGGCGGCTGTCCGGAAGCGGTGGATGAAACCTGCGGCATAGTCGTGCCAAAGGGTGATGTCGCCGCCCTCGCGGATGCGGTTCGGTCGCTTTGCCAGCAAAAACCCGCTATGCAAGCCGCATGTCTGGCGCGCGCCGAACAGTTTGACAGTTTGCGCACATCGCAAAACTACTGGGCTTTGTACCGGGAGGTTTGCAAATGAACATCCTCTTTTTAACCCTGCTCTATCATCCGGAACGCGTAGCGGAGGTGACTGCGCGTTCTCGCGATGGTTTGCAAAATCAGATCAACAACTTTCAGTGGGCGATAATCCGCGGATTGCAGAGCGCGATGGGGCAAGGGGAGCAACTGGAGATTGTAAACGCCCTTCCTGTTGGCGTATTTCCAAAGCATTATCGGGGTTTATGGCTCCCTTCGCGCCGGATCGGCGAGCGCTTTACCGATTTGTGTTGCCTGAACCTGCCGGGTATAAAACAGTGGCAAAGAAAAAAAACAGCCATCAAAGCATTGCGCCAGTGGTTGCTGGCGGATTCCCAAAACCGGACAGTGCTCATCTACACACTTTATCAGCCCTATCTGCGGGCTATTTCCCAACTAAAGCGCCAGTTTCCAGATTTGAAAGCAACCGTGGTTGTTACCGATTTGCCAAATGAGCTAGGCATCGCTTCCGGCCGTACAGGTCTGCTGAAGTGGATCGAATATTCGCGCGGCAGGAAGACGATGCAACTCTGCGACCAAATGGATGCGTTTGTACTGCTGACGCCCCCGATGGCAGAGCCTTTGCGAACAGGGCCGCGGCCATGCCTGATCATGGAAGGAATCATTACGGAAACCGTAGATGCTGCCCAGCCGATAGCAGTCCCGGACGATCCTCGCCCCGCCGTGCTATACACGGGCACTTTGCATCGGGAACTAGGGATTGCGGAGCTGCTCAACGCTTTTGAACCCATGCGGAATGTGCAGCTTTGGCTGTGTGGGCGGGGGGATATGGAAGCGGAGATCAATGCTGTTTCGAAACGTGCGGATCACATCCGTTATTTTGGGTTCGTTCCGCAACAGGCAGCGCTTTACCTCCAGGCCCGCGCGGAGGTGCTCATCAATCCGCGAAGCTCACAGGGGGTATTTACGCGCTACTCCTTCCCATCCAAAACACTGGAGTATATGCGTGCAGGTAAGCCGGTTATTTGCTGCAAGCTGGAAGGGATTCCCGACGAGTACGACTCGTATTTGCATTATATCGCGCCACAAAACGCAGAGGGGATTCAGGCCGCTGTTATGCATGTTCTGTCGATGCCTGTAGCGGCACGGCTGGATATGGGCGCGCGCAACCGCGCTTTTGCAATCAATCAAAAAAGCAGCCGCTTCCAGGGGAAAAGGCTTTATGCCTTTCTACGGAATGTGACAGACCCTGCCTGAAACAAAGCCAAGCCCCGCGACCGAAAGGCATCGGTTGTGGGGCTTGGCTTTGTTTGTCAGGTAGCGGAATTCTGATTCTCTGTGTAAATCTTGATTCCATTTGCGTACTGCGTTTGCTTAACGTATCGCGCAGAGGGCTTTGGCAATCCGTGCGCCCAAGACCGCATTGTTCAGCACGAGTTCGATATTGGCTTCCAGAGAGCGTCCGTCCGTGAGCGTTTTGATTTTATCCAGCAGGAAAGGCGTGAGCGCCTTTCCTTTCACCCCCTGATTGGCCGCCGCTTGCACAGCCTGATCGATGCAGGCGTTCATTTCCGTTTCGGGCATGGCATACGCATCGGGGATGGGGTTGGCAATCAGCATACCGCCGGCCAGATGGCAGGCTTCTTTCACGTGGATCGCGGCCGCAATCTGCTCCGGGGTGTCCAACCGGTAATCCACAGGAAAGCCGCTCTTTTGGCAATAGAATGCAGGCAACTCGTCGGTGCCATAACCAATCACAGGCACACCCTTGGTTTCCAGATACTCCAACGTAAGGCCAAGATCCAGTATGGATTTTGCACCCGCGCATACTACAGCAACCGGGGTTTGCGCCAGTTCCTCCAGATCAGCGGAAATATCCATGGTGGTTTCCGCACCGCGGTGTACGCCGCCAATCCCGCCGGTAGCAAACACACGGATGCCCGCGAGCGCGGCGATAATCATGGTTGTGGCCACCGTTGTTGCGCCGTCTTCCTTTTTTGCCAGCAATACCGGCAAATCCCGGCGGCTTGCCTTGTTAACGGTTAGCCCCTTTTTTCCCAAATACTCAATTTGCTCCGGCGCGATGCCCGCGCATAGTTTGCCTCCAAGGATGGCAATCGTTGCGGGTATGGCGCCGTTATCTCGTACTGTCTTTTCTACGCGCATGGCGGTTTCAACGTTTTGGGGATAGGGCATTCCATGGGAAATAATCGTGGATTCCAGCGCAACCACGGGCCGGTTGTCCGCGATTGCTTTGCGTACTTCGTCTGATATGCTGAGATAAGGGTTCATACATTTGCCTCCTGTTGCTGTGTGACCCGCAGATAGGCCGATAGGGCGTCCTGGGTCATGTGATCGGATACGGCTTGCTCGCCTTGGCTACATATGGCGGCAGCGGCAAGCCCCATTCGCAGAATATCCGCGAGCGACCTGTGTTCCAAAACGGCTAACGTGGTAGCGGCGGTAAACGCATCCCCACAGCCGGTTGTGTTCACAACTCGCTGCGGATAGGGCCGGTCAAACCGTTGTGTGGTACCGTCGGATGCGTAGGCGCCCCGGCTGCCAAGGGTAATCAGCACATATTCTACCCCCATCTGGTGCAGCGCCCGGGCGGCATCATTCATGTTCAACTCATGCGTAATCGTAAGGCCGGTAAGCAGTTCCACTTCAATCTGGTTAGCCTTCAGGCCGCGCAGGTGGGGGAGTATACGGTGAAGTCTCGCCGCCTTTTTGGCGGAAACCGCATCCGCAAACAACGGCGCGGTGCAATTTTGCACCACATAATCCAGCGTTGCCTCCGAAAGGTTCGCATCCAAAATCACCGCGTCCGCCGCGTTTAACAGCGTAAGCTTTGTAGCTAAAAACTCGGGGGTGATGTGATCGCAAAGCGCCATGTCGTTCACCGCGACAGACATATCGCCATCCGGCTCGTTAATACAAACGTAAATGCAGCTAGGGGCATTCTTCACCGTTATGGAATGGGAAATATCCATGCCGATGCGCTGCGCCTGAATTCGGGCTAACTGCGCAAATTCATCATCGCCAAATACGGAAATCAGGCTAGTCTTTTGACCAAGCCTTACGAGATTTTCCGCGATGTTACGGCCTACGCCGCCCAAGCCCGTATGAATGGAGCCTGGGTTGGAATCTCCATAAACCAGCGGCGTAAAGGATGTTGCGTTAATATCCACATTGTTGCCGCCAATGACAATCACATGATGCTCAGTCACGGGTTTGCCCCCTTATACATTGCGTGTGCGGATGCCTTGAATATTGGCATACTCTGAAAGCTTATTGACAATATCTTTATAAGTGGTTTTGCCTTGCATGTCAAGCGTATAGATGTTGGTATACAAGTTATACTTCCCTTTGTTTTCCACGTGAAAGTCAATGTCAATCACATGCACGCCAATGCTCTGAAAATAGTCGTTGATAAACGCTATGGTTTCCACCCGATGAATAAACTTGATTTCTACGTGCTTAACGGCGTTAACGCGCACCACGCGTTGCAGCAGGGTGAGCGTAACCATGACAATTGCGCAGCCAGCCACAGCAATCAAGTAATAACCCATGCCGATAGCAAGCCCCAAGCAAGCGGCATTCCATAAGGAAGCGGCCGTTGTCAGACCCGCAATTTTCTTCTGGCTGATAAAGATGGTACCTGCCCCCAGAAAACCGATACCGCTGATTACCTGAGCGCTTAATCGGCCATAACTGACGCCGATACCTGTATTGCCCGGATTATTTAAGTTGAGCGTCATGGTGTCCGCCACAATTAAACTTTCCACAATCGCAATAATAGCTGCGCCAACACAAACCAGCACGTGCGTGCGCATACCCGCAGGACGATTCTTTTTTTCGCGCTCGATCCCTATCACACATCCGACGACAACCGCTAAAAACAACCGCAAGCCACATTCCCACCAACTCATGCCGTAAACCTCCTATCACGGCCCGGTTGGAACCGCGAGAATTAGTAAACCCGGTAGAGAGAAACCACCTTGCCTAAGATGGTCACTTCTGGCACAATAATTGGTTTCATGGTGGGATTTTCCGGCTGTAAACGAAAAACGCCGTTTTCCCGGTAAAAACGTTTGACAGTAGCTTCATCTTCGATCATGGCGACAACGATGTCCCCGTTATACGCTTGCGGTTGTTTTCGAACCACCACATAATCGCCGTCCATTATGCCGGCCTCGATCATGCTCTCGCCGCGCACGCCTAAAACGTAGTGTTCGCCATCGCCCAGCATGGCTTGTGGAAGGCTTATGTACTCTTCAATATTCTCCTGCGCTAAAATCGGCGCACCGGCCGTGACGCGGCCAACAACAGGTATAGAAACCATGCCTGAGCGCTCAAATGCCGAGGCGTTTCGATCCAATGGAAGGCTAATGGCGCGGGGTTTCATGGAATCGCGCGCAATCAGTCCCTTTTTTTCCAGCCGTATTAAATGGCCATGTACTGTGGAAGTGGATTTCAGCCCTGTCGCATCACAAATTTCACGAACAGAGGGCGGATAACCTTTGACACGCGTCGTTTTCTCAATGTATTCAAGAATACGGGCTTGGCTGTCGCCGCGCGGATTGCTCATAAGCTCACACCCTTTGCAAACATTTGTTCTTTTGTAGCATATCACACAAAGTGCCGTTTGGCAAGGGAATCCGCTGATTTGTTCCTGTGTGAATTGAAATGCAAATCCAAACGCGGAACAATCCTGCTAACGGCCAATACTTGTGTGTTTTCGAGCGCGCGCATGAGGGCAATAATCGTATTCTTCTTATGATAAGAATGCAGAGAGCGTTTGAATGGCAATTTGATATCTGTGCAATTCGCACAAGAGAGGGGGAAATCCGAAGTTATCTAGGGTATAGTTTCATGACGCGCAAGAAAAGACACAGGGAAAGATAAAATCCGGATCCGTTTCCTTTGAGACAGCCATAGCCAGTCTGACTCGCATACCATATTCTACCATTAATAAACCACGATGATGTGGGGGAGGCTTTCCCAGCACACACTCTGTGGGAGCCTATATAAGTATAAAGTATTCCACCAATATGCGTTTTCTTCGTAACGGCGTTCATAGGTTCGGCTCGCATTGATACCGGCTAATTATAAAACGGAAAAGAATGTTGGCCTAGATGATAAGGAACGCTTGACAAACCGGCAATAGGGCGTAAAATGATCTTGAAACTATTCGCTAAAGAATACTTTAACGAATAGATGTGTACAGAAATACCTACATTGTCGGCGAATTCTCCCGGCAACTATCAAAACATTCCGTCGTTGGTTACGGTGGCGTTCCCATCGCATTTCGATGGAATCCCGATAATACCTCTATTGGAACCCAGCTTGACCACCAGTACGGAGTCATGAAATTTCGGGCTTCAAAACACCTTGGCGCGCAAGTATTCTTTCGGATTCATTCCATGATCCTTTGCATTGTAAGCGCAAGACTACCCAATTCCAAAGATGTTTATCATCCCGCCTGGCCGCACCTGCGGCAGAAAGGAACCCGCAAATGCCAGAACTTACCTATCGGGAAAAAGTAGATCAAACCAGGTTGGATTCCATTCGACGGTTGTTGCTTGCTTTGCCAAGAAGCTGCGCCGATTTTATCAGAAGTTTGCTCTCCACTACCAGCACCCTTACAAGGCTCGCGTACACAATTGATTTAGGAACGTTTTTTGATTTTGCGATGAAGGAATTGGCCTGCTTTACCTCGGAAACAGCCTCTCAAGTGACCGATGAAGAGATTGCCAAATTAAAACCGCGCGATATTGAAATCTATGCGGATTACCTTACGGCGTATTACCGCCAAAACGCTGATGATGCCGACGAGCAACGTTTGTTGCGAAACCATACCTACGGCGTAATGCGCAAACTGAGTTCTCTGCGCTCTTTTTTCAACTATCTGTTTCGAACGCAGCGGATACCGGCCAACATTGCCACGCTGGTTCCTTTACCCAAAAAGCACGAAAAACCGATCTTACTTTTAGAGCGTGAGGAAATGGAAAAACTGCTGGATACAGTCTCTTCCGGTCGAAACCTTACAACCCAGCAAGCGGCGTTTCACAGAATCACGCGGGCGCGTGATATGGCGATGATTATGCTCTTTCTGGGCACAGGAATTCGTGTCAGCGAATGCGTAGGTATCGACTTGGAAGACCTTGACTTTCATACCAATGCGCTGCTGGTTACCCGAAAAGGCGGCAATCAGGTTATTTTGTACTTTCCCCGTGAGGTGGCCGCGGCGCTCAAGGCGTATCTGGCACAGCGAGAAACAATCGAAACGGAAAGCGGGCATGAACATGCCTTGTTTTTATCCCTACAGCGGCGGCGCATCACCCAGCGCGCGGTTGAAAACATGGTCAAGAAATATGCCATGCTGGTTGTTCCCCTGAAAAAGCGAATGAGCCCGCATAAACTGCGCAGCACCTACGCAACAAATCTGTATCAGGAAACCGAGGATATTTATCTGGTGGCCGAGGCGCTGGGCCATTCGGATGTAAACACGACCCGCAAGCATTACGCCAGCATGAGCGATGCGCGTATGCGGCAAGCGGCGGCCAATACTCATTTGAGCAATGCTGACCGAAATGCGAACCTTGGATTGCAAGAAAGCAAAAATCCAGCGGTTGAAACCGATAAAGACATTCGTCCATCGGAGCACGAGGAATCGATCTCGGCTTCCGTCACTGCCGTTGATATGCCCGAAGCGATGGATCCGATTGAAGAATTACCTTGAATACCGCCGCATATGCTGGTCATAGTTATCAACACGCGCCACCCCAAAGCATACAGCGTTCATAAAACGTAGTCGCTTATGGCAAAAAATTCGCAGAACCCGACTTTGTTGCGATGGAACTCCTATGGAGACGTGACAAAGGGTTTCGGCATTGCTGCGCGGTTACCGGTTGTGTTTCCCGCAAATCCGATGCGCATCCGGCACCCATTCCCCTATTAAATATCAGACGCCTGATGCTTCATAGGCGCTGCAAACCGGCAGTCAACTCCCCTATTTGCATCCTATGTAACAAAACCCAGGCATACCGCATGGCATACCTGGATTTTGTTCGATAACCAGATTAGGGTTGTGGGTTGGCGAACGTAATATCGTCCCGCAGACGGTATAGGGTTGCGCCGCGTGTTTTGTGACAAAAAGCATCCACAAACCAATCGATGTCCTTTTCGGCGTCATATTGTACCAACGCATAGCGTTCGCCGTTCTTTTTCTGCCCTTTCATGTTGGAATCCGTCCAATGCACGGTTTTTGTTTCTGGATCATAGTTGGAAATGAAAACAAGACTGTGCGCGCCAACGCCATAATAGTAATCGGCCGACATTTGAAAATAGTCGCCGCGCTGTACCTGCATCATAAATTCTCGCGCCAACTGCTGGTTTTCTTTCATGCTAAGCGTAGTATCGTAGATAAACTGCGCCGCCACTTCAAAAGGGTTGCCTTGCGAAGCGGGCACATCCTTCCAGAGCACCCCATAGGCACAGGTTTTGCATTCATTCTTCGGCAGGTTATCCGGAATGACAAGCGGAACATCCGGAAACTCCGCCATGCGATACCCATCCCGATTTTGCCGAAACAGGTATACCGTAAAGTTTTTGCAAATATAAATATCGCCGGAATACTGGGCGCGCTGCAACTTGCCATTGGCTTGATCGAAGGTTTCCTTCGCAGTGCTAATGATTGCGTCAATCATCGCATCTCGGGCTGTTTGCTCCGCAACGGCGGTAGCGCAAAAACTACCCAGCAGCAGAAAGGTCAGTAACAGACAACTCCATTTTCTCACGCAATATCCTCCCCCATATCGGCTTCGCAAATCGTTTTTGCGTGCCGGGTTACCGATTATTCAAACCCTTCAAAACGCCTGCACCATACATACTTGGATATAGCGCTGTTTTGCGCGCTATGCACATAGGTACACAGCAAATCCCGAATGTAAGGCGGCAGCGAACGGTTAAATTTAACTTCCAAAATCATTTCGTCGTTATCAAACGGGGAAACGGTAGGCACATATGGATTAAACAGGTCATGCGACAGCAATCCCGTGCGAAGCTGTTTGTCAAAGGTGATGCGCACCTCCTCCACCGGATGCAGATAGGCTTCCCGCACATAATCCACCAGCACAACAGGACGTAGCAAGTGCAACGTCATTTCGCGAAACAAATCCTGTAACAATCCGCTTCTGGTTCGCTCCAGCCCTGCCGGGTCCCCGGCGATCAACTGCTCCGCCAACAATTTGGGGATGGGAACAGAACGCTTGGAAATCAGGCTGCCCACCTTGGTTTTGCATTCCATG
>Ga0183100_1000675_pt1 | contig 23245 bp, 18 predicted proteins | sample Biomet2_FD_127789 | JGI IMG/M metagenome (GOLD analysis project Ga0183100, IMG submission 127789) | Microbial communities from bioreactor (seeded with anoxic lake sediment) at LBNL, California, USA - Biofuel metagenome 2 | ecosystem: Engineered > Bioreactor > Anaerobic > Unclassified ...
CGCTTTGCGCCCCCCCCCCCCCCCCCCCCCCCCCCGCCCGGCCCCTCCCCGGGGGGGGGGGGCGGGGGGGATTCCCCCCCCCGGGCGGGTCCAGGGCAGCGCCCTGCCCATGTTCCTCCCCCTCTCCCCCATCTCTTCTCTACAACACATCCACCCGGGTAAGGTTGGGGACGGTCATAGCGTCGAGGGACGGCGTCGGCCCAAGCACCACAATGCTGGCCTGTCGGGCTGCGGCATCCAGGGCTTCGCCAAACTGCCGGAAGCGCCTGACGTCGGCCGCCAGGACCTGGGCCCGCATGGCGGCCCGCAGCGGGGCCGTATCCCCGATAAGACGGCGCACCATGGCCACGTGCCCCTTGGCGTCGGGCAGCATGTGGGCGTCAATGTCGCCGATGGCGCCGATTACGGCCCGGGTCATTTCCTCATCGGAAAAGGTCGCGTCCATGAGATAGCGTCCGGTCTGCCGGAAGACCTCGATGGTGGCGTCGGTATTGGGGTCACGGTAGGACAGAAACACCGTTTGGCCCGTGATGCGGTCCAGTGAGCAAAACGCGCCATAGGCCCCGCCGCGCACCCGGACCCGATCCCAGAGGTAGGCCATGCGCAGATAGCGGGCGGCGACCAGATCCGCACCGTCAAAGGTCCAGCCCACTTTGGCCAGATCGAGCCCCAGGCCCACATAGTGCACCTGGGCCGGGATGGCGATGCCCTCGGCTTCGGGCAGGGAAAGGCGTTCCCAGGTGGCCGGCGCGGTCGTGGTCGCGGGCAGGCGGTCGAGGAAGCCGGTGACGGCGGTTTCGAGGCCGCCCATGGCATTGGCCGAGGCCGTCAGCCCCACCATGGTCTCCGACCGGGCGAGCACCACCTCGCGCAAGGTCTCGAGATCCCGACGCACGCCGGCGTAATCCGTTTTCACCCGCTCGGCGAGTTCGCGCAAATACAACAGTTGGGAAAGTCCGCGCATGCGTTCGGCCACGCTGCCGGCCATGGTATAGCGGGCGCGCAGGCGGTTGCTGGCGGTGACGTGCCCGGCCGGGGCCAACTGTCGTTCCATGCGCGATTTGCCTTCCACGACCATCTGGGAAAAGCGTTCCTGGTTGCCGAAATCGGTGGCGGTCAGGATTTCATCCAGGATATCGAGCAGTTCCGGAACCTTGTCCACCGTGGCCTTGCCCCGGAATATCAACCGGGCGGCCAGGCCATCCGGGTTTCCGGCAAAGACCGACGAAATGAGGGCTTCCCGGTAAATCCCGCCGGTTTTGGCCGCGATGCGCCGGGTCAGGGTCGTGGCGTCGTGGCGGTCGGTGCCGAGTTCCAAAAGCGCCCGGCCGAACAGAGGCACCAGGGGCACCAGCCGATCCGGCACCCCGGCCAGGGGGAAGGCCAGATCGAGATAGGCAATGCCGTTGGTTTCCAGGGGATGGAGCAGCATCTGCACACCCGCCCGGTTCTCTTCCTGTTGGGGGATGCGGGTCTCCTCCCGGGGCAGATCAGCCAGGGTCAGGCTCGGAATCCGGGCCAGATCCTCGGGCGCATCCGGGGTTTCCTGAAAACGCTGCAAGGCCTCCTGATCGGCCTTGATGGCCGCCTGTCCGGCGGCATCGAGCCCGGCGGCGACAGCGGCCAGCTCTTCCTTTTCGGCCGCGACGCGACGGGCGTCGAGTTCCGTATCCGGCACAAGGGTCAAGGTGACGCGGTGCGGATTGTCGAGCAGATAGGTTTTGAGGGCTGTTTCGAGGACGGGTTCGCCGGCGGCCAACCGTTTTTTCAGCCGGCCGAGAGGGTCGGAAAACCGCAACGGCGTCAGCGGATCGCCGTCATGGAGCCAGGTGGTCAGTGCGCGCAGCATCATCGACAGCCCGCGCGGGAAGGAGCCGGTATTGTTTTCACGCAGGGAAAATTCCAGTGCGTTGACGCCGGCTTCCACGGCATCGGCGGGCAGGCCGGTTTTCGCCAGACCGGCCAGGGTGTCGCAGATAAGCGTTTCGACGGCGGCCCCGGCGTCGGGCTTTATGCCTTTGAGGCCGGTCGAAAAGACCATCTGCCGCAATTCGGTCTCAAGGCCGCCCCCGGCCAGATCCTCCCCGAGACCGCTGTCGAGCAGAGCCTTGCGCAGCGGCGAGGACGGCAGGCCGATCAGCACATGTTCGAGAACATCAAGGGTCAGGGCCAGATCCTGGTCGGCCGCCTCGGGCAACAGCCAGTTGACGGTGACAAAGCCCCGATCGGCCTGTCCGGGCGCGGCGGCATAGGGCATTTGGGTCGTGCGCGGCGTTTTGAAGGGCTTTTGCAGGGCCACATGGGAATCGACCGGGCGGGCGTCGAACTGGCTGAAGTAGGCGTCGAGCAGGCGCAGACGCTGCGTGGGGTCGTCGTCGCCGGAGAAGAAAACCCGGGCGTTGGACGGGTGATAATAGGATGCGTGGAACGCCTTGAATTCCTCATAGGTCAGGCTGGGGATGACCTTGGGATCGCCGCCGGAATCCACCCCATAGGTGGTGTCCGGAAACAGCAGACGCTGGGAAAATTCGCCAAGCACCGAATCGGGCGAGGAGTAAACGCCCTTCATCTCATTAAACACCACGCCGCTGCGGGTCAGCTCGCCGCTTTCGGCCCATTCGAAGTGCCAGCCTTCCTGGAGGAAGACGTGGCGCGGGATGCTCGGGAAGAACACGGCGTCGAGATAGACGTCGACGAGGTTGTAAAAGTCCCGGAGATTGGTGGAGGCCACCGGGTAGCAGGTCTTATCCGGATAGGTGAAGGCGTTTAAAAAGGTGTGCAGCGAACCTTTGAGCAACTCCACGAACGGTTCTTTGACCGGATATTTGCGGGAGCCGCATAACACGGAATGCTCAAGGATATGGGGCACACCGGTGGAGTTGGCAGGCGGGGTACGGAAAGCGACGCCGAAGACTTTGTTGGCGTCGTCAAGGCTCAGGGACAGGACTTCGGCCCCGGTACGTTCATGACGATAAAGCACCGCGCGGGCGGCATATTCGACCAGGGGTTCGTCACGGAGGATTGTAAAGCCGTGTATACGGGACATCGGATCTCCTGCGTTTGGCGTTGCAGCCGGCGCAATTTCGGGCCGGCACGTTTTTTTCTACACATTTGGGCGAAAGATGCTATAGGGGGGGTGTGCCTGACCACGGTCCCGGTCGGGTTTGGCAGGGGAACTGCGGCGCATCCCCTTGCGCTGGCTGGTAAAAAGCACTATATATTAAACCGGAGAACAGAGGGAAGCTTCCTAAAAAGTCGTATTTCCGGTGTGTTATGCGATTATTTGGGAGGTGGGAAACCCTCACCCTTTCGGGGAAAGGGGTTCCCGTTCTAGGCTTTTAGAGGGTGGTTTTTAGGCAAAGGTGAATCTCATTCACTGCTCCGAGGAGGGAGTTATGAACAAGAAACTTAACGTATTGTTGGCGGCCCTGGTCATTCTGGTGCTCGGCATCAGCGCTCCGGCCATGGCGAAGAAGCAGGTCCCGAAAGTCGATAACTTCATTTATTTTATCGACCATTCCAGCTCCATGGCCTTCTCCTACAAGGGACAGCGCTATGTGCAGTTTGGCGGCGTCTCCAAGATCATGATGGCCAAGTCCCTGGCCCGTGAGCTGAACAAGATGACCCCCGAGCTGGGCTTCAAGGCCGGCCTGTACACCTTCGCTCCGTACAAGGAGTACGCTGCGATGGCTCCGTACAACCAGGCCACCATGGCGAGCGCCATTGAAAAGATCCAGACAGACTACACCGTGTACGGCCGCCTGACCCCCATGGGCAAGGGCTTGGAAGACCTGGACAAGATCCCGGTTTCCACCCTGAGCGGCAAGACCGGCGTCTTCATCTTCTCCGATGGTGACTCGAACCTCGGCGTCGATCCCGTCGCCGTGGCCCAGTCCCTGAAGGCCAAGTATGGCGACAACCTCTGCTTCTACATCATCGACCTCTCCGACAACAAGCATGGCCAGCAGGTCCTGAAGGCCATTGCCGCCCTGGGCAAGTGCAATTGCATTGAGCTCGGCGAAGAGCTGCTGCGCAACGAAACCGCCCGTGAGCGCTTCCTTGAGTGCGCGCTGTACGAGTGGATCGAAGACGAAATCGTCGTCTTCCGCAGCATCTACTTTGATTTCAACAAGTACAACATTAAGCCCGAGTTCGTGCCCGTCCTTGAGGAAGGCACCACCATCATCAAGTCGAAGCCCGGCATGAAGGTCGTCCTCGAAGGACACACCGACAGCGTCGGCTCCGAGCAGTACAACATGAAGCTTGGCCAGCGCCGCGCTGATTCCGTCCGTTCCTTCTTCGTGAAGAAGGGCATTGACGCCAGCCGCATCGAGACCATCAGCTTCGGCGAGTCCGATCCGGTCGCCACCAACAAGACCGCCCAGGGCCGCGCCCTGAACCGTCGGTGCGTGATCAAGTTCAAGAGCATGTAAGCGGGACGTAGCACGTCTCCTTGGCCAGACGCCCTCCGGGGCGTCTGGCCTTGTTCTTTTGCACGGAGTGAAACCGATGCCCAAAACCAAGACCCTCCTGCCCCTCGCTCTCCTCTTTTTCGCCCTGCCGGGCTTTGCCCAGGCCGGAGTCAACGTGTATTCCGCCGACGGCCCGCCGCCCAAACTGGTTATTGAGCAGCCCAAGCCCCTGGAATACAAGGTCGCAAAGGGCGACACCGTGGCGATCATCGCCAAAAAGTTTTCCATTGGCGCCAAGGAGTTGCTTGCTGCCAATGGCCTCGCTGATGCAAAAAAACTGAAAGCCGGACAAACCCTTAAAATTCCTGGGAAGTTTGCCACCCCTGCTCCCGCGCCCCTCGCTACGGCGGCCTCCCCGGCCAAAGCCGGTCCCGAGGCCAAGCCCGCCGCGGTTACCGCTGCTGCCCCTGTCTCCGAGAAAGCTGACGCCACGGCCCGCAAGGCCGGTAAAAGGGGCGAATCCCTTGATCCGGGCGTGGTCGAGGAGACCCCCGTGAAGGGCAAAAAAGGCAAAAAGGGCAAGAAGGGACAGGTTGTCGAACCCGTTGCGGCACCGTCTCCGACAATCGAAGTCGATGACGCCTTGCGGAAATCCTTTGGCAAGACCGGCGTCATCACCAACAGTTCGGATGTGCCCCAGGCCATTCGCGACGAGTTTTTACGCTACGCCCAGAAGTGGGTGGACGAACTCGACCGTATCGGCGTCGGCACGGAACATAGTAAGAAAATCAAGCAGGTTGGCGGCCAGTGGGAAGCCAGCTATCGGGTCATCATCCGTGAATCCCTCGGCGCCGAGGTCAAGCGGGTGGAATACGATCACACGCCGTATGTCGGCCACATCACCTACTTGCAGCGGATGTATACCTGCACCGCTCCGACCAAACAGGCCGCTCTGGCCGGTCCGTTTACGCCCAAAGACGAGGCGATTCGCGAGATATTCAGCTACTCCGCTGCCAATAAGGCCTGGCGGTAAGTGTTTTTTGCGCGATGGCGAAAAGGCCTCCCGGAGCGATTCCGGGAGGCCTTTTTTGTGGGAGAGCGTGGGGAGAGCGTGGGGGAGAGAAGAGAGAATGAGGAAGGAGAATGGGGCGCTGCCCCAGACCCCGCTGGGGGAAATGATTTCCCCCAGTCCCCCTCAGAAAAGGGCTCAGGCGTCTGCCACGGGGTTGCGCAGGATGCCGTAGCCCTCGAGTTCGATCTCGCACACGTCGCCGGGTTTGAGGAAAAACGGCGGGGTGCGGGCAAAGCCGACGCCGGAGGGCGTGCCCGTGACGATGACGTCGCCCGGAGCCAGGGTCATGGCCTCGGAGAGGCTGGCAAGCAGCGTGGGCACGTCAAAGAGCATCTCCACGGTGGACGCCTCCTGCATGAGTTCTCCGTTGACCCGGGTGGTCAGGCGCAGCCCCCTGGCTCCGGGCGGCAATTCTTCGGGCGTGCACAGCTCCGGACCAAAGCCGCCGGTTCCGTCGAAATTCTTGCCTAAAAACCACTGGGAGCCCCGAAACTGGTAATCGCGCACCGACCCTTCGTTAAAAAGGGCATACCCAGCCACATGCTCCAAGGCCTGCTCACGGGGAATCAACCGGCCTCCGCGTCCGACAATGACCGCCACTTCGCCTTCGAAATCGAGCTGATGCGACACGCGCGGCCGCAGGAGCGGCGCATTGTGGGCGACGAGCGTCGTGGCCATGCGGCCAAAAAACACCGGGTGTTCCGGCAGGTTGCGCGGATCGATCTCAATGGCATGATCGACGTAGTTGAGGCCGACGCAGATGATTTTATCGGGATCAGGCACGGGTGGCAGCAATTGGACGGAGGAGAAGCGGCATTGACTGGCCGCCGGGGCGGCGTCCGCCACCCGACGCAGCGCCTCGTGGCCGGTTTGCCCGAGGGCAAGGAGTTCTTTCATCGTCCGGGGCAGTTCCGGAGCGGCCAGGGACAGGTCCAACAACACATCGCCCAGACGCATTCCCAGGCGCGCACCGTCGTGCGAGGCAAAGGTGACAAGGCGCATACCTCCTCCTTTCTCAGCGCGTTTTTTCACACTAGAGGCGGCAGGCTCGGGGCGTCAAGACGCACCGGGAGCGTCAGGATGACGATTTTTTCATGTGTGGGACGGAAGGCAGAGAAGGAAAAAACGTTGCATCCTCGCCCGGATGGCGGGGCCTGGGGCAGACCGGGCACACAAGCCGGCCGGAGGTTTCCGGGAACGAGGATGCGACGTTGTTAGCGGCCCTGGGGCAGGGCCTGGATATCGAGCATGCCGGTCAGGGCGGAAAGCAACAGCAACCCCTTGAGATCCGGCAGGTTTAAGCTGGTGGACAGCTTTTCGAGAAAGTTCGTTTTCTTCTTCGGACCTTTCAAAAGCGGCACGTCGCCCACGAGGCCGGTCTGCTTTTTCAGGTACTCGATGGCCTCTTCCTGGCCGCCCAACTCATCGACGAGACCGAGCGCCTTGGCTCTGGCTCCGGTCATGGCCCGGCCGTCGGCGATAAGGGCCACGGCTTCCGGCGTGAGCTTGCGTTCGGTGGCCACATCGCCGGAAAACTGCTTGTTGAGATCGGCAAGCAGCCCTTCCAGGTAGGCGCGCTGATCGGCGGAAAGTGGCTTGAAGGGACTGCCGGCATCTTTGAGCTTGCCGGTCGTCAGGGATTCGAAATTGACGCCGAGTTTTTGCAGCAAATCGCCGGCATTGGCGAACTGGGTCATCACGCCGATGCTGCCGGTGATGGTGCCGGGATTGGAAAAAATGCGGGTCGCGGGACAGGCGGCGTAATAGCCGCCCGACGCGGCCACCGCGGAAAAGGAAGCAATGACGGGTTTGGTCGCCGCCAGCTTCTTCACGGCCATGTACAGCTCCTGGGACGGCCCGAAAGCTCCTCCCGGGGAGTTGATACGGACAACAACGCCTTTGATCGAGACATCGTCGCGCAGCTTTCGGATGAAGGCCACCACGTCCCCGGCGTCGGTAATGGCGCCTTCGATGCGCACCAGTCCGAAGCGGGGAGCAGCGTTGCCAAAGAGGGCGTCGCCCTCTTCGTCATGGCCCACAAGGCCGAAGGCGGCCGCAATCCCGAAAACCAGGATCACGGCCGCCACGGCTATCACACACCCGAAAATACCCGGGTGTCTCGAGGCGAAGGGGTGCTTAACGCTGGGCATCCTCTTCCAACTTCTGACGCAGCAGCTCGCCAAGGTTGCTGCCGGTGTCGGCAGGGCCGGCGGTCCGGAATTCCTTGGCCTTGCGCTTGTCCTCTTCTTCCTTGATGGATTTGATGGACAAGCCCAGCCGCCGTTCGTCGGCGCTGACGTGGATAACCTTGGCTTCGATCTCGTCGCCTTCCTTGTACAGCTCGGCCGGGGTCTTGACCTTCTTGCGGCTGATTTCGGAGACGTGGACCAAGCCTTCAATGCCTTCCTCGACTTCCACAAACAGGCCGAAGTCGGTGATGTTGGTCACCGTGCCCTTGACCATGGTGCCGACCGGATAGGTGTCGGGCACGCGGGTCCAGGGATCTTCGGAGAGCTGCTTGATGCCGAGGGTGAACTTCTCGTTTTCCTTATCGACGGTCAGGACCTTGGCCATGACGGTGTCGCCGCTCTTGAACATCTCGCCGGGGTGGCGGACCTTTTTGGTCCAGGAGATGTCGGAGACGTGGATCAGGCCGTCAATGCCGTCCTCGATGCCGATGAAGATGCCGAATTCGGTGATGTTTTTCACCGTGCCCTCAAGGATGGTGCCCTCGGGGTACTTTTCAGCCACGATATCCCAGGGATTCGGACGCACCTGCTTCATGCCAAGCGAAATGCGCTTCTTCTCGGGATCAACGGACAACACGACCACTTCGACTTCGTCGCCGACGTGGACCATCTGGCTCGGATGCCGCAGCTTGCGGGTCCAGGACATTTCGGAAATGTGGACAAGCCCTTCGACGCCGGGCTCAAGCTCGACGAACGCGCCGTAGTCCACGAGGTTGGTCACCTTGCCGTTGAGGCGGGTGCCCTCGGGGTACTTGCCGGCGATATTCTCCCAGGGATCGGCCACCAGCTGCTTCATGCCGAGGGAAACTTTCTGCTTCTCCTGGTCAAAGGAGAGGACCTTCAGTTCCAGCTCGTCGCCCAAATGGACCAGCTCTTTCGGATGCTTGATGCGCTTCCAGGACATGTCCGTGATGTGCATCAGGCCGTCAAGACCGCCGAGATCCACGAATACGCCGTATTCGGTGATGTTCTTCACGCGCCCGGTGACAGTCTGGCCCTCTTCGAGGGTTTTGAGCAGATCCTTGCGCATGGAGTCGCGGCGCTCTTCGAGGAGCACCCGCCGGGAGACGATGACGTTGCTGCGGCGGCGGTTGATCTTGAGGACGCGGAATTCGAACTCCTGGCCGACCAGGGCGTCCATGTCGGGGACAGGGCGCAGGTCGACGTGGGAGCCGGGCAGGAATGCTTCGACGCCACCGAGATCGACCGTGTAGCCGCCTTTGATGCGACGGACGATCTTGCCGGTGATGACGTCATCTTTTTCCTGAATTTCCTCGAGCTTATCAAAAAGCTGCATCCGCTTGGCCCGTTCGCGGGACAGGATGATGGTGCCTTCGGATTCGTTCTTGGAGACGACGTAAACGTCGATCTGGTCGCCGACCTTGACTTCAAGCTGGCCGACTGCGTCGTAAAATTCGTTAACGGGGATCTGGCCTTCGGACTTGAAGTTCACGTCCACCAGGACATGCTCCTTGCCGATACGGACCACGACGCCCGGGGTGATGGAGCCTTCTTCCAGGTCGCCGAAATCCTCATTGAGGTAATTTTCGAGCGCCGCTTCGAAGTTGACTTCCATCTCCATGTTAGGGTTGTTTTTCATTTCCGGGGTTTTGTCCATGAGTTGACCTCCAACGCGATCTATCCTTTCGAAAAGGATTTAGTGGCATAGCAGAAAGACCGAACACACACAACAAAAAAGGGTGGCCCAAAAGTATCAGGCCAAGCCTACCAGATCGTATTCCTTGGCCTCTTCGATACTGGCCGTCACCATGGCCCCGGGTTTTACCCCCGGACCGCTGATGTAGGTTACTCCATCAATCTCCGGGGCCTGGAACCACGTCCGTCCCACATGCAGTCCCGGCCATTCGGGATGCGGGGCATCGACAAGCACATCCATGTCCGTGCCGACGGAGTTTTCCAGAATTGCGGCGCTGATTTTTTTTTGGGCGGTCATGATGGCCGCAGCCCGTCGGGCCTTGACGTCACGGCGCACCTGTCCGGTCATGGTTGCGGCCGGGGTGCCATCCTCGGGGTGGTAGGGAAAGACGCCGACGTGATGGAGCCGGGCCCGGGGGATAAAATCGAGCAACGCCTGGAAGTGTTCTTTCTTTTCTCCGGGCAGCCCCACAATGAAGGTCGAGCGCAGGGCCGCGTCCGGGAAAAATTTGCGCACCCGCTCGACAATGACGTCGGCCCCGGCGGCTTTGGGCCGGGCCATGGCCGCCAGGATGTCCGGATGGACATGCTGGAAGGGAATATCGAAATACGGCACGAACGGCCGGCCGGCTGCAGCCAGAAAGGCCAGCAGGCTTTCGGTCATCCCCGACGGATAGAGATAGAGCAGGCGCAGCCATTTAAGCCCCCCAAGCGGCAGGAGCTTTTCCAAAAGCCGCTTGAGACCGTCGGTCAGCCCCAGATCCCGACCATAGGCCGTCACATCCTGGGCCACTACCACCAGTTCCGAAGCGCCTCGGTCGAGCAGGTCCTGGGCCTCGGTCACGAGCGAGGCAATGGGGCGACTGGCAAGCGGGCCGCGAATGGACGGAATGGTGCAATAGCGGCAGGCATGGTCGCAGCCTTCGGCAATTTTTAAATAGGCATAGGAAGGCGGCGTGCTGGCGATGCGTCCTGTCGGCGCGGTGGCTTCGGCGTCGAGAGCTGCGGCCAGCCGGCCGGGCAGCACGTCCAGTTCCGTGGGCAGTCCCCAAATGTCCACTTCGGGCAATCCCTGGCGCACCTGTTCGCCAAATCGCCCCGGCAGACAGCCGATGACCGCCAGTTTGGGCCGGGGCGACAGCTCCCGGATGGCTTCGGCCGCTTCCAAAATGGCCGCCACGGATTCTTCCACGGCCGGCGTGATAAACGAGCAGGTGTTGATAAGCACGAGATCGGCGGTTTCCGGTCCGTCGGCTGGTGTGGTGCGAAAGGGCAGGCCGCCGAGCACCATTTCGGTGTCCACCCGGTTTTTGGGGCAGCCGAGGCTTATCGTATACACCTTGTAGGTCTTGGACATGGGTTGCGTTCCATCCTTGCGGGCAATATGTGGCCGGGCTACCATGGCCGGCCGGCAATGGCAAAATCGCCGCCTGGAGCCGACCCGGAGGGGCCATGGACACCGCACGCGACAATTCGCCGAATCTGTGCCTGTACGGCAGTGGTGAAGAACTCTTGGACTGTTTCGAATTGGCCGGACAAGCCGGCATCGAAGTGGCTTTTGCCGGCCTGCGGCTGGCGGCCGCTCCGACCGCGCCCCACAGCGCCGCTGCCTGCGCGGCGGCTTCGCTTGGCATTGTCTGGCACGAGGATCTGGCGGCCATGATCCGTCTGGAGCCGCAGGCCCTGTTCGTGCCGCTCGGTCCCGACGCCCGGTTGCCGGATTCACTCCCCCGGGGCTGCGACGCGTTGTCGCCACGGGCCTCCCAATTATTTTTTACCTGCATTGCCCGGGCGGCCACCCACACGTCCTGTCGTCCGGACATGATGCGGGCCAGACGGCTGCTGGCTACCGTACTCGACCACATGGACGAGGAGATCGCCCTGCTCGCCCCGGATGGCTCCATTCTCGACGCCAATGCCGCTTTGGCCGAACGTTTGGGCCGATCGCGCGAGGCGTTGGTCGGGCTTTCCGGCCTGCAGGCCTTCCCGGATTTCCCCGGCGCGGCCGCGACGGACGAGGACGGCGGCTGGCCGGCCGTGTTGGCCACCCTGGCCGAGGGGCGCAAGGTCACCCGGCAGGTTTCCCGGGTGGAGCGCAGCGGCCGGCTACGCCATTTCCGCATGACGTTTTATCCGGTGCCCGGTCCGGATGGCCGGTTGACCCATCTGGTGGCCGTGCATCGCGACGTCACCCAGGATGTCTTCTTTGAACGGCGGTTGCAGAAATCCGAACGCCTGGCGGCCATCGGCGAGCTGTCGATGTTTATTTCCCACGAGATCCGCAATCCTCTTTTCGCCATCGCCGGATTCGCCAACGCCCTGCTGCGGGCCAAGGATTTGGGCGAGGCCAGCCGGGAAAAGGCCTCCATCATTTTGTCCGAATCCAAGCGTCTCGACGATATCCTTAAAGATATCGTGAACTTTGCCCGACCGACCAGCTCCAAGCCCGGCGAAGTGGACCTTGGCGACGTGGTCGCCCGCACTACGGCGCTCATGCGTCTGGGCCTTGAAAGCCAGGGCATCGCCATTGATCTCTCCATGTCCCCGCAGACGCCCGTGGCCCGGGGCGATCCTGAAACGATCACCCAATGCCTGCTTAATTGTTTGAAAAACGCCATGGAGGCCATGCCCCAGGGCGGGCGCATCACGGTGACAACGGGGTTGCGTCAGGGCCGGGTGTTTCTGGCCGTGGCCGACGACGGCCCGGGCATTCCACCGGAGAACCTGCCCCAGGTGTTCAACCCGTTTTTCACCACCCGCGACAAACGCGCCGGCCTGGGACTGGCCATGACCAAAAAAATAGTGGAAGACCTGGGCGGCTCGGTCGAGCTGGAAAGTGAACCCGGACAGGGGACGACGATTACGTTGTATCTGCCCCCTTTTCTGGAACTGCCCCCCGAGGAGGCTTGATGGATGCAAATACTGCGGCCGCGCCGACGCAAGTGGTGCTGGCCACCCGGAATACTGGGAAAATCAAGGAATTAAACGCCATGTTGGCGTCTCTTGGCGTGACGGTCCTTGGCCTTGATGCGTTTCCCCGGATCGGGGAGATCCCGGAAACCGGGGACACCTTTCTGGAAAATGCCCGGATCAAGGCCAGGGCCGTCTGTGCGGCCACGGGGCTGGTCAGCCTTGCGGACGATTCGGGGCTGTGCGTGGATGCCCTGGGCGGCGCGCCCGGCGTCCACTCCGCCCGCTATGCCGGCGGCCACGGCGACGACGCAGCCAACAACGCCAAGCTGCTGGCCGCGTTGGCCGACGTTGCGGAAAAAGATCGGACCTGTCGATTTGTGTCCGTCGTGGTAGCGGCCGTCCCGGACGGTCGGGAACTGGCGGTCGAAGGCGTCTGGGAGGGCCGTGTCGCTCTGGCGGCGGCCGGCGCGGGCGGCTTTGGCTACGATCCTCTCTTTTTCGATCCCACGGCCGGGAAAACCGCCGCCGAGCTGACCGCTGCCGAAAAAAACGCCCGCAGTCACCGTGGGAAGGCCCTGGCCGGTCTCATTGCCCGTTGGCCGGCCTTTTGGCGCTAGCAGGAGCGCCGGTCTGATCCGGCGCTGTCCCTAAATCGGCCGCACGGCGACCTCGATGCCGCCGGGCAGGCCTTCCCGGTCGGCGGGGATGATGATGCAGCCGTCGGCCAACAGCAACGTTTTGAGCAGGCCGGACTTGCCAAGCACCGGGTGGGCCAGCGGCAGCGCGCCGGGGCGGGGTTCCAGGCGCACCCGGACGTGATCCTCGCGGCCCTGCTTGGAGGCCACGTTGCGGGAGAGGATGGCCGGGAAGGTTTGCGGCTTCCGGTCGAAGGCGTCGATATCGCCGGCCAGATGGCGCACGAGCGGCAAACCGAAGACGAGCAGGACGATCTGGGCCGAGGTCACCTGCCCGGGCAGGCCGAAACAGGGCTTGCCATTGACGCGGGCTAAAATTGTCGGTTTGCCGGGACTGATGGCCACGCCGTGGGCCAGGATGTCCGCGCCAAGGCCGCGCAGGGCGTCGAGGGTGAAATCCCGCGCTCCAACCGAACTCCCACCGGACAGCAGTGTCAGGTCAAAGGAGGCGGTCGCTTCGGCCAGGGCGGCCCGGATGCCGTCCAGATCGTCCGGAACCAGGGGAAAGGCCTGAGGGCAGGCTCCGGCCGCCCGCAGCATGGCGGACAGGGTGTGGGTGTTGACGTCGCGGATTTGTCCGGGGCGCGGCGTGGCCGTCACCGGCACCAGTTCGTCGCCGGTGGACAGAACGGCCACCCGGGGAATGCCGCCGACCAGGACGCTGGCATGGCCAAGGGCCGCCAACATGCCGATTTCCTGGGGACGCAGCCGGGTCCCGGCGGACAGGATGCAGTGGCCTTTGGCCGCGTCTTCACCGGCCAGCAGCATATTATCGCCCGGGGCTACGGGACGGCGGATTTCAATGGCTCCGGCCCCCAGATCCTCGGTATATTCGACCATGACCACGGCATCGGCTCCGGCCGGCAACAGCGCCCCGGTGACGATGCGGGCGCATTGGCCGGCTTCCAGGGCCTTTTCAGGCAGGACGCCGATCGGGATGTCCATGGCCAATTCCAAATAGGCCGGATTGGATTCCGTGGTGCCGAAGACCTCGGCCGCGCGTACGGCATAGCCGTCCATGGCGGCGCGATTGGCGGCGGGCAGGTTTTCCGTGGCGCAGACATCACGGGCGAGGTAGCGCCCGGCCGCGGTTTCCAAAGGGATGCATTCACCCGGCAGCGGGGCGAATGTCCGCAACAGATCCGTCAGTTCGGCCGTGGAAACGGCCCGGAAAAAGCCTTCGCGCATGGATGCGGCTTCCTTTAGCGAGCTTGGGATAAGAGGGTTTGGGCGACATGGGCCGCGCCGAAAAGGCCTGACGCTTCGTTGCGCAGCAGGCGCACCGGGATCGTGTCCAGTACCGGGCCCAGGGTGGGGGAATTGCGAAATTCGGCGGCAAAGGCCGGATGGCGGACCACAATCGGATTTTTGGCCGCAACGCCGCCGCAAATATAGACCCCGCCGGCCGCCAGGACCGTCAGGGCGAAATCGCGGGCGGCCCGGCCGTACAACCGGGCGAACAGGGCCGCCGTCGGGCTTTCCAGGGTGAGCGACGCGCCGACCTCGGCGGCAGAAAGCCGCTGCCCGGTCAAAAACTGGTGCAGGCAGACCAGGCCGGAGCCGGAGAGCACCGAGTCGCCCCGGGCATAGCTTTCGCCAGTCTGCCGGCATAGGAACGCGGCAAAGGCGTTTTCCTCTTCGCCGATAAAGCTGACCGCCGTATGACCGCCTTCGGACGGCAGCGCCAGATACCCGCCGCGCGGCAGCGGCACCAGGGCCGCCTTGCCAAGGCCGGTGCCGGCCCCCAGGACGGCCTGGACCCTTTCCGGGTTCATGGTCCCCGGCAACACCGTTTCAGCCGTATTGCCCAGCAGGCGGCAGCCATAGGCCTGGGCCAGGAAATCGTTGACACAGGCCGTGTACGCCAGATTGAACTGCCGCTCGATCACGTCGAGATCCACGTCCCAGGCCACATTGGCCAGTGAGGTGCGCCGTCCGAGCACCGCCCCGGGAATGGCGAAAACGGCGATATCGGCTTGGTTCGGTGGCAGGCTGAAGCCCGTATCGGCCAGCGTCTCCAGCAATTCTGGGAAAGATCTGGCGCTCGCCGTCGCCAGCCAGACCGAAGCGACCAGCTCCAATGCGCCGGACGGCGACAGGATAAAATGGCCAAACCGGCTGTTGGTGCCACCGATATCGGCAGCCAGGATGTGTCTGGTTGGCGTTGTCTCCGCAGGCTTCATGGCGGGCTCCTCGAAAAAAGGCGGGCGTGCCGGCAGGATTTTCTTACGCACTGTCGGCAGTGTAGCCGGGGCGTGTGGGGGAAGGCAAGCCTGCCCCCACATCCCCGCCGGCAGTCTCCGGGACGTCCGGGGCTTTATTTCTTTGTTGGAAGGCGGCTCTCGCGATTGTTCTTTGTCGGGATCCTCCGTATTATGGAGTATCCGGTGCAACAATGCGCCCGGTGACAAACCATGCAAGGAGTCCCCATGGCCGAGCCGTTCACTCTCGGGCTTATCCAGATGGCCCCGGAAAAGACCGTGGCCGCGTCCCTGGAAAAAGCCACCAGCCGCATCGCCGATGCCGCACGGGCCGGAGCCAACGTGGTGTGCCTGCCGGAACTGTTCGCCACGCCCTATTTTTGTCGCACGCAAAACCATGACGCCTTTGATCTGGCCGAATCCCTTCCCGGACCCACAACCCATGCCATGGCCGTCGCCGCCAAAGACGCCGGCGTTGTGGTCGTGGCCCCGCTGTTCGAACGCCGTGGCCCGGGATGTTATCAGAATTCCCTGGCCATCCTCGGTCCGGACGGCGAATTGATCGGCGTCTATCGCAAAATGCACATTCCCCATGACCCGGGCTTTGAAGAGAAGTTCTACTTCGCCCCCGGCGATCTGGGATTTCAGACCTTTAAAACCCCCTTCGGCCCCATCGGCACGCTGATCTGTTGGGACCAGTGGTTCCCCGAAGCCGCCCGGATAACGGCGCTCAAAGGCGCTTTTGTGCTGTGTTATCCCACGGCCATCGGCTGGCATCCTTCCGAAAAGGCCCAATACGGCGAGCAGCAGCGGGACGCCTGGATCACCGTCCAGCGCGGCCACGCCATCTCCAATGGCGTCTACGTCGCCGCCGTCAATCGCGTCGGCATCGAAGGCTCGGGCCCGGGGCTTGGCGATTCCCTGGAATTTTGGGGTTCTTCGTTCCTGGCCGGTCCTTCAGGACAGATCATGGCCCAGGCCGGCATTGCGACTGAAGAAATCATTACCGGGGTCATCGATCCCCAGATCCTGGAGAACACCCGACGCCATTGGCCGTTTTTGCGGGATCGCCGCATTGACGCCTACGGCGAGGTGAGCTGGCTTTACGGGGAATAGGAAACGGGAACGTCGGGAGCCCCTGTGTCCTTCTGTGCCCGGGGAACATTCCCCGGCCCTTCTCTACCCCTGTCGCATCCGAGGGAGATCAAACGCCATGCCGATGAAGCGGAATATCTATCTGCGCACGATTCCCATTGAGGACGCCCTGGCCAAGGCCCGGGCCGCGCTGGACCGCAAGGCCCTGCTTGGCGTCGAACAAATCAGCGCGGCCCGGGCTGCCGGCCGGGTGACGGCCGCGCCGGTCGTGGCCCGCTATTCCTCTCCCACGTTTCATAGCGCCGCCATGGACGGCATTGCCGTGCGCGCCGCCGACACCTTCATGGCCCGGGAAGGCTCCCCCCTACGGCTGACCCCGGGTGTCGACTTCGTGTTCGTCAATACCGGCCATCCCCTGCCGCCGGCCTTCGACGCCGTGGTCATGATTGAAAACGTGGTCATGGACGGCGAGATCGCGACACTCGAGACGCCGGTCGCCCCTTTTACCCATGTGCGGCGGATTGGCGAGGACATTGTGGCCACGGAGATGATTTTGCCGCGCCACAAACGGATTTCGCCGTATGACGTGGGGGCGTTGCTCTCCTGCGGGGCCTATGACGTGTCCGTGTACGAACAGGTGCGGCTGCGGGTCATCCCGACCGGCGACGAGGTCATGGACTTTACGACGCGTCCGGAGCCGGGCCCGGGGCAGGTGGTTGAAAGCAATTCCATGGTGCTGTGCGCCCTGGCCGACGAATGGGGCATGCAATGCACCCGGATGCCACCGGTGCCGGACGATCCTGACGCCCTGGCCCAGGCCTTGGAAGAGGGACTTTCTTCCGATGCCCATATCGTTGTGATCGTGGCCGGCTCTTCGGCCGGCAGCAAGGATTTTACCAGGGCCACTATCGAACGGGTGGGCACGGTGTTGGTGCATGGCGTGGCGGCCATGCCGGGTAAACCGTCGCTTTTGGGCGTGGCCCGGGGCAAGCTGATTGTCGGCGCGCCGGGCTATCCGGTCAGCTCCGTGGTCTGTTTTGAACGACTGCTCTATCCCCTGGCCTGCTGGCTGACCCGGGCCGAGCCGAAAAGCCGGCAGCAGATTGCTGCCACCTTGGCCCGCAGCATTCCCTCCCGCATCGGGATGGTGGATTTTGTCCGGTTGGCCGTGGGGCAGGTTGGCGACCACTATGTGGCCCTGCCGCTCTCCCGGGGCGCGGGCAGCATTTCCACCATGACCAAGGCCCAGGCCGTCACCCAGTTGCCGCCTGAGGCCGAAGGTCTGGAGGCCGGGGCCACGGTCATGGCCGAATTGCTGGTGGACGCCGACGAACTGGCCCGGACCCTGGTCTGTGTCGGCAGCCATGACAATACGCTCGATCTTTTGGCCGACCGGCTCATGCGGCACATTCCCCCTATGCGGCTGGCTTCCAGCCATGTGGGCAGCATGGGGGGGCTTATTGCCCTGAAAAACGGCTCCGCCATCCTGGCCGGCACGCATCTGTTCGATCCGGTCACCAGCGACTACAATTTCCCCTTCCTGGACAAATATCTGCCAGGACTCGCTGTGGCCGTGATCAACCTGGCCATCCGCCATCAGGGGCTTATCGTGGCTCCGGGCAACCCCAAAGGCATCACCGGCATTGCCGATCTGGCCACGGGGAACGTGCGGTATCTCAATCGGCAGCGCGGGGCCGGCACACGGATTTTGTTCGATCATCATCTGGCGAAAAACGGGATCGATCCGCATCAGATTTCCGGGTATGACCGCGAAGAGCACACCCACATGGCCGTGGCTGTCAACATCAAGACCGGAGCCGCCGATTGCGGGCTTGGCGTGTACGCGGCGGCCAAGGCCCTGGGGCTGGATTTCGTGCCATTGGCCCGGGAGCGCTACGATCTGGTCATCCCGGCGGCGGCCCTGGCCGAACCGAAGATCGTGGCGGTGCTCGACGTCGTGCGCAGCGAGGCGTTTCAGACCAGCGTCCGGGAGCTTGGCGGCTACGAAACGGATTGGACCGGTCAGGTCATGCAGCCGGGCATGGGCCTGCCGGGCGAACCGGCCGCGTAACAGGCACGGTTCGCCCCGGGATACCGTCCGTTTTTAGGCGTGTATCTGTGGCCCGACGGCCCGGCGTTGCAGCAGGCGGTAGGAGCGCACCCCGTGGACCATTTCATCCAGCAGACGCCCGCCGCTGCGAACAAAAAACAAAAGCGGCAGAAAGCCCCAGGATTGGCTGGCGTAGAGAATGCGGCGCAGCCGGCGTGACCAGACGAGTTCCGGCAGAATATCCCTTTTGAGGCCTTTGGCGTACAGGACGGTCGGATCGGCGTTTCGGGTCAAAGCGGCTGCGATGGCTTCGCCGGCCAACTCGCCGCTGCGCAGGGCGTAGTAGATGCCCTCGCCGAAAAGCGTCTCCACCAATCCGGCGGCGTCCCCGGCCAGGAGCGCTTTCCCGTACCAGGGTTTTTCCAGATAGTTGCCATAGGGCAGTCCATGTCCCCTGGCCGTGTCGGCCAGTTCCGGCGGCAGACCGAGAAATTCCAGAAATTCCCGAAACTTTTGGCGAAATTCCCGCCCATGGCGCAGGCTGTGCCCGCCGATGCCGATGGCCACCCGGTCCTTGTGGGGGAACACCCAGCCATAGCCGGCGCGTAAAAATCCGGCGTAGACCGTGGGCGCGTCGGCGTGCAGATCCGCATGTACGGCCCCGGTCAGACGGGGATCGCCGCGTTGCAGGTAGACTTCCATGCCCCCGCCCATGCCGTTTCGCCAGGCGGCGGAGTCGAAGGGACAGGCCCGGCGCACGGCGCTGGCCACGCCGTCGCAGCCGATGATGTGGCGGGCATGGATGGTTTCACCATCGGCCAACCGTATTTCGCCGGCCAGGGGATCGACGCCCGTCACATGCCGGCCCAGCCGCGCCTCGGCTCCCGCCCGCAGGGCCCGGTCCAGCAAATGTTGGTCAAAGACCCGGCGGGTCGTGAAATGGAACGGGTAAAACATCGTGCCGGCCGCAATGGTGCGATTGCGAAACCGGATGCGGTAGCCGGACGAGATGGCGTTAAAGACGCCCGAAGCCAAAAGCGCTTCCGGCGTTTCGCCATACACCCGCTCCAGCACGTCCACGGATTTCCAGGTTAAAAGGCCGGCGCAGAGTTTGTCCCTGGGGAATTCCGCTTTGTCGAGCAAAAGGACAGGGACGCCTTTTTGCGCCAGCACCTGGGCGGCGGTTGCACCTGCCGGCCCAGCCCCTACAATAACGACGTCGTGTTTTACAGTCATGGGTGTTTGTCGCGGCAAGAGGTTTCGGCCACGTTCCGTCTGGCCCCGGTTGGTTGCCAAGGGACGCCGCCCCGTCTAAAACGAGGAAAGCATAACCGCGACGCGCCCGGCGGGCAATGTGCGGGCAAGGCCTATCCGTCATGAACCAAATATCCCTGCAAGCCGTCGTCTTTGATTTTGACGGCACCCTGGCCGAGCTGGTCCTCGATTTCACGGCGATGAAAGGCCGGGTGGCCGGCGCGGCTGCGGCTTTTCTCGATCCGGTGCCGCCCCCAAACGGATTGCCGGCCCTTGAGTATGCCGAACGTCTGGCCGCACTGGTCCGGCAAACGTCGCCGGATGCAGCCATGCATTTTTTGGATGCCGTGGCGGCGAGCATTCGGGAACAGGAAATCGAGGCAGCGGCCAATGCCCGGCTTTTTCCCGAAACGCGTCTGGCTCTGGCCGCCTTGGCCCGTCGCGGCCTCAAAATCGGCATTATCACCCGCAACTGCCACGCTGCCGTCAATCGGGTCTTTCCCGATGCGGCGGACTTCGTCGGCGTCCTCCTGGCCCGTGACGACGCTCGCTACGTCAAACCCGATCCCCGGCATCTCCTTGACGCCTTGACCGCGCTTGGCGCCGATCCGGCCCGGTCGCTCATGGTTGGCGACCACCCCATGGATCTGGCCACCGGCAAGGCCGCCGGGACGTTGACCGCCGGCGTGGCCAGCGGCCGCGTCGCCCTGGAGGAGTTGGCCCGGCATGGGCCGGACTATCTGGCCCGTGATGTGGCCACGTTGGTGACGTTGCTGTAGCCCGCCTTGGGCCGCATTCCTGGAGAGAACATGCAGATGCGATCATGGCTTGTTGTGTTGTGTATGGCGTTGCTGCTGATCGGCTGCGCGTCTAAAAAAAATAAGGCCAAGGAACCTCTTAAGTCTTCAGGGTTTGCTTCGGCCGACGCTAAAAATGTGCATGATTTTCTGCTGCGCTATCCCGAAGTCCTCATGCGCGGGAACGTGAAGGACATCATGTGGCTGTATACCGACGACGCCCGGATCGTGCCCTTTTTGGGCAACTTTGTCCGTCCGATCCGACCCAAGGATAAAAAGCAGCTCCCGGCGATCATTGCCGAAGAACGCAAGGCCGGTATGCAGCTGACGTTTCGGGAACCCATGAATATCGAGGTGAAGGGGGAGCGGGCCTCTGCGCAGGTGGTTGGCGAGATGGTCTGGCAGGGAAATGGGGAACTGCACCAGGCGGTCCTGAATTGTTATTTTGGTCTGGTTCGGGACGACCAACTCATGTGGAAAATTCGGGAAGCCCACGGGGAACCCGTCAAACCCGGCTTCACATTACCGGCCCAGGGCGGCTCTCCGAAAAAGCCGTTGCCGCCCCGCGATCCGAAATTACGGTCCTTGAAGGGGCGACCTCCGGTTATCGCCAAACCGGTTGAGACGCCACCGACTGCGCCGCCGTCCCAGACCCAACCGGCAGCACCAGCACCGCCGCCTGCCCCCCAAGACACGGGTGCGTCGCCGCAACCTCGCAGCCCAGACGGCGAGCAATCCCCGCAACCCCTTTTTTAAGCTGAAAGTCCCGGTAGTGGCGGTAATGGGCTACGCCAGCCAGCCACTCGGCCAGGGGCACCAGTGCGCCAAGAAATGACGGCGCGGGTGGCGCGGCGTAATCCGCTACGAGCAGATGCCCGCCGGGCCGTACCACCCGGAGCATGTCCCGACCGATGGCCAGTCGATCGGATTCGTCGTTTTCATGCAGGGCCAGGGAAATCACGGCCGCATCGAAGGTCGCGTCGGCAAAGGCCAGACAGCGGGCGTCCATACGGCCAAAGGGCGTCGCGTTCCCGTCGATCCTCCGTCCGGCGACGGCCAACATGGCCGGCGAGGCGTCTATCCCCACGGAGTGCAGGCCGATCCGGCGCAGGACGCGGGTTTGCCGCCCCGTGCCGCAGCAGACGTCAAGCACCCGCGTTGCGCCGAGTTGCAACAGCACCTGGCCGATCAGCCGGCGGACCGGATCGAGAAAAAAACGCGTGGCCGGATCGTACAACGCGGCGATGCGTCCGTAGGAATCCCCGCTCAACGGTTGCGCCCGAAAAGTTCGGTCATGGCCCGCAACCGTTCGGCCACGCCGATGTCGAACTGATCTTCCGTCGCCCGCCAACTCCAGTTGCCCTTGGCCACAGAGGGCATATTCATGCGTGCCCTCTCGCCCAGACACAACAAATCCTGCAACGGCGTGACCACCGTTGCCGCCGTGGACGCCATGCACAGCCGGATCAGTTCCCAGGGGGCTTCCTCCGGGCGGATCTCGCGGCCGATATAGGCATACAGGCTGCGCAGCACGTCCGGTCCGGCCTCGCTGCGGGCCCAGCCGAAGGTGGTGTTGTTGTCGTGGGTGCCGGAGTAGGCCACACAGTTGCGTTCATAGTTATGCGGCGCGTCCCGGTTTTCGGCGATGCCCGGCCCGAAGGCGAATTGCAGGATTTTCATGCCCGGAAACGCAAAGGTGGCCATCAATTCCCGGACCTCGGCCGTAATGACGCCCAAATCCTCGGCAATAAGCGGCAGGGACGGAAACCGGCGCAACATGGTCTTGAAAAGGGCCATGCCCGGAGCCTTGACCCATTCGCCGCGCACCGCCGTTTTTTCGCTGGCCGGGATTTCCCAATAGGCTTCAAAGCCCCGGAAGTGATCCAGGCGAATCATGTCGTAGAGTTCCATGTTGTGGCTCATGCGTCGCAGCCACCAGCCAAACCCTTCCCGTTCATGGGCCGGCCAGTCATACACGGGGTTGCCCCAGCGCTGCCCTGTTTCGCTGAAGTAATCCGGCGGCACGCCGGCCACGAACACCGGCTGTTTGTCGTAGTCGAGCTTGAACAGCCCCGGATTGGCCCAGACATCGGCGCTGTCCTGGGTGACGTAGATCGGCATGTCGCCGATGGTCTGGATGTTGTGGTCCCGCAGATAGCGCCGCAAACTGCGCCATTGGGAAAAGGCCAGATATTGGACGAACCGGATATAGGCGATTTCCTCGGCCTGTCGTTTCCGGACGGCTTCCAGGGCCTGCATGTCGCGATCCCGCAGTTCATGGGGCCAGTCCGGCCAGCCCGCGCCGCCCCGCTCCCGCTTGATGGCCCGGAATAGGGCGTAATCGTCGAGCCAGGAAGCCGCTTCCCGGCAAAAGACCCCGAAACCGGCATCCCCGGCCAGTCGGTCCTGGTTGCGGGCAAAGGCCAGCCGCAACAGGCGCTCTTTAAAAATCTCCGCCCCTTCGTAGTCCGCAACCGCCGGATTGCCCGGAAAATACCCCTCGTCAATATCGGCCCGGCCGAGCCAGCCATTGCCGACCATATCCTCGGGGCTGATCAGCAGCGCATTGATGGCAAAGGCCGAATCGCTGCTGTAAGGCGAGTTGCCGATAAACGTCGATGTCGGCGTCAGCGGCAGCATCTGCCAGTAGGATTGTGCGCCTTTGGCCAGAAACTGGCCAAAACGCCGGGCCCCGGGGCCGAAATCGCCAATGCCGAATCGGGACGGCACCGATGTGATGTGCAAAAGGACACCGCTGGCTCTACGTTGCATATGGGGCTCCTTGTCTCAGAGGGTGGGGGGGGGGGGCGCGCTTTTCGGAAGAGGGTGCGCCCCGCCGCGCCCCCGTCTC
>Ga0183100_1000676_pt1 | contig 23201 bp, 22 predicted proteins | sample Biomet2_FD_127789 | JGI IMG/M metagenome (GOLD analysis project Ga0183100, IMG submission 127789) | Microbial communities from bioreactor (seeded with anoxic lake sediment) at LBNL, California, USA - Biofuel metagenome 2 | ecosystem: Engineered > Bioreactor > Anaerobic > Unclassified ...
TTATTTATATTATTTTCTGATTATTTTTGTAACTCTTTGTAAATATTTTAGATTAATTTAAAATTAATTTTAGTGGGTAAATATTTTTCCCTTATTTCTTTTATTTACAATTTATTGAATGTTCTAAAAATTATGACCGTAAATCTCATAATTTTTGTTTTACAATAAATCGCCCTAATTACAAAACAGTCCCGTATTTTTTACTATCATTGTTTATTTGGGCAGCTAATTGCTCTCTGCCTCATGGTATTTGTTATTTTTATTGCATATTTGTTAAAATGCAAAAAAAGGAGATAATTATCATGAAAGTTGGAATATTGGGTTCGGGAATGGTCGGCAAAGAACTTGGAAAAGGCTTTATTAAAATTGGATATCAGGTTTTAATAGGTTCAAGAGATACACTAAAATTGCAGGAATGGAAAGACAGTAATGGCAAAAATGCATCGACAGGTACGTTTTCTGATGCTGCACTTTTTGGTGATATTGTAGTAATAGCAACTAACTGGCAGGGAACTGAAAATGCAATCAAGATGGCCGGGCTTGAGCATTTTCGCAACAAGATCGTTATAGACGTTACAAATCCTTTAAAAATTGAGCCCGGGGCTCCCCCCTCTTTTATGTCTTCAGTGGATCACTCTGGTGGAGGAACCATTCAGGGATGGCTTCCCGGAGCTTATGTTGTAAAAGCATTTAATATCATATCTGCCTCAACAATGTGTAATCCCAAAATGAAAGAAGGAACTGCAGATTTATTCATTGCCGGAAATAATAAGGAATCGAAAGAATTAGTTGCCGGTATTGCTAAACAGTGGGGCTGGGAAAAGGTTATTGATCTTGGCGATATTTCTAACGCTTTCTTTTTAGAGGCACTTGCTATGATATGGATAAACTATGCCTTTAAAAATAACAAATGGAACCATGCGTTTAAATTGCTATTGAACTAAATGCTTTTTTTACTGTGACTTATTTTATTGCATTTACTAAATTAAATTGTGATATTTTATTAACAAATAAATCCGGATAAGGAGAAACGAAATATGGATAATAGTAAAAATTCTACAGTAAAATTCATTACTGGATTTGTAATTGGTGGTGTTGTGGCGAGTTTAATCTCTTTATTATATGCGCCAATGTCGGGTAGAAAATTAAGAAAAAGAATTACGCGCAAAACTAATGAAGTAATTGAAGATGTAAATGATGTAATTACTTCCGGAAAGGACAAAGCTACTGAGCTTATTAAAGAAAGCAAAGACAAGGCCAATGAAATATTTAAAGAGACTAAGGATAAAGCTAATGAAATAATTTCCGAAGGCAAGAAAAAAGTTGATGGAATATTTCACGATACCAAGAAAGTAGTTGCTTAATATTTAATGGCAAAGAGTGTACAATGGAAAAAGCTTGAAATCAATTTTCAAGCTTTTTTTTATTTTATACACACTTTTATTTATCATTCTCCCCTTTTTTGTTTAAATTTACAAATCATTTTTCCCTTATATTATAAATGAACAAAGAAAAACAAATATCTATTCTTAAAACTGCAATTAAAAGATTTACAAAGCATGGCCTTAATAAAACTACTTTAGATGAAGTTGCCAGGGATATGCGTTTGGGTAAAGCGACTTTATATCACTATTTCGAATCAAAAGAAGCTTTGTTTTTAGCTTCAGTTGAGTATGAATGTTCTATCTTCTTGGAAGAAATAAAATTGTTGTTTGATGCAGAAGGAAAAGATTTAAGTTATAAATTACTCAATTACTACAAACTAAAAAGAGATTTCTTTTCCCGTCATAAATTGTTGTATGATATATTATTGCTATTTTTTACTGAAACTATTTCTGATAATGAAAAGCAAATAATAAACAATTTATTGACTGAGGAAACTAAACTTGTAAAAGAATTACTAAAAGATATATTTAACACAAAGAATGAAAATATCGTTTTCGAATTACCCATCTATTTTGTAAAAAATACCTGGGGAGAAATTTTCTCCCCTAAATTGAATGAGCTTCTTACATCTAATGAGGATGCATATTTTGATATTTTACAGAGAGAAATTGCAATTATTACATCCTGAAAAGTGATTAAACATCATCCTCATCCGGTTCATTTTCTTCTGCAAAGAAGAATTTTTCATATTTATGTTTAATCATCTGGGCTTCTACTATAAAAAACACATCCTCAGCAATATTTGTAGCGTGGTCGCCAATTCTTTCAACATCCCGGCTTACGTTAATTAATTCAACTGCTAAGTCGATATTGTTTGAATCTTCCTTCATTATATCAATTAGTATTTTTTGATTATCAAAATTGCACTTGTCAAGCAAATCATCTGACTGGATTACTTTTTGAGCCAGTTTAGCATCATTCTGCATATACGCATCTATTGCATTCTTAACCATTTCCTTAGATATTTGCACCATTTCATCATATTTAGTTCTGCTGATAAATTCGGGTTTCTTTTTGTTTTGGAGAAAACTTTGCGAAATATTAACCGTTAAATCTCCAATTCTTTCCAAATTTGTATTTATTGTAAGTGCAGACATTATTACACGTAGATCCATTGCTACCGGCTGATTTAAAGCGATAATTTTTTGGCAAATTTTATCAATCTTTAAATCATATTTATCAACTTTAGCATCTCTTTCAATTACAATTTTTGCAAGTTCTGCATTTTCTTCTGTAAAAGTCCTATAAGCAAAATCTACCTGTTCGTCCACAAGACTGCACATTTTCATTAACTTTGTTTTTAATTTCTCTAACTGAAAATCAACTTGTCTTTCCATTTATTTAACCTTTTCTTGATTTTTGATTATCAACCGAATCTGCCTGTAACGTAATCTTCTGTTTGTTTTTTAGCAGGGTTTGTAAAAATTTTTGTGGTTTTATCATACTCAATTAATTCACCAAGATAAAAGAATGCAGTCTGATCACTTACACGAGCTGCCTGCTGCATATTATGTGTAACTATAACTATTGTATACTTTGACTTTAATTCATGTATTAATTCTTCAATTTTAGCTGTCGAAATAGGGTCTAACGCACTTGCCGGTTCATCCATCAAGATTATCTCAGGTTCAACAGCCAATGCTCTTGCTATACATAGTCTTTGCTGCTGCCCTCCTGATAGGCTTAATCCCGGATCATTCAATCTGTCTTTTACTTCATCCAACAAAGCAGCCTGAGTTAAAGTCCTTTCAACAATTTCATCTAATACTTTTTTGTTCCTGATACCGTTAATCTTTGGCCCGTATACTAAATTTTCATAGATTGTCTTGGGAAAAAGATTAGATTTTTGAAAAACCATTCCGATTTTTTTCCTCAAATTAACAACATCAATATTTTTTTCATAAATATTAACATCTTCTATTAATACTTCTCCTGTAATTTTTACATTATCTATTAAGTCATTCATCCTGTTCAATACACGTAAAAAAGTGGATTTACCGCATCCTGATGGCCCGATAAAAGCAGTCACTTTATTTGCGGGAATATCTATCGCGATTTGCTTTAATGCTTGTTTCTGTCCGTAATAAAGATTTAAATCTTTAGTTAATATTTTTGTTTCTTTCATTATTTGGTTTTTCCGAGAAGTTTCCTGAATCTATATCTGAAAATAATTGCTGTAATATTTAATAAAAAAGTTAATGTAATAAGTATAAGAGTTGAACCATATTGTATAGGCATTGTCTTAGAAGGATCAGACGATTGTGTGGCTAAAATAAAAATATGATACGCTAAATACATAAACTGCTGCATGGGATTTATCATTGGTATACAATAGTCACCTATGCAAATATCCGTTACTGGTAAAGTTGGCAGAAAGAATGCCGCTCCTAAGAATAAAATTGGTGCAGTTTCGCCTGCTCCCCTGCTGATCGCCAATATTGTACCAGTTAGAATACCCGGCCTTGCCTGTGGCAGTACTACATATTTGATGGTCTGCCATTTTGTTGCTCCAAGTCCGTATGAGGCGTCTCTGTGGGACTTCGGAACTGAATTCAATGCTTCTAAAGTTGAAACTATGACAACGGGTAAAACTAACACTGCTAATGTTGCAGAGGCCCATAATAGACAGGGCTGCCCAAAAAGTAACCCGGTTTTAAGAACATTATCTAATCCCCTGCCTACAAATAGTATAAAAAATCCTAATCCGAATAATCCAAACACTATTGAAGGTACACCTGCAAGATTATTTACTGCTGTTCTTATTATTCTTGTCCAGAATGTATCTTTGGCATATTCGTTTAGATAAATTGCCGAAAAAACTCCCAAAGGAACCGCGAAGATTATCATTATAAAAGTAACGGCTAAAGTCCCGAATATGGCAGGTCCTATTCCTCCGCTGGTCATATTATTTGTAGGACTTGAAAATATGAATTCTATATTAAATTTGGAAGCACCTTCAATTACTATTTTACCCAACAGTAAAATCAATAATAAAGCTAATATAAAAAATAAAGCACGGATAACATTAATAAATATAAAGCCCTGTATATCCTTTGTCTTTTTAGTAATGTCTAGCATTAAAACGTATTCTTCTTTCTCATTTTATTGATAATAATTTCAGCTATAAGATTTAAGAAAAATGTAATTGTAAAAAGCACTATTCCAATAAAGAACAAAGCATAATAGTGTACTGACCCTTGGGATACTTCCCCCATTTCAGCAGCAATAGTAGCAGTCATTGTCCTTACGCTTGAAAAAATATTTCCTGTCAGATTTGCTGCATTGCCGGAAGCCATCAAAACAATCATAGTTTCGCCGATTGCTCTTCCGAAGCCCAGAATAATTGAAGCTGAAACACCACTAAATGCTGCCGGTAAAATTACTTTACTTATTGTCTGCCATTTTGTTGCCCCTAACCCGTATGAAGCCATTCTTAGTTCATTCGGGATTGAATTCAGAGCATCTTCTGTTAAAGAAGCTATAACCGGAATTATAACAAATGATAAACCAATAGCAGCTACAAATGCATTAAGCCTGTTCGCAGGATTTAATAAGTCATTAAAAAAAGTTGCACCTATTACCAGCATTAAAAAGCCAATTACTACAGTAGGTATACCTGCAAAGAGCTCGATCATAGGTTTTAGAAATTCTTTAGCTTTTGGATTTGCTATTTCGGAGAGATAAATACCACCGGCTATACCAAAAATTGTTGAAATAATTGTAGCCGGTAAAGCTGTCAGTAATGTTCCAAGCATCAATGGTATTAAAGAAAACCGCTGCTGAGAAGAGGTTGGATACCATTCCATAGCTTTATAAAAAGTACCATCAGATAATGGTTTCTTTAAAAAGACATAGTCAAGAAGACCTATATGTTCTAAAGACTTGAAGCCTTCTTTGAATAGAAATATAAATATAAGTATTATGAATACAAGTGCCATTGCCCCATTGATTGCAAAAAAGTACTGTATGGCTTTTTCTTTGATTCTTGTATTTAAAGAAATCTTTTTACTAAAAGAAGACTCTATTTTTTGAATAGTCTGTTCCGTTTTAATGTTTTGTGTTTCTATGTCTTCCACAAATTCTTTTCAAAAATAAATATAAAATTGTTTAATATGGTAGTTAATAAATACACTTTCGGCAATTGAAGTTAGTTAAAAAGGACAAATCTATTTTTTTACTCCCCCTCCCTTTGCAAGAGAGGGGGGTTAGAAGAGTTAAAATATACTTTTAACCAGGCCTCAAATCCATCATTTCTGTGAATTCTATTTCTCAGGCAATGGAATATATTCCATCTGCTTAACAAGATCCTGACCTTGTTTTGACAGAATAAAGTTCAAGAAAGCTTTTACAGCCGGTTTGGGTTCGCCATTAGTAAAACAATAAAGATATCTGGAGATAGAGTATGTACCATCCCATATCGCTTTATAATTTACCTGACCGTTCAGAGAAGGTGTAATAGCAGGGGCGTTTGCATCTTTTTTAACTTTAATTATCTTCACATCATTTCTTTTTGCAAAATAGCCTACACCACCATAACCAATACCATTAACATCTTTAGCAACTGCTTCACCTAATGCTGATGTACCTTGTAAAACTTGAGTATTTACAGCATAATCTTGTTTTTTCATTACATGTTCTTTAAAAAATTCATAGGTGCCACTGCTGTTTTCCCTGCCATATAGAACTATTTTAACATCGGCTCCCCCTAATTCTTTCCAATTAGTAATCTTACCGGTGAAAATATCACTGAGTTGCTGTAATGTTAATTCTTCTATTTTTGATGCCGGGTTAACTATAACAGCAATACCGTCTAGAGCAACTTTGACAACATTTGGAGATATTTTTAAACTGTCAGCTTTTTTTAATTCATCGGCTTTTAATTCCCTGCTCGAATTGGCCAAATCAACAGTATTATTTAACAAAGCAGCTATCCCTGTACCTGACCCACCTCCTGTAACCTGAATTGAAATATTTTGATTATTTTTCATGTAATCTTCAGCCCATTTTTGAGCCAAATTTACCATTGTATCAGAACCTTTAACAGAAATAACGGTCTTTTCTGCATCAGCTTTCTTTTTGCAACCTATTAATATGATAGAAGCAAACAAAGCGACAAAGAGATAAGAAGCTATGTTAAATTTTGAGAACATTTTATTTCCTTTTAATAATAATTTATATCTCAAAAATAAACAACTAATTATTACCTAATGTTAAGTAAATGTTAAATTTGCGGTCCCCTGTATTAAGAAATTGTTAAGAAGGTGCAATATTGCCGCAAGTCACATTTTCCAAAAATCAATACAACGATTCTCTGATTTTTGCACTTATATAATCCATTATCCAAACGACCAGGGCAATCATTAGAACAATCAATCCCACTTCATGCCATTTGGCCAATCCTTGATATTGCATTAACAGAGTTCCTATACCACCGCCGCCAACCAAACCAATTACAGTTGCCATTCTAACGTTTATATCCCACCTATAAATAGTAAATGAAAGAAATGGTAAAAATACCTGGGGAATTACTGCATACCATATTACTTGAATTTTATTTGCACCTGTAGCTTCTATTGCTTCAATAGGACCTTGCTCAATTCCCTCAATCGCTTCTGAATATAATTTTGCATTTGATGCTATGGTATGTAATAAAAGAGCTAACATTCCGGCATAAGGCCCTATACCTACCCAAACAGAAAATACTATTGCCCAAATTAAAGGCTCTATAGATCTTATGAAATTCAGAATTAATCGGAAGACATAATAAATGGCAAAGCTTATTTTGTTTTCTTTCATTAAGTTTCGGGCAGTTAAAAAACTTAGAACTAGTGTTATTGGAATTGAAGACACAGTAGCCAATAATGCCAAATAAATTGTTTCAATAATTGCAAATAAAGCTTCATCAAATATGCTTAATTCCGGTGAAAAAAGAGCGCTGAATATTCTTCCGGCACCTATAATACCATCATTACTAAATAAACTGACAATTGATATTTTAGTAATTATCCAACCTGCAATAAATGTAATATTAAACAAAAACCAAGCAAATATTTCGACAGTCCATTTAGTTGCGGAATTTTGTTTACTTAATCCAAATATTTTGCAGCTTAATGAAGTTCTTGAATAAGTCCATAAGGACCCAATAATAACGCTTATCATGAAGATAATAAATACTTCATTCCATGAAAATGGGAGATATCTTTTTGTTAAAATAAATTTATAATAAATAGCTCTCTCAAAAACTATTATACTGTAAAAAACGAAAAATATATCTAGTAAAACAGCTTTAAAATAATTATTCTGTGCTGTTTTATTGTTACTCTGACTTATTATTTGTTCAGGCGTTAAGTCTGTCAAATTTTTCATCTTACTTCAACCTCCATTGCCTCTTCACCATAAATAGTTTTAAACCATTCATCATTAATGTCTACGGGCAAACCTTCGTAAACTATTTCTCCGGCTTTTAAAGCAATTACACGTGTTGCATATCTTCTAACTAAACTTAAAAAGTGTAAGTTACATATTACAGTTGTCCCCATTTCCCTATTTATCTTTTCAAAATATTGCATCACAGAGTTTGAAGTTGCCGGATCCAAGGAAGCTACCGGCTCATCAGCTAAAAGAAGATCAGGTGCCTGCATTAAACTTCTGGCAATCGCCACTCTTTGTTGCTGTCCGCCACTTAAAGTATCAGCCCTTAACTTTGCTTTTTCTTCAATTCCTACAATTTGCAGACATTCATTTGCTTTTTCCATTGTTGTTTTGGGAAATTTTTTAAAGATCGATTGACAAGTTGGAGTTGAACCTAACTTCCCGGAAAGCACATTTGTAAATACTGAGTGTCTTTTGATTAAATTAAAATGTTGAAATACCATTCCAATTTTTGATTTGGTTTTTCTTAATTCTTCTCCTTTGACATGAGTTATGTCTTCCCCTAAAAAAGTAACCGTTCCGGAGGTCGGTTCAATTAATCTATTTATGCATCTTAGCAAAGTCGATTTGCCTGATCCGCTCAAGCCGATTATGACTAAGAACTCACCTTTTTCAACCCCAAAGGAAACTCCCTTTAGAGCATGGGTGCCATTAGAGTATATTTTGTTTAAATTATTTATTTCAAGTATCATTATTTCTTCTTAATTAGATTTTCGGATTTGATTTTTTGGTTATTTAGAATAGACCTTAAATTATCGTAATCTTTATCTTTAGCAGGGACTAAGTCTACGATGTCTGCAATTTCAAACAATGCTTTTTTACCTTTATCAGTCTTAGTAAATTTTAATATTGCATTGATAATTTTTACTTTCATTTTTTCATCTATATCTTTTCTAAAAACCCAGGGATCATTTGGAATTGATTGTGTAAATCCAAATATTTTTATTTTTTTTTCAACATCCGGATATTGTTGTTTTACTCTAATCCTTGCATCCAGGATTTCGCCTGTACTTGGATTTGGAGGACTATAAAAGGTGGCACCTGCATCTACTTGCTTATTATAAACCATGGTAACGACATTGTCATGTTTCTGTGCAAAAACAGTTTCAGAAAGTTTAATTTCCTTGTTAGTCATTATGTCCTGAGGTAAAATATAACCACTGGTTGAGGATGGATCTACGAAAGCAAATTTTTTATTATTCAAATCTTCTATGGTATTAATGCCTGAGTCAAATCTTGTAATAAATTGTCCTTTGTAAGTAGTTTCACCTCCGGGTCGTATTACTTTTAACCTTGCTTCGGCCCCATATTTTTCATTAGCCATAATATATGAAAATGTATTTATTGCAGCTATATCGGCTTTTTTTGTTCCAAAAGCCTCAACAATTGCTATATAGCTTGAGGGAACGGCTGTGGTGAAATAATAACCTGTCTCTTTTTCTAGATAGTCAACTAATTCTCTTGCATTATTCGATATTTTATTTGCATCCAGAGAGGGAGTAAAATATATTTTGACAGGATTTGAGCGGCTGCCAAGTTTGCCTTCATCCAGATCCCTGAAAGAACTTATAATTATAAATAGTATTATTGGTGATAGATAAAGAAGATATTTTATTGATTTCATTATTACAATTAGCAGTATGTTTTTAATATTATTTTACAAAGAGAGTGCAAGTATATTATCTGCATTTTACCACAATATTAATTTGCTGTTAATTTACTGTTAACTATTAAATGTCCGCTACATTTTGATTATTACTTCCTTTAATATATCTATTACGTTTTGCAACTTTAATCTTAGATATCTCTATCAGTATTAAGCCATCTATGCAGTTTTCAAAATCAGGATCAACTCCAAAATCTAAAAAACTTGCGCCGTCATCATCACATAAATCAGTATAATGTTTATATAAGGGGGGAATTGAATGACCATAATTTTTGAGATACTTTTTTAATATCTGTAAATTGCCTTTTAAATTATCTGAAGAAAACAGAATATTCAATTCAGACTCAGTTTTTTCACTAAAGGTTAATGAATTATTAGATCTGGCTAAATTCAAATCATTACTGAAATATTTCTTATAAAAATAGACTATACTGTTTTTTGCATCAACGTGTAATGCGTTACTTAAACTAACGCCCCCAAATAAATATTTAATATCCGGGTTCTGCGCAATCACTAAACCAATTCCCTGCCATAAATAATCAAGCGAAGCAGAATTCCAATATTTCTTTTGGATGAAGCTACGCCCCAATTCAATTGAACAAGGGAGATATTTTTCTATAAATTCTGTAGAATAACAAAATAGTGTTGATGTATATAATGAGTTATAGCCAGAATCAGATACTATTTTACTGCAATAGCCAAATCTATAGGAACCCACTATTTCCAAATTATCGTCATCCCACAAAATTAAGTGTTGATATAATCTATCAAATTTATCAAGATCTAATTTATTCCCAGTTCCTTCACCGATTCTTCTAAAAGTAAGCTCTCTAAGGCGTGCAACTTCCTTAATTGTATTTTCAGCCTCGCTATATGAAACCACATATATTATTTTATTATCTGATGTTCTTCCCAATACCGTTGAGTTAACTAATTCTTTTTTAATAAGTTTTGTATTTACCGGGTGAATTATATTCTTTTCTGTTTTAAATATCCCTTTCTTTCCCCTTTTCAATCCATAAGTGTGTCTTTTTAAGAGCTTTATTTGTTGTTTAATGTTTATATAGCTTGTAGAAAAGGCTTTGTACGGAATTGGCGCATCTATGTGTAATGTTATAATCTTGCCTCTCTTATTAAAGACCTCCCTGGGTAATAATAATGTTGAGGCTTTTTTCACTACAGATGAAATTAAATAAAACAGTAGTGAATTCTTTGCCTCAATATAAACTGGTAGAATATTGGCACCACATCTTTTTGAGAAGTGGATTGCTCCTTTTTGCCATTTCTTATCCATAATTTTTAACCAACTTAGTCTCGATACTTCAGCCGCAGGAAAAAACAGTACAGCTTCTTCATTATTTAGCGCTTCTTCTATTTGGGAATAGCTCAGTCTGCCCAGAGAACTGTTAAATGTATTAGTTGGTATTATTAAGTCTTTAATATTTTCAATATTAATTAGCATATCGTTGGCTATAGCTTTTACATCTGTTCTGATTTCACCAATTGCCTTCAAAATGGATAAGGCATCTAAAGCTCCTAAGGGATGGTTTGCAACAATTATAAGTTTACCTTCTGACGGGATATTTTCGATATCTTTCTTTGATATTTTATAACTAAAATCCAAACTACTAAATATTTCATCAATAAAATCTAAATTTTTTTTATCTCCGCTTAAAAATATTAATTTGTTAATTTCATTTATTAATAGGATTTTTTTTAATAATTTAATTAATATTGTCTTTAATTTTGAGGAATAGTTTTTCAAATACCCGTTTTCCTCTATTATGTCTTCTAGATCAATCTGAATCATTTTTATTTGTCCATAATTACAAATAAAAGATACTTTTAGATTGTTAAAAGAGTGTTAAAGAAGTGTTACATAATTATTAAATAAGAAGTTTATATCTGTCTGCCTACTTATTATTTTATCGCATCTGAAATAAAATATTGTCCAATACCTATGGTAAAAACTAATATTCCCCAAAGTCCATGCTCAATACTGCAAAGGATTGATGAATGTGATTTTAAATATGTTTGTGCAAAAAGAATACCTCCCAAGAAGCTTAGGATTGGTGCAAGCCAATTACCATATACTATATGTACAAGACCAAACAATAGTGAGCTAATTATAATAAAATGTGTAGAATTATTAAAAAAGCATTTATATCTATGATAGATAAAGGCACGAAATATAATTTCCTGGGGATATACTGACACGAAGGGATAAAATATAATTATTTGCAGCCAAAGGTTAATATTTTTCCTTGGAAGAATAAATAAATTATTCTTATCAAATATGTATATTCCAACTATTAATATTATGCTGCCCAATAAAAATCGGAGAAAAACATTTCCAATATTATTACGAATATTACTTCTCTCCATTACTAATTTTAGACTAATTTTCGGATCTTTTATAAATATTATTACACAAACTATACTAAATAAAATTAGGATGGGAATAATAAGTGTTTTAAGGCGGCTTCTAAAAATGGATAAAATAATAGGGAAAATAATAAAAACAATAACTAATTCTAGTCTCAAATAATTTTTAGGCATAGTTTTAATTTTAATGCTAAAGAATTTCTCTCTTAAAGAAATAAATAATTGCAATTTCTCCGGTAGTATTTGTCAGTTCCCATCCTTCAATACCCAGCTTTGCAATCATTTTCGCAATAGCATCCTCTTTCGACCCTCCATTTTCTTTATCTCTTTTGATCTTTACCTTTTTCATTCCCAGTTCGGAGAAAGAGACATATTGATAATTATTAGAATCTATATAGCAATATTCCCATTTTTTCATTTTAACCTTTCATAATTAATCATCTAAATAATTTCCTTATCAAAATTAACTAAATAAAAGATTTAAAATATGTTACGAAATTGTTAAGAAAGGTTAAGTACACGAATTGGCATAAAATTATCCGGATATTTTTCAAATATTCAGATTGATAAGTCCTTCCCGAATAGACATTAAATGTTACTTCTTTTGAATTAATGCATCAGAATCTATGTTCAATTCTTTTATCAGACTTCTCAGATAATCATAATCGCTGTCTTTTGCCGGAATTATATCAGAAATATTTGCAATTTCCAATAAAACTTCCTTCCCTTTTTTAGTATGTGCATACTCAATTAAACAATCAGCAATTTTTTGCTTTATTTTGGCATCAAGACCTTTTCTAAATACCCAAGGATCATTTGGAATATCCTGCGTAAAACCTATAATTTTAACTTTTTTATCTATATCAGGATATTTCTGCTGTAATCTTTTCCTTGAGTCGCGGAATTCTCCCGTCTTAGAATCAGGCGGTGCATAATAAGTCGCGCCGGCATCAACTTGTTTATTGTATACCATTGAGACAACGCTGTCATGTCTTATAGCAAAAATGTTTTCTCTCGGCTTTATATTCTTTTTGTTAAATAATGCTTTGGGAAGTATATATCCGCTTGTTGAAGTAGAATCCACATAAGCAAATCTTTTTCCGGTAATATCATCAAGTGAATTTATTCCGGAATCAAATCTTGTTATGATTTCGCCGCGATATGTTTGTTCGTTACCATCTCTAATAACTCTTAACAGAGCTTCAGCGCCATATTTTTTATTTACTATTAAATATGGAAAAGAATTTATTTCCGCTATATCAGCTTCGTTCTGTTCAAAAGCTTTAACTATAGCCAAATGGGTTTTAGGAGTTTCTACTTTAAAATAATAACCTGTCTCAGATTCCAAATAGTCTACTAAGTCTTGTACGTTGTCTAATATTTTTTTTGTATCCAATGATGGAGCAAAGTATATTTTTATGGGATTAGATTTTGAACCTAATTCCCCCTCTTTAACTCCTTTACATGAAGATATAGTTAGACAAATGCATACTACCAGAGTAAAAAGAAAACAGTTTATTACTTTCATGAAATTACTTTTATTAGTAAATTTTTTAACAAAATTGCAAATATTTATTAAACTACATGTAATAATAATCTTTTTTTTTTAAAATTAAAACATAATTATTTATTAATTTTGATAATTAATAGTGATATTTAGATTCTAATTAATTAAGAGGATCAATAATTGAAAAATAATTATTAAATAGAGTAGTATTATTTGGTGCTAATTTTATAATTCTTTATATTTGCAGTCTCAATTCCGGAAAGGTGCAGGAGTGGTTGAACTGGCACGCCTGGAAAGCGTGTGTACGTGAAAGCGTACCGAGGGTTCGAATCCCTCTCTTTCCGCTTGATTCTTTCAGGCTAATTTTTTCTTCCTTTTACAATTATTTGCTTTCCCCCTTGGTAATTCTTTATTACTTGCTTAAATTTGGTGTTATATTTTTAAAGTAATTTTTTGATGTTATTCCCTTTTTACATAAGCAAGAAATATATTTTTTCTAAAAAAGATTCCAGATTTATTAATTTTATTTCCTCCATTGCAATTATAGGTATTGCCTTGGGCTGCGCCGCTTTAATAATTGCTCTAAGCATTTTAGGCGGCTTTGAACGAACAATAATTAGTAAAATAGTTGGCTTCGACTCTCATATCCAGATTATTTCTTCTCAATCAGTTCTACCTGATTATCATCTTAATATAAGAAAAATTGAATATGCACTTGATGCTAACCTTGACGAACTGAATCCTTATGCTTCCAAATTAGCCATTATTGGAAAGAAGAGAATAAAAGAAGGCATTACTCTTAAGGGAATAATTTTCTCTAAACCAAATACTTTCTTAAAAAAGGATATTGTTGAGGGGAAATTTGATTTACTTTCAGATTCTTCAATTATTATTGGCAAAAAACTTGCCAATAAGCTTTCTGCAAAAATTGGCGATAGACTTACTTTATTTGCACTTAAAAATGATAAAATTCCTTCTGCTGATAATTTACCCAATATTAAACTATATTATATAACCGGCATATATGAAAGCGGAATGGCTGAATATGACGATCTTACTGCATATTGTAACTTACATTCAGCTCAGGAGCTTTTTAATTTAGGTGATTTCATTACCGGCTATGATATCAAGCTAAAGAATATTTCAAATATTGACAGCACTGCTGCTTTGTTGGCAGGAGTTTTGGAACAACCTCATTATGTTCGTACAATTTATCAGTCACACAGAAATATCTTTACCTGGATAGAGCTTCAAAAAAAGCCGATACCCATCGTTTTAGGATTAATAATTATTGTTGCTGTCTTCAATATTATCAGTACTCTGCTAATGATGGTTATGGAAAAGACTAATGCAATCGGAATTCTAAAATCTCTTGGGGCAAATAAAAGAAAAATTGTTTCAATTTTCCTCATTCATGGAGTATTTATTTCTTCCGCGGGAGTTCTTGTAGGGAATTTATTAGCTTTTATACTTACATATTTGCAGCTTAAATTTTCAATAATATCACTGCCGTCTTCCGTATATTTTATGTCAACAGTACCTATTTATTTATCATTATTTAACTTTCTTATTGTTTCCGGTATTACATTTATTTTAGGTATTGTCGCTTCAGTAATTCCCAGCATTATTGCTTCCAAAATTCAACCAATAAACGCTTTAAGGTTTAACTGATGAAATTTGAAAGATATATTGCTAAAAGATATTTAATCTCAAAACATAAATTGAATTTCATTACAATTATTTCTTTTCTCTCCATTGCAGGAATAACAATTGGTGTCGCGGCTTTAATTGTTGTACTTTCAGTGTTTAATGGCTTTGGCTCATTAGTTACTTCCCTGCTTGTAAATATTGATCCTCATATTAGGATAGAAAATACCGATGATAAATATTCTTATGACGAAAGCTATATAAAGAAAACCGTATATGAGTCCTATCATAATATTAAAGCATTTTCTCCGTTTGTAAGCGGAAAAGTATTGGCATACAAAGACAGAGGAACACAAGTAGTAAGTCTTAAAGGGGTTTCACCCGAAAGCGGAGATATCCTTTATAACCTTAGCCCAAATATTTCTTACGGCACATATGATCTGTCAGACAACTCAGGTACTCCAAGTATCGTGCTTGGCGTAAGACTTGCTGACCGCCTACAAACTTTAATCGGTGATACCGTTACTTTAATATCCCCTTCCGGAATTGAAGAATCAATCTCGCAGATGTCAATGCCTAAGATGCAGCAATTTATAGTAAAAGGTATTTTCAGTTCAAATAATAATGAATATGATGCTTCGCTTATGTTTTGCTCATTACAGCAAGGTCAAGAGCTGCTCGGTTATGGTAACCGGGTACAGGGCTATGAAGCGAAAATAGATGATATAAATAAATCTTATGATCTAAAAAATACTCTTGAAAAAGCATTAAATAAAGATCAATACTCAATAAATACCTGGTATGATTTCCATAAAGAGCTTTACAATGTAATGCAAATGGAACGATGGGCAGCTTATATAATTTTATCTCTAATAATTGCTGTTGCTGTCTTCAACATTCTTGGTTCATTATCAATGTCGGTTATTGAGAAGAAAAGAGATATAGGGATATTGAGCGCTATGGGTGCTTCTGAGAAATCAATTACAAAGATATTTATGTTTGAAGGTATTTTGATAGGAATATTTGGAACATTATTTGGTGCTTTGTTGGGATATTTTGTTTGCTACCTTCAACTAAAGTATAACATCTATCCGCTTGATCCTACGCAATACAAAATAGACTCTTTACCTCTTGAAATCAGAATCACAGATTTCTTTTACGTTGCCGGCGCTTCTATGCTGCTTTCTTTTCTGGCTGCTTTATATCCGGCTAAAAAAGCTGCAAAAGTTAATCCGCTTGAAGCTATTAAATGGGAATAATATGAACAATACAATATTAAAGGCTAACTCTATTACTAAGTCTTTTCAGAACACTAAAAAGAATAAACTGCAAGTACTCAAAAACATTGAATTAAGTATTGAAGAAAAGAAAATTAGTGTTATTATTGGATCTTCCGGAGCCGGAAAAAGTACTTTATTACATATTATTAGCGGACTAGACCGGCCTGACTCCGGCGAAGTATTTTTTGATACTACAAATATTTTTTCTTATTCAGAAGATAAACTGGCCAAGTTCAGAAATAATAATATCGGGTTTGTTTTTCAGTTCCATCATCTTTTGCCTGAATTTACGGCGTTGGAAAATATTATTATACCCCAATTAATAAAAGGAGTATCTTTACATAACGCACAAATCAGAAGTAAGGAATTATTAAATGATTTAGGACTTACTGTTCGTGCCGACCATAAACCGGCTGAACTTTCGGGGGGGGAACAACAGAGAGTGGCAATTGCAAGAGCTTTGGCTAACGATCCTGCTGTTATTTTTGCAGATGAACCAACCGGCAATCTTGATTCTGAGAATAGCCGTATAATTCATAATCTCCTATTTGAATTAAGAGATAAATATCAAAAAACATTTGTAATAGTAACTCACAACCCTGAAATGGTGGGATTAGCAGATCAAATATTTGAGATAAAGGATGGTGTAATTGTAAAAGAAGATAAAGAATAATGCTTAATAAGAAAGTTTATTTGCCTGCATCCATCTCACTTTTAATTCATAGCTATTTATAAGATTAGCAAGCTCACTGTCATTTTTATACATTCCTAATATCTTGATGTTTTTCATTGCACTGTCAAAATCCAAATTATCAATTTGATAATTGATAACCTTTGCACAGGCATATCCATCCAAATCATTTGTAATCTCAAATTTCCTGCTGAAAATATTATTAATAGTACTGTAATCTAAATTAAGCTGGTTAGCTAAATCTATTATACTTGAAAATGTCTCATAGCAGTATGCGCTTTTATTCATTTCCGTAAGAATGGCAATACGTTCCTTTTCATCAGCTTTTATATATTCAAATATCAGATGACGTTCACTAAGTTTAATCCTTAATGAGCTCAACAATTGTAACCTTATATTTGGTTTTTTGTATAGGATTTCCTTATAAATCTCATTTGCATCATTAGTCTTATTACTTGTTGCAAGCAAATCAGCTAATAGGACTTTAAGATTATAATAGTATGAAGTATTCTTAAATTGATAAATTTTATTAGAAAGGAAATTTATTGCTTTTTCCTGTTTCTTTTGCTTAGTAAGTACTTCAGCATATCCCGCTATTAAAGCATAGCTATTGCTTATATTTAGCAGCATGGCAATCTGTTCAGCCGCACGCTCATATTTACCATTGGCCAAGTCATTAAAAGCATTTTCTGTTTTTGCCGCTAAAAAACGCGGGCATTTTTTCATAAACATTGAAGGGCGTCCATAATAATAGTTGGCTTCTTCCTTATTGTTATTATGTAATGAGGCCAAATAGTTATTAAATTCCGATTCCAACATGGGTAAGCTCTTTTGATAGTATTTACTAAAATCCATATCTGAATACAGTTTCTTAAATTTATCAATACCATATTCATCCACTAAATATTTAATAAAAGTACCGGCATAGACATAAGATAATGAAGAATTACTTCCATAAAAGCCGCTTAGCTGAAACAAAGACGATATATTTATCTTATAATTATTATGAAAAGCAAGTGCGGCCATATAATCCAGTGTATGGATAGAATATACCGGGTCGGCTGCCATTGCCGTACCTTCTAATAGCACGTTATTAAATCCTGAAGGTAATTTAAGGAATCCTTTTGCAAAACCAGAAGAAAAGCAATGAGCAATTTCATGTTTTAGAGTTGGTTCGTATGAGTCCATACTTACGTATATAGAATTCAGCCAGGGTTTGGACATATCAGCATTCTCTGCCCCGAACAATTCCCCTTTTTCTTTTTGATTGTAAAAAATATAAGATGTTATTTTTCCCTGTGGTTTTTCTTTCAAGAATGCATTTAATTCTAAATAATAATACTCATGAAGTAATTTCAGCAGTTTTACTTCCCGGGCAGTTATCTTATTTGAATAGTATATGTTAAAGTGTTCTGTCGATACAGAGCCTCCTAAATCTCTTTTTAAACTTTTTACTGATGTAGAAAAGCCCATAGTATCTGACATAAAGATAAAGACAACGGCTAGTAGTGCAACAATCAGATAATAAAGACTTTTTTTTGTTTTTCCCTTTAATGGGAAATAGAATACAATACTTGCTGATGCCCCGAAGTAAATAATATTCAGGATTCTGTATAGTATCATCGCATTGGTGATCCTTAACCCTTCATCATAAATATTACCCGGGAAAAAGCATATTAAAGGACTATAAAAATATATTTGAGGATTATGATAGATTTCCAATACTGGAATTGCAATAATTACTGCCAAAACAATCAAATAGCCCAGATGTCTGAATTTTTTTATAGCATTTGTAACTAAAACGGCTAAGGAGGCACTAATAATTATGGAAGGAAGAGTAATAACTAAATAAAATTGAAAAGTATCTGAAACGGAGCAAACCCCATTAACAGAAAATCCCAATAAAATAGTTATTAAAGGGATACCAGCAAAAAAGAACCCTGATTTTATAAAATATTTAAGAGTAAATAATTTTCTATTTATAACTGAGATATAGTGATTTCCAGCTAAAAAAATAATCAGTAGAGAATTTACTGCTGCAAATTCATAACTTAAATCTTTTATTAAAGGCAAACTTATGATAAATAAATTTACTACCAATAATACAATAAGATAAATATATAAATTGCCTGTTTTAAAGATATCGGCTGTTTTAGTTATAAACCTAGTACTCAGTTCCTTCAACTCTTTCAATTACAGCTCCCAAGCTTTGCAATTTTTTTTCAATTGTTTGATAGCCTCTGTCTAAGTGATAAACTCTAAGCACTTCTGTTGCGCCTTCTGCAGCCAGCCCGGCAAGCACCAGACATGCGCTTGCGCGTAAATCAGTTGACATTACCTTGGCAGCTTTTAATTTATTAACACCTCTAACTACAGCCCTATTCTCCCTTACATCGATATTTGCACCTAATCTATCTAATTCCGGTACGTGTTTAAATCTATCAATATAAATATTATCAACAATTGTAGAAACGCCATCTGCAATAGACATATATGCAGTCCATTGAGCTTGCATATCAGTTGGAAAACCCGGGAATATTGAAGTAGTAACGTCAGTTGGAACTGGTTTTCCATAAGGAGCTTTTAATTGAATAAAATTATCGCCTCTGGTAATATTGCACCCTGAATCTTCAAGTTTAACCAGAACGGCTTCTAAAAGATTGCTCTTTATTTCTTCCAGTTTTATTTCACCACCAGTCATTGCAGCAGCAATTAGCAGAGTTCCAGCTTCTATTCTATCCGGAATAGTGTCAATTTCAGTGGCTTTCAATTCATCTACTCCTTGAATTAGTAAAGTAGAGGTATTTATACCATCAATTATTGCTCCCATCTGCACGAGCATTCTCGCCAGATTAGTAATTTCAGGTTCTATTGCAGCATTATTTATTTCTGTAACACCTTTTGCTAATACAGCCGCCATCATTAAATTGCCGGTAGCTCCAACAGAAGAGACATCAAAAGTCAGGCGGCATCCTGTCAGCTTTTTTGTATTGGCAATAATATAACCTTCTTCCAAAGCAATTTCTGCCCCCATCTTTTTTAAGCCTTCAAGATGCAGGTTTATAGGTCTTGGTCCCCAAGCACAACCACCAGGTAATGAAACTTTTGCTTTTCCGAATCTTGCCAACAATGGCCCCAGAACATATACAGATGCACGCATTTTTTTTACATGCTCATACGGTGCAATATAACTATTTATGCCGGATGTATCCATTCTTAATGTATGTTCAGAAAAGTCTACCGCAATTCCCAAGGTGTTTAAAAGCTTAATCATGGTATATACGTCATTAAGCCTTGGAGTATTATTAAAAACAAAATTACCATCCGCCAGAATTGCGGCCGGTAATAAAGCCAGGGATGCATTTTTGGCACCGCTAACTCTAACATTTCCTCTTAATTGTTTGCCGCCTGTAATTACAAATTTATCCAAATTTCACCTTATCATTTAAGAATTAATATACTGCCATTGTCGGCAGTACCATATAAAATTTTATTATTTACACTAATAGAATTTACAGAACCTGAATTATTAGAAAAACTCTTAACCCAGGTGCTGCCTCCGTCACTTGTTTTGTATATTGAGTTTGAAGCTGAAATAAATCCCTTATCATCATTTTCAAAATATATTGAGTTTATTCCATTAGTAATATTAGTAGTTACTTTTTTCCAACTCGAGCCCTGATCATTGGAAATAAAGAGTTCTCCATTCCCTCCTCCACAAATAATGATTTTATTATTTATTGGATAAATCTTCCGCAAATACTTATCAGTAAATTTTGGCATAGTCTTCCAATTACTACCGCCATCTTTAGTTTGTAAAACGGTACCATTCTGCCCGGCTATAAAGCCAATATTATTATCAACAAAGCACACTGAATAAAGTAAATCCTCTACTGGGCTTACAATTTTAAACCAGGAAAGTCCTCCATCATAAGTCTTTAGAATAACACCCCCTCCACCGGTGATAATACCAATGTCGTTATTAAGAAAAATGATGTCAAATAAGGACTCCGTTGTTTGAGAAGGAATATTTTGCCAATATGCATTATCTAAATTACCTGAATAAATACTTCCTTTGTCACCAATTGCAATAAATTTACCATTAATAGCTATTATTCTTTTAAAAGAGACATCGGCTTTTTGAAATGCAATACTCCAAGTTTTTCCATCGTCTGATGATTTTAAAATTTTACCGCCATTTGAAGCTATAACAATATTATTCCCGCCAAAAGTAACAGAGTTTAAATTATTTTTGGCATCGACTAAAATGCTTTCCCATTTGTCAGCGAACTCATTCTTCTGATTATAATTGATTGTAGAATCCTGTGAATTTCCACTGCCTGTCTTCTGCCAATATTTATTAGTCAGTGAATATACTGCAAATACTAGGAAGCCCAAAATAAGTGCTAAAAAGGCTACTACGATATAGATTTTAACTCTATTAATAATATTTTTTTCTTTTGGAAGCACTTCTTCTGAGACTCTTCCAATAGGCAGTCCTAAAGAAGTCACTCTTTTAAGGTCATTTATAAACTCACGGCAGTCTAAATATCTTTTTGCCGCAGTTTTGTGCAGAGCTCTAAAAACTATTTTATCTATATCTATGGGTACATCTTTTCTGATAGTGCTAAGTTTAGAAGGATATTTTTTTAGATGTGCCTCCATGATATCAAAATCAGTTCCACTTTCAAAAGGATTTTTACCTGCAAGCATTTCATAAAAAATAACTCCAAGAGAATAAATATCACTTTGCTTTGTAGGCTCAACTGCTTTAATTTGTTCCGGGCTCATATAAAGTAATGTACCAAGCTTGGTACCTGTCTTTGTAAGACCCTTATTTTCATATATGGATTTAGAAATTCCGAAATCCATTATTTTTATTATATTTTCTCTGTTAATGATAATATTAGAAGGCTTTAAGTCCCTATGTATGAATCCTTTTTTATGTGCATAGCTTACACCCTCAAGTATATCAAGCATAATTGTAGTAGCCTCATCTATTGAAAGTCTCCCCTTTTTAGCAATTAGTTGTTCAAGGGTAATACCGTCAACAAATTCCATTACAATTGCGTAAATTCCTTCTTCCTCAATAAAGCTAAAAACGGGTATAATATTAGTATGGATTAATTTTGCCTGATTTCGTGCTTCAATTCTAAATCTTTCAATAAACCGGCTGTTTGAAAGCGCTTGCCCGGATAAAACTTTTAGAGCAGCAAATCGCTCTAATTTCAAATCGAAGGCTTTGTAAACGATACCCATACCGCCTTCACCAAGCACTTCTAAAATCTTATAATTATTTATTATTTGGTTAATCATTGTAAATTTGTTATTAATGCAAATGTAAAGTTATCAGGAGCCCCATTTTGTCTTATTGTATGATATAATTCCTTTACAATAGTATTTGAATTATAAGTACTTAATATTTTCGATAGTTGCTCATTGTCGACAACATTAGTAACTCCATCAGAACAAAGGAAAATTAAAACCTTGTCTTCTTCGTTTATCTTAAACTCCCCTTTATCAACTTTTACTGTATCATGAGTACCCAAAGCTCTTGTAATAATGTTCTTCTTGGGATGATTTTCTGCTTCCTCGCTTGTCAGATAACCTTTATCCACCATTTCCTGTACTAAAGAGTGATCGGTAGTAATTTGAGTTAAATTGTTATTTATTAAAGAATATATTCGAGAATCGCCTACATGTCCCCAGAAGACTGAACTATTCTTTATATAAGCAGCAACTATTGTTGAGGCCATGCCCATGAGAGTATAATTCTCTTTGGCTTTCTTTTGTATAGCTGAATTTGCCAATAAAATTGCTTCTTCCAATTGTGCGCTATAGTTATTTCCATATATAGTACTAAAAGAGTTAAATAAGACTTCACATGCCAATCTGGACGCAACTTCTCCGCCATTATTGCCGCCAACGCCGTCGCACACTACTGCCAAGACTCCGTTATTAGAGAATTTAACTCCGCAAAAATCTTCATTATTCGACCTGACTAAACCAACATCCGAATATTTAGTAAAAGATAACTTCAAAAAGACCTCAAGAATTTTCTTATAAAGATAATTATAATATTTGATAATGCCATTATAAAAGTAATAAATTTTTATAAAATATTAACAAATTTATTGCTTAAAAGTA
>Ga0183100_1000677_pt1 | contig 23161 bp, 19 predicted proteins | sample Biomet2_FD_127789 | JGI IMG/M metagenome (GOLD analysis project Ga0183100, IMG submission 127789) | Microbial communities from bioreactor (seeded with anoxic lake sediment) at LBNL, California, USA - Biofuel metagenome 2 | ecosystem: Engineered > Bioreactor > Anaerobic > Unclassified ...
CTTGTATTTGATGCGCGTGAGCTGCCCGCGCAGGCGCAGCAGCGGCTGCGAGCCGCTGGCCAGGTGCAGGGCGCTGCCGCCGTATTCGTGCAGCATGTTGAAGAAAGCGTTGATCTGCGCCATGCGGAAAACCTCCGGGGTGGCCCCGCGCGCGGCGGGTGGAGTTGGAGTGCGCAAGACGGCCGCAACGACAGGTCCGGCCCTGCTTCAAGCATACCTTGGCGACGGCGGAAATCAAAGGGGGAAATTGCGGTATCGGTGAGGGGTATGCGCGTCCGGGCGGCGGCTAGTCGGGCCAGGGAATGGTGGCGTTGGCGAGGATGTCCGCGCCGTTCTTGAGGTACACGTCCACCGTGACGGTGCTTGAGCCGGAGTAGGCGAGGTCGTAGTCGCCCACGTTCACATGGCCCGCGCCGTCCAGGTCAAGGTAGGCCGAGCCCGCGAGGTTGGAAAGCGCGGCGGGTTTGGTGTTGGTGTCGAGCATATACTGGGCGTAGGCATTCAAAAAGCGGGCTGCGCCCTCGCTCGCCACTCCCTGGGCCGCGCGCTGGCCTGTCTGATTCGCCAGCTCCATGTAGCGCGGCACGATGAAGGCGGCCAGGATGCCGAGGATGATGACCATCGCCACCAGCTCAATGAGCGTGAAGCCTCTTTGGCGGGGGATATCGGCATGTTGATTACGGGCCAGCATGCTTTGCGGTAGCATGTGCGCAAGACTTGGCGCAAGACCAAAAAAAAGGAGGGCCGAAGCCCTCCCCTATCTGGCGACTTTCGTCGAATCTGCGTTTACTGCGGCCAGGGCACGTTGCGCGTGACGGTGGAGCCAGTGGAAAAGCTCAGGGCGGAGCCAGTGGAGCTCGAAAGGGTCACCGTGACGCCGGCGGCGGAGTCGCCGCTGTAGGCGAGGTTGTAATCGCCGATGTTGATGCCGGTGAGGGCGGAGCCAAGGTAGGCCGAGCCGGTGAGGTTGGTAAGGTCGGTCGGCTTCTGGTTCGTGGTCAGGATGTACTGGGCATAGGCCATGTTGAAGCGGGCGACGCCTTCGTTGAGCGCTCCTCTGTACGCGCCGTCCTGGGCCTTGCCTGTCATGTCGAAATACTTCGGCACGACAACCGCGGCGAGGATGCCGAGGATGATGACCACGGACACGAGTTCGATGAGCGTGAAGCCCTTTTGCCCCTTGCTGCGTTTCTTCAAAGTCATTCCAAACCTCCTTGGTGTGTCCCCGGACCACGCCGGGAAAATGTTTCCGTTTCTGTCCTTCCGGGGGCGCCCCGAAAGGTGATAGAAACTGATAGCAAATCCTGTTCCACTCCGTCCACCCCGTTGCCGGAAAAATGTTTTTAACCTACCGCAACGAAACGGATTTTATTTGATGTTGGCCATGGAGTGCTGCATCAGCTCCACCAATGGCAGGAAGATCGCCAGGGCGAAAAAGCCAACAACCCCGGTCAGTCCCGCCACCAGAACAGGGCCCAGCAGCTCGCTCATCTTGCTCACGGCGTATTCGACCTCATAGTCATAATGCCGCGCCGCTTCTTTGAGCATCTCCTCCATGTTTCCGGTTTCCTCGCCAATGCTGACCATGGAGACCATCATGGGCGTGAAGGACTTGGTGCTGCGCAGCGGGCCGGAGAGTCCGCGCCCCTGCTCCAGCAGCACGCGCAGACTCTGGAAATCCCGCGCGATGTAAGCGTTGCCGATGGTGCCGGCCAAAATGTCCATGGCTTCCAGCACGGTGATGCCGCTGGCCTGCAATATGGCGAAAATACTGGCGAAGCGCGCCATCGCGGCTTTTTTGAACACCGGCCCCAGGATGGGCAGGCGCAGCAGGAAGCCGTCGCGGGCGATTTTGCCCGCCTCGGTGCGAAAGAACGCCGAAAGGGAGAACACCACCGCGCCGATGAACCCCAGCGCCAAGTACCAGTAGTGCGTGAGCACGGTGTACAGCCCCAGGCACATGCGCGTGGGCAGCGGCAGTTCTATGTTGGCCTTGGTGAACAAGGCCACGAACTGCGGCAGCACGAAGAAAATGAGCACAAAAAACGCCACGACAAGCGCAACGACGACGACAATGGGATACGTCAGCGCGCTTTTGATGTCTTTTTTTACCTTGAACTCGTGGTCCACGATGTAGATGAGGCGTTCCAGAACATCGGTGAGCGTGCCGCTCAGTTCACCGGCGCGGATCATGTTGCAGTAGAGGTCGGAAAAGATGTTCCTATGTTTGGCGAAGGCGCGCGAGAGGGTTGCGCCGCTTTTTATGTCCGCCGCAATGCTGATGATGGCGTTCTTGAGCTTGTTGTTTTCCGTCTGGTCGCGCAGCACGTCAAGGGATTGGAGCACGGGAATGCCAGCGTTCAGCATTGTTTTGAGCTGCTTGGTGAAAAGAATGAGATCCTGCGGCTTGACGGTCTGCATGCGGTTGGAGAGGTCCGCCAAAAAACCGACGCTTGTGCCGCCGTCCGGCGCGTTGGTTTCCGCCACCCCGGTGGGAATGAGTCCGCGCGCGGCGAGCTGGTCCTGCGCGGCCTCCTCGCTTATGGCCTCAATGACGCCCTTGGTCCCGGCGCCGGTTGAGGTCATGGCTGTGTACTTGAAATAGGGCACGCGGCTCCCGCTTGTTAGATCATGACGGCGCTTGCCGCTTCCTCAAGGGTGGTCAAACCTTTGGCGACCTTGCCCAGGGCGTCGGTCTTCAGGGTGCGCAGGGTCTTGGCCTTCACGCAGGCCTTGGCGATGTCCTTGGCGGTGGCCCCGCTCATGATCAGGTCCTGCACCATCTCGTTGACGTTGAGCACCTCGTACAGGGCCATGCGGCCGGAGTACCCGGTTTGATGGCAGGTGCGGCAGCCCGTGCCCCGTTGGAAGTTGAAGCGCGGCAGAATCTGCTCGTTGATGCCGAAGGCCGCCACCAGCTCTTTGCGCGGTGTATACGACTCGGAGCAGTGCGGGCAGTTTTTGCGCACCAGGCGCTGGCTTATCGACGCGAGCAGCACCGAGCTGACGAGGAAGGGCTGAATGCCCATCTCTATGAGCCGGGTGATGGCGGTGGCGGCGTCGTTGGTGTGCAGGGTGGTGAGCACGCGGTGGCCGGTGAGGCCGGCCTGCACGGCGATTTCAGCCGTTTCCGCGTCGCGCACCTCGCCCACAAGAATTACATCCGGGTCCTGGCGCAAAATGCTGCGCAGACCGGAGGCGAAGGTCATGCCCGCCTTGCGGTTGAGCTGCACCTGCCGCACGGTGGGCATGCGGTACTCCACCGGGTCTTCCAGGGTGACGATGTTGATGTCGGGGGTGTTGATGTGCTTCAAGAGCGCGTACAGCGTGGTGCTCTTGCCCGACCCCGTCGGTCCCGCCGCCACGATGAGCCCGTATGGCTTGGCCGCGGCGGACTCGATCTTGAGACGGTCGGCCGGGGCCAGGCCCAGCTCGCCCAGGCTCAGGCCGCTGGCGTTGCGCTCAAGCAGGCGCAGCACCAGGTTTTCGCCGTGCACGGTCGGCAGGGAGGAGACGCGCACGTTGAACTCCCGCCGCTGGGTGACGAACGTGAAGCGGCCGTCCTGGGGGATTTTGGACACCGCGATGTCCATGTTGCCCATGATTTTGAGGCGCGAGACCAAGGGCAGAAAGCTGGTTTTTGGCGGCGCGGGAATCATGCGCAGCTTGCCGTCCACGCGGAAGCGCAGCTGGATGCTGTCCTTCTCTGGGCTGATGTGCACGTCGCTGGCGTGCTCGCGCACGGCCTGGCCGAGGATGGAGTTCACCATGCGGATGACCGGGGCCTGTGAGGCCTGGTCCTGCAGGGTGTCGATGGCGATGTCCTCGCGCTCTTCCCCGCCCGCCTGGGTGGTGATGTCGCCGTCTTCCTCGGCCAAATCGCCGAAGAGGTCCTTCTGCTGCTCTCCGCCGCGTCCGTAGATGGCGTTGAAGAGCAGGTCGTAGTCGTTCTCCGAGCAGATGACCGGCTCCACCTCAAGGTTGGTGGCTATCTCCACGGCGTCCAGGGCGTTGATGTCCATGGGGTCCGTCATGGCGATGGTGAGCAGATGCCCGCGTTTGGAGAGGGGCACCAGCCGGTACTTTTGCGCCAGGTCCTCGCTCACGTACGAGTCGATGCGGTCGTCGTAGGGATGCTTGTCCGGCGTGTAGCGCTCCATGCGCAACTGGTGGCTGACGGAATCGATGATGATGTTTTCGTTGAGGATGCCCGCCTGGACGAGATACTGCCCAAGGCGCATGCCGGACTTCTTTTGTCCTAAGAGCGCGCTCTCCAGCTGGGCCTCGGTAAGAGACCCGGCCTCAATGAGCAGTTCGCCCAGTCGCTTGCGTTCCCGTCTCATCCGTTTCCCGTGCCGTCTATTGGTTGTCCGCGCGCAGGCCGGTGTGGCCGACGCGGGCCGCTTCCGCAGGTCCGGGGGCCGTCCCGCGCGTCTTTACTTGAAGCAGAGGGAGCGCCGTCGTGTCAACCTTGACGCGGACGGCGGGGCCCAGGTCGCGCTCGGGTTGCAGCGTCACCTTGTTGGACGGTTGCGGGCTCCCTGTGGTTTCGTCCGGCCGCAGGGAAACGCCGCGCGTGGTCAGACCGGCCGGGCGCGTTTGCGCCTGTGCGGCGCGTGGCTGGTTCAGCGATTGGGCCGGGGACTGGGCTTCGGAGCCGCCACCGGACACGGCTTGGCCGGCCTGACGGGTGGTTTGCATTTCCGTCTGCGCGGAGGGCTGCGTTACGACGCCCATGGCCGGGCCAAGCACGGGACCATGCCCGCCCAGGGAAAACCACAGCCCTCCCAGCACCGCGCATATGACGGCGATGGCCGCAAATCCGGCGCGGCGGCGGGGATCGCTCTGCGGCGCGGGCGCGGGCCGGGCAGCGGCGCGGGCCTCCGCCAGCCCCACCTGGCTGTGGCCGCGCACCAGCATCTCCAGCAAGGCCATGTGGCACAGGCGCACGGTCTTGCGCGGCGAACCGCCGCCCGCAAGATGGATGAGCGCCGCCGCGGGCCAGGTGAAGCGCACGCGCGGGTCGGCTCCGCCGGAGGCCACGGCGAGCCGGTAGCGGATCATGGCCCGCGTTTCCGCCAGGGAAAGGGGCCGCAGGCGGCGGCGCACGTTGATGCGGTCGGTCAGGTTGGGCATGGCGGCCAGCGTGGGCTCAAGCTCGCGCTGGCCAAAAATGACGATCTGCAACAATTTCGCCGTATTGGTCTCGTAGTTGAGCATCTCGCGCAGAATTTCCAGATTTTCTGGCGAAATTTTTTGCCCCTCGTCTATGACCAGGATGACCAGCCGTTTTTCCACCATGCCCAGGCGGAACAGCTGTTGTTTGAGGGCCTCCTTGAGGTCCCACAAGCCCAGTTCAGGCCCGGGCGCCATGCCGGAAACGCTGGTGAGGATGACCCGCAGGAATTCTTCGCTGGTGTCGAAGCGCGGGTCCAGCAGCAGATGCACGTCGGTGGCCGCGTCGGCGGCGAAAACACGCAGCAGGCTGCGGCACAAGGTGGTTTTGCCTGTGCCGATGTCGCCGGTGACGACATTGAGTCCCCGGCGCAGGCGCAGGGCGATCTCCAGCTCCTGCAAGCAGGTGGCGTGCTGACGGGTGGCCAGCAGAAAGCTCGGGTCGGGCGAGTTGGAGAACGGCTCGCGCTCCAGACCCTGGCCTGCGTAATGGCTCATTGCGCGCCTCCAAGGGCGGGCCGGGCCGCCCGGGCCAGGGGCTGGGCCTCGGTCCCGGCCGCACCCGCGCCGGAAGGCAAAGGAACGACGACGGGCTCGTCGGTGAGGGGCGATTCCTGAATCTGCTCGCGCTTTGAGGTCGCGGCGCGCGGCGTCCTGGGGGCGTCCTTCTTCTCCGCCGCTTCGCGTTTGGCCTCGGCCAGCTCCTTCTCCAGCTCCTCATACGACTTCTGGCGCTCGTCCTGCCGCCAGTCCGAAAGCACGGTCGGCGTGATGAAGATCATGAATTCGTCCTTGAGGTCGTCCTTGCTTTCGCTCTTGGCCAGCCAGCCCAGGCCGGGCACGTCCTTCAGGCCGGGCACCCCGGCCTCCTGCAGCTGGTTCTTGAGCTTGGACAGGCCGGAGATGACCACTGTTTCGCCGTTGCGGGCGATGAGCGTGGTCTCGGTCTTCTTTTTGATGATGTAGGGGTTGCCGGAAACCGTGCGTGAGCTGTCCACCTCGTCTTTTTGCACCAGCACGGTGAGCTTGATGAACTCGTCGTCGATGATGTGCGGGGTGATTTCCAGGCGCAGCACGGCGTCTTGGAAGTTCACGGTGTAGGTGAGGTCGGTGCCGGTGCCGGTGCTGGTCTGGTAGGGCACGCGCTCTCCGGCCTCGGTGTAGGCTTTCTGGTTGTCCATGGTGGAAATGGACGGGCTGGAGATGATGTTCAGCTTGTTCTCGGTGGCGAGGGCTTGCAGCTGGCTTTCCAGAATGTTGCCGTTGGTCTTGCCGAAGGTGAGGTCCAGCGCCAGCCCCGTGGTGGTTGAGGCCACATTGGCGGCCGGGAAGCTGGCCCCCAGCGAGCCCAGGTTGCCGGTGCCCACGGTGGCCGTGTTGGTGGTGCTGGTGCCGCTGCTGGAGGTGGTGCTGCTGTCTATGGAATTGCCGCCGGAAACGCCGAAGTTGTTGCCGTTGCGCACCCGGCCGGAATAGTTGCCGCCCCACAGGATGCCGAGGTCGCGGGCGACCTCCTTGGTGGTCTCCACGATGTGCGCCTTGAGTTTGATCTGGGCGCGGGGCGCGTCGAGCTTGGAGAGCAGGCGCGTCACCTTGGCGATGTCCGGCGCAACGCTTTGGATGATGAGCGAGTTGGTCAGGTCGTCCACCTGAATGCTGCCCACGGGCTTGCCGTTCTGGTCCTTGGTGAGAGTGGCCTCAACGGTTTTCTGAAGCATTTTGGCGTCGGCGAAGCGCACCTTGGCCACGCTGGTCACCAGCGGCTCTTCTTTGACGGCGGCGGCGCGCTCGGCCAGGGTCTTGCGGCGTATGGTCTCCAGATCGAGCGCGCCCTTGAGGTCGTCCGCGGCCATGACGCGGATGGTGTTGCCTTCAAGGGCGTAGGTGAGCCGGTTGGCGGCCAGGATGCCGTTGAAGATCTCGTCCCAGGGGCGGTCCACGATGTTCACGTTGATGGCCCCGGTGACGCCGGGGCTGATGACGACGCTGCGTCCCGCCGCGCGCGAAAGGGCCTGCAGCACGGCCACCACATCGGCGTTGTGCATGCGCAGGCTCATGCGCGTGCTTGGCAGCGACGCGGGGGCCAGCTTGGGCATGGAGCCGTTGAGCTCGGGCGAGTCGATGATCGTCGGAGGCTCGGCCAGCAGGAACTTGCCGCGGGGCGAGTGCCCCTGCGACTGCTTCTCCATGGCCTTCCACACGGCGGCGGCGTCCTCCACGGCCGAGGTGGGCTTGTTCTGCGCGGCGCAGCCCATTGCCAGGGCGGACAACAGCGCGACCAGGAGGCCCAGGATTTTGGCAGGCGTTCGGTTCATCGTTGTTTGACCACCCGTATGCGGATCTTGTCGGCGTCGTCCTCCACAAGGGGGACGCGTTTGGTGTACTTGCGGCCGCTTGCGCCATCCGTTCGCTCAAGCAGCACGGCGTTCTTCTCGATTGCCTGCATCACGTAACCGCCCTCGGCCAGCTTGTCGCCGCAGGCGTATTCAATGCCGTTGACCACGGCGAAAACCTTCTGTCCGACCTTGATGTAGCCGCTGTATACCAGGTCTTCCCCGCCGGGCTGGCTGGGATCGTTTTGCGTAATGGCCGAAGAACGCCCGTAAAACGGATCCAAAGTGGCGTTCGCGGCGAGCACGGAAAGGCGGTAGGCCTGCGCCTCGGTAAGTTTGGCGCGGTCCATGGTGCTTGTCACCTCGTCCAAGTTCACGGTGGACGCGACTGGCGCCGCAGGGCCTTTGCCGCCGCCCTGCCCGGACATGAGCATGCCCCCCGCGGCAACAGCGGTGGCGGCCATAAGGCCCAGCAGTACTTTTTCCCGTTTCTCCATGCCGTCCGTGTCCCGTGATCCCGTTTCCCAAAAATATGTCCGCGCGCGGCGGATTAGTTGCCCAACGCCACGCGCAGCTGCACCATCATCTCCAGCCGGTCATCCACGGCGCGTATCTCCACGCGCTCAATGCGAGAAAGGCTCGGCATGCGCGCAATGGCCAGCAGCATGGCCCGCACGCCTTCCACTTGCCCGGCGAACACTCCCTGGGCCAGAATGCTGTCCGGGTCCTGGGCCAGGGTGGCGGTGTTCAGGGTGGCTTCCAGCGTTTCCAGTCCGGACGCCGTCGCCATATGCGTGAGGTGTTCGGTGAGTTGGTACGCCTGCGCGCGGGGCACTGGCTCGGCCTTGGGCGCGCTGAGGGTCTCCAGGGTGGCGTTGCCCCCCGCGTTCAGGCTGGCGAGCGCGGGCATGATCTTCTGCTGGCGCAGCAGGCGCTGGTTGGCGGCAACGATGTCCCGGTCCAGCCTGCGGCCCTCCAGCAGGGGCAGGCCCAGCAGCACGTAAGCCGCCGCCGCCAGAAGCACCAGCCCCAGGCCCGCGCGCGCTGCAAGCTGCCGCAACTCCGGGGTGAGCCTTATGTTCATGTTCAGGCCCGCCATCACTTTATCCCCAAATGCATGGTGAAGGAGAGCACCTGCCCGCCGTCGCTCAGATCCTTCAGGCTCGACTCGTTGACCACGGGCATGGAGAACATGGGCGATGCCTGCAACGACAAAATGAACCGCGCGAGGCTGGCGTCAAATTCGGCGCGGTCGCCGCTGACGACGCCCTCAATGGTGACGATCCCGCTGGTTTTAGGCGCGGCCTTGGGCCCCGCCGTTGGCTGCGGGGGCTGCGCGGCGGGCTGGCCTGGCGCGGCTGGCGCGGTCGGCTTGGCGGCGTCCGGCAGGGGATACTCGGCCGTGAAGGAAAGAATGCGGACATTTTCCGGCGCGCATGCGCCGATCTCCGCCAGTGCGGCCGGGGCCAGCAGCCGGGCCGAGGCCTCGCGCAGGGCGTCCTGCCGGGCGCGGTACAGGTTGACATCGGCCTGAATGGCGCCATCGTCCAACGTGGGGCCCAGCGCTGCCAGCCTTTCATTGAGCTGCGCCAGCTCCTGGCGCTTTGCCGTGTTGGCGCGCTCCGCCACAAATCCCAGGCCGCCCAGCAGCACCATGACGCCCGCCAGCCCCAGCAGCAGGCGGCGGGTGACGGTGCGTTTGGCTTCCTCGGCGGTGCGCGTCTTGTAGGTTTTAAGCAGATTGATGCCGCGCTCCGGCAGTGAAAGGGCGGCCGCCAGCGCCGGGGCCATGAGCATGCGGTCCTCGGGCTTGGCCACCGCGTTGCCGCCAGGCAGGATGGCCGTGGCGTCAAAAGCCGTTGGCGCAAAACCCAGTTGCCCGGCCAGAGCCTGGGCTATGGCGGTCGAGCCGAATATCTCGCCGCTTAAGTGCAGGGCGTCGCAGCGGGCTTGCTGGGTGCTGGCGTAATAATCCAGCGTGCGCTCCACCTGCCGCGCCAGGCGTTCGATCGCCGGGGCGATGATGTCGATGGCCTGGTCCGGGGTCACCAGGGGGATCCTGTCCGCGCAGGCGGGCCTGGGACCGCCCAACAGCGCGTGGCGCAGTATGTCCTGGGGCTCGTCGCCGGTCAGGGGCGTCGCGGCGGCGGGACGGGCATCTTGGCCCTCCGGCTCCGCTCCGGGCAAGGGCAGTTCAAGGTCATCCAGCGCGGCGGGGCGGGGCTTGGCCAGCTCCTGGTAATAATCGGCCAGGGCATCTCTCATGCTGCCGCCGCCGGAGCGGATGAAGCGGCTGAACAGCAGGCGGTCCTTGGTGTACAGGCCGATGGCCGAGAAGTCCGGCTCCACATGGATGTTGGCGGCCAGGGCGAATCCGGTTGGCGCGCCGCGCTGGCGGTACAGTGCGAGAAAGGCGTTGGGAATGGCGGTTATGCCCGCCAGGGGGCGGCCCGCCTCGCGGAAGCTGGCGGCCAAAGCCTCCACGTCGGCTTTGCGGGCAAGGCAGGTCAGCACGTCGAGCTTTGGGGTTTTGCCTCCGTCCGTGTGGCCCAGCACAAGGTAGTCCAGAACATACTCCGCGTCGGCGAACTTTTTTTCTTTTTGCAGGGTCCAGTAGACGGCCGCGTCGAGCTTGGAGCCGGTAAGCCGCGGCACGGCGAGCACGTTCAGATCCAGGTCCGGTGAGCGCAGCACGGCCCAGATGTCGGCCTTGGCCTCGGTGATGCCCATGGCGTCGAGACTGGCTCGCAAAAGTTTGGGGAAGTCTTTTTCTCCGGGGAACTGTCCGGGGCTGATGGGAAAGGCGCGCACCCCGGCCACGGAATTGGTGGCGCCCCGCACGGCGGCGACGCACAGGCTTGTCCCGGAGACGCTGACGCCAACGCTGAGAGGTTTGCCGCCGCGCCGGAAACTGATGGGCCTGGTCCAGAAGGGGGGGGCGGACTTGGGAGACGCGGCGGCGGAAGCCGCTGGTGGGATCTCCAGAGGGGAAGGGCTTGCGGATGCTGTCGGTGGGGCGGCCTGGGCGGTGGCCGCCGGGCCGGACCGGGCGCGTCGGCTCCGGCCGGAGAATACGTCGCCAAGGGAAATGCGCTTGGTCCACATGGAACCTTGATTGTTGGGCACGGGCTCTCCCGCCGCGTCCGCCGTGGGCGGGGCAGGCGCTTCCCCGCTGCGGATGGAGCGCAGCAGATTCTCCGTGGAGGTGAGCCGTTCCTTAAAATTCACGCGCGCTCCGAATGCCCCCGGTTTCGTGTCGGCTGAAGTGTGCGTGCCAATGGCGCTCCGGGCCGCGCTGGGGGGCGGCAGACCAAGAGCTCCTAGCAATACGCAATAGATTCCCTTAAAAAAATCTATACTATTTAAAAATTACTAATTTGAATTAGTGCTTCTCATGTCTTAAAGTCAAGGGCAAAATGCCCGCAAGGCCCATAAACAGTGGCCTGAATCTCTTTCCTCAAGTATGCCTAAGCGTTGTTCCAAGCGTATTCCAACAGCATTGCGCTACGGTGGCAATTGTCACCAGCGCAGGATATTTCTGCGTAGAGCCTCGGCGTTGTTTACAGCTCCTGTAAAGTCGGATAAACGAGTTACCGATAAGAAATTTCAATACTGTAGCGTGGAGGGTTCATGAGCCAGACCAACATTTTGCTGGAGTCCGGCACCAACGAGCTTGAGCTGGTGGAATTCTTCATCGACGAGAAGGATCCCGGATCCGGCAAGACCTACCGGGGCTTCTACGGCGTCAACGTGGCCAAGGTGCTGGAAATCATCCGCATGCCCACGGTGACGCAGTTGCCCGAGATTCCCCACCCCTCCGTGCTCGGAGCCTTCAATCTGCGGTCGCGCATTATTCCCCTGGTTGATTTGGCGTTGTGGCTGGGCAAATCGATGTGCACCGCCAAGGACGACACCAAGGTCATCGTGAGCGAGTTCAACCGCGTCACTTCGGCCTTCATGGTCTCCGGCGTCACGCGCATCCACCGCCTCAGTTGGACGCAGGTGGAGCCGCCGGGCCAGCACCTGAACGAGTATTCCGGCTCCAGCGTCACCGGCGTGGTGCGCTTTGAGGACCGCATTCTGCTCATCCTCGACATGGAAAAGATTCTGGCCGACCTGAACCCCGGGCTGGCCATGAAGATCGAAGACACCGCCATGGAGGAGATCCAGGAGACGAAAAAGCCGGTTAGGAAGGAGCACTACCGCGCGCTCATCGCCGACGACTCCACGAGCATCCGCCGCATGATCGGCACCATGCTGGAGAAGGCCGGGTTTGAGGTGACGCAGACCGTGAACGGACAGGAGGCCTGGGACGCCCTTGCCGGGCTGAAGCGGAAGTCCGCGGAGGGCAACATCCCCCTCACCGAGCTGGTGGACATTCTTGTTTCCGACATTGAAATGCCGGTGATGGACGGCCACAACCTGACCAAGCGCGTGAAGGACGACCCCGTGCTCAAGGAACTGCCGGTGATCCTCTTTTCCTCGCTCATCACCGACCGCCTGCGCCACAAGGGCGAAAGCGTCGGCGCGGACGACCAGATCTCCAAGCCGAACATCACGGAGCTCACCAAGCGCGCGTTCGAGCTCATCGCCGAACGGCAGGGCATAGCGCTGTAGCCTCCTGGCCGGGGGAGCTGTTTCGTGCCGCGATCAGGGCCCGCTTCGGCGGGCCTTATTCGTTCACGGGCCGGTTTGCCGCAGGGCTCGTCTCGTATCCGGCCCAGGCCGCCAGACGCCTGAAAACGCGTTTTTTATATAATCCGTGAGTTTGAAACGTCGCCGCAGCTCTTGCCTGCGGACCGCTTCCTGTTATGCTCTCGGCGAGACCCAAGGCGCGTGCGGTTCCGCGCGGGCCGCAAAACAAGGAGAGCGCGCATGGAAGACCACTGCTACGCGAAAAAAGTCGCCGTCATCGGCATGGGCAACGTGGGTTCGGCCTTTGCCTATGCCCTTATGCTGCGCCGTCTCGCCACGGATATCGTGCTCATCGACCTTGACCAGCGCCGGGCCGAGGGCGAGGCGCTTGACCTGAAGCACGGCCTGCCGCTGGTGGGGCCCATGAACGTGTATGCCGGAACCTACGCCGACTGCGCCGACGCGGACCTGGTCGTCGTGACGGCCGGGGCCAACCAGAAGCCGGGCCAAACGCGTCTTGAGCTGCTGAAGCAGAACGCGGGCATCGCCGCCGATGTGGTGCGCCAGGTGCTGGCCGCGGGCGGCCGTCCGGTGTTCCTTATGACCACCAACCCCGTGGACGTGCTGACGCGCGTGGCGCTGGACGTGGCCGTGCCCCTGGGCCTGCCCGCCGGGCGGGTGTTCGGCTCGGGCACGGTGCTCGACAGCTCCCGCTTTCGGCACCTCATTTCGCGCACCATCGGCGCGGACCCGCGCGGGGTGCATGCCTCGGTGCTGGGCGAGCATGGCGATTCCGAGGTGTGCGTGTGGAGCCGCGCCAACATCTCCGGCATTCCCCTGGGCGACGTGATGCGCGCCCGCGGCCTGGAGCTCAGCGAGGGCTTCAAGGAGCAAATGGCGCTGGACGTGCGCCGCGCGGCCTACACCATCATCGACCGCAAGGGATATACCGCCACGGCCATCGGCGTGGCCCTGTGCCGCATCGTGGAGGCCGTGCTGAACGACCAGAAGTCCATCCTCACCGTCTCCACCGATGCCGAGCGGCGCTACGGCCTGCCGCGCGTGTGCCTTTCCCTGCCGTGCCTGGTGGGGGGCGACGGCGTGGAGGGCGTCATCGACGCGCCCCTGGCCCCGGAGGAGGAGGCCGCCCTCAAGCGCAGCGGCGACGTGCTGTTCGAGTCGGCCAAGGGCCTGCTGTAAGCCGCCGGGAAAACGCCCCCAACAAGAGCCGCGAAAAGAAAAGGCCGGGAGGATGTATGTCCTTCCGGCCTTTTGGGCGTCATGGCGGGGTGGCGTGTGGCGGGACAATGCGCAAAGAAGCGCCGCGCCGCCGACTGTGGGCGGACTGCGCGGCTGCGGTTTGCTAGTTCTGGCGCGCGCCCCAGTTTTTGAGGATGCCCTGGCGCAGCCGCTGCGCCCAATCGTCCATGGCCTTTTCGGCTTGTCCCAGTTTGCTGAAGTTGGCGCTGTCGTACTTGTCGCCGTCCTTGTGGTCGGCGAAGAGCCCCAGCACCTCGCCGGTGGCGGCGTCGGAGAAGCGCATTTCGATGGTGCAGGCGCCCACGCTGGGGTCCTTGCCGCCGGTGGCCGCTCGCCCCAGGCTCATGAGGATGCCCACGGGCAGCACGCTGGAGATGGTGTTCATGGCAGGTCGGCTGGCGCGCACGCTGGTGATGGCCGCCTCGATGCGCAGGGTGCGCGGCCCGGGCGCGTCGGCCAGGGGGAAGTCGATGTCGGTGAGCGCCTTTTTGAGCACGGAGTCGAAATATCCGGCCAGGGCCGCCAATTCGTCGGGGTCCACGCCGCTTTCCTTGGCCAGTCCGTGCTCCTGCCAGAGAATGGTGGGCGAGAGCAGCACGCGGGTATACTGTTTGGGGTCAAGCCCCGGCTTGCGCCAGGCGAGTCGGCCGGGAGCCCCTGGCACGGGGGCCATCTTGACGTAGTCCGCGCCGAGGAAGCGGGTGAGTTGCGCCTCGGTGACGGTGAGGGATTCTGGCGGGGGCGGCACGTCGCGCGAGGCGCAGGCGAAAAGGGTCAGGGCCAGGGCGGTCAGGGTGATGAGAATGAGTGGTTTCGCGGGGCGCATGGAACGCATGGCGGGCTCCTCAGCGTTGCGGTTGGCGGTCGCAAATCGGACCGGATACGCTGGAGACGTAGCGCTTTCCCTTGCGAAACGCCAGTGTTGCGCTAGTCTCCGTCCTTTACCCAGTCGCATTCCTTGTTGCCGCAGGCAATGAACGAGCCCTTGGCCTTGGTGTTCTTTTCCACCAGCAAGGGAAAGCCGCACTTGGGGCAAGGGCCGGGCTGCGGCCGGTCCCACAGGGAGAATGTGCACTCCGGGTACTTGGAGCAGGAGTAGAACACCTTGCCCCTGTGCGACACCTTTTCCACAATCTGACCGGTGCAGCCGGGCTGTGGGCAGGCCACGCCGGTGGGCAGGGGCTCGGTGTGGCGGCAGGCGGGGTAGCCCGTGCAGGCGATGAACTTGCTGCCCCGGCGCGCGGTTTTGATGACCATGGGCTTGCCGCACTCCGGGCAGGTGCCCGCCGGGATTTCCTCCGGCGCTTCCAGCACGATGATCTTGCCGAACTCGTCGCGCTTGAAGTTCTTGATGTTCTTGCACTTGGGGTAGCCGGTGCAACCCAGGAAGGGATCGTGCGCGCGGCCTTTGCGCGGAATCTTGACGGCCATGGGCTTGCCGCACAGGTCGCACAGAATGTCGGTTATCTCGTCGCGGGGCTTGTCCACGGGGATGATGTTGCCCTGTGCGTCGCGGATGAACTCGCGGATGGCCTTGCATTCCGGGTAGCCGGAGCAGCCCAGGAACTCCCCGTTCTTGCCGAACTTCACATGCATGGGTTTGCCGCAGTCCGGGCAGGCCACGCCGGAGTCGATGGTGGCGCGGCTCATTTCCGTGCCGGCTTTTTCCAGCGCGGGGATGAACTCGGCCATGAACTCCTCGATGACGGCCTCCCATTTGCGGCCGCCAGCGGCGATCTCGTCGAGCTTGGTCTCCAGGTCCGCGGTGAAGCCGATGTCCATGAGCGTGGCGAAGTGCGCCACAAGCTTGTCGCTCACGGTGGTGCCCAGCTCGGTGGGGGCGAAGCGCTTCTCCTCCATGGCCACGTAGTCGCGGTCCTGCAGGGTGCTGATGATGGCGGCGTAGGTGCTGGGCCGGCCTATGCCCTCCTCCTCCAGCGCCTTGACGAGGGTGGCTTCGGTGTAGCGCGGGGGCGGCTGGGTGAACTTCTGTTCGCTCGAAAGGTCCAGCAGGGCCAGCGTTTCGCCAATGGTCAGCTTGGGCAGCTGGGCCGAGGCGTTGGGATCGTCGGCCTCGGCGTCCGGGTCCGGGGCCTCAAGCCCCTGCACCTTCAAAAAACCGGGGAACAGCAGGCGCTCGCCCTTGGCGCGCCACAGGGTCTCCCCGTTCTTGGCCGTCACTGTGGTGTCGTGGAACTTGGCCGGGTTCATCTGCGAGGCCACGAAGCGCCGCCAGATGAGCTGGTAGAGCTTGAACTGGTCGGCCGGGAGGAACTGCTTCACCGAGTCCGGCGTCAGCGTCACGTCGACGGGGCGGCAGGCCTCGTGCGCGTCCTGCGCGCCTTCCTTGGTCTTGTAGGTGCGCGCCTTGGCCGGGGCGTATTCCGCGCCGTAGGCGGAGATGATGAAGTCGTGCGCGGCCTTCTTGGCCTCATCGGCTATGCGCACGGAGTCGGTACGCATGTAGGTGATGAGCGCAACCGTGCCGCGGTCGCCCAGCTCCACGCCCTCGTAGAGTTTCTGGGCCGCGCCCATGGTCTTCTTGGCCGGGTAGCCCAGCGCGCGGTTGGCCACCTGCTGCAGGCTGGAGGTGGTGAACGGCGGCGGCGCGCTTTTGCTGCGCTCCTTCTCGTCCACCGCTTCCACCAGGAACTGCCCGGCGCGCACGGCGGCTTCCAGAACCCTGGCCGCGTCTGCGTCGCCGATGTCCTTCAGCCCCGGCTGGGCCAGCTTGCCCGCCACCTTCCATAAATCGGCGCGGAAGGGCGGGGGATTGCCACCCTCCAGCTTGGCGCGGAACGCCCAGTACTCCACGGCCTGGAAGGCCCGGCGCTCGCGCTCGCGGTCCACGATGAGCCGGAGCGCCACGCTTTGCACGCGTCCGGCGGAAATGCCGCGCTTCACGTGCTTCCATAATATGGGCGAAATTTTGTAGCCCACCAGCCGGTCCAGCACGCGCCGAGCCTGCTGCGCACCCACAAGGTCGGCGTTGATGGGGCGGGGGTTCTCCAGCGCCTCGTGCACCGCGCGGGAGGTGATCTCGTTGAACTGGATGCGGCTGACGTTCTTGTTCTGGCCTTTTATGAGCTCGGCCACATGCCAGCCGATGGCCTCGCCCTCGCGGTCGGGGTCGGGCGCGAGGAAGACATGATTCGCGGCCTTGGCGGCTTTGCGCAGCCGGCCCACGATGTCCTCCTTGCCCTTGATGATCTCGTAGCGCGGCTCGTAGCCGTGCTGCTCGTCAAGGCCCATGTCGCCCTTGGGCAGGTCTCGCACGTGGCCCACGGAGGCTTCCACGGCGTAGTCCTTGCCCAGAAATTTGCCGATGGTCTTCACCTTGGCGGGAGACTCAACGATGATGAGGTCTTTTGTCATAATGGGGCAGGCTATAGCCACCCCCGCCGGGGTTGGCAAGGGGCGGGGGGAGGGGAATGGGCGGGGATATGTTGACGCTGCGGGCACGACGTTATAACTAAAGTGACAACATTTAACCTGTCCGAGGTGCCCATGCAGGCGGTCAAAATTCGGAAAATCGGTAACTCCCTCGGGGTGGTGATTCCCAAGGAAGTGCTGGCGCGCATGCGCGTGGCCGAGGGCGAGACGCTCTATTTCACCGAGACCGAGGACGGCGGCGTGCGTTTGACGCCGGTTGACGAGGAGTTCGCGCTCCAAATGGAGGCGGCGGAGCGCATTATGCGCGCGGACAAGAACGTGCTGCGCGAACTGGCCAAGCGATGAGCGGGGGCAAGGGGCCCGGCGGCGCGTGGCGCTGGATTCTGCGGCCCACGGTGCTCGCCATTCACGATGCGCAGATAGCGGAGCACGGCGGCCTGCCGGGGCTGCGCGACATCGGCCTGCTGGAAAGCGCCCTGGCGCGGCCGCGCAATCTTCTCGCGCACCGGCCGGAGGCGGACGCCTTCGCCCTGGCCGCCGCCTACGCCTATGGCTTGGCGCGCAATCACGCCTTCAACGACGGCAACAAACGCACGGCCTATGTCGTGGCGCGGCTGTTCCTGGTGCTGCACGGCGCGGACCTCGCCGCGCCGGACGTGGAGCGGGTGCTCATGTTTGAGCGCCTGGGCAAGGGCGAGGTGGGGCAGGAGGCGCTGGCGAAATGGATGCGGGGAGGAGGGCAACGGCTGAGGGCTGAATAATAATTCGTGATTTGTTAGCGCCGAGGTGATAGTCTGAAGGAAACATTCTTGGGGAGGCGCTATGGATTTTGTCATCCGGCTGCAAGAGCTTGCGGAAAGAGTCCGCCAGGCGAAGGAACTAGTCCAGACGGAAGAGGCAACCAAAACTGCCCTAATTCTTCCGTTTTTACATGCCCTTGGGTATGATGTGTTCAACCCGGCTGAAGTGGTGCCAGAGTATACTGCCGATGTTGGGTTCAAAACACGTGAAAAAGTCGATTTTGCTATCCTTCGTGAAGGGCAGATGGTCATGCTCATGGAGTGCAAAAGCTATGGGAGCGTATTGGATCCAGGGAAGTGCGGCCAACTCATGCGCTACTTCAATGCCACGCCGAGCGCGCGTATAGGTATCCTTACAGACGGCGTGCGGTACCTTTTTTTCACTGATGCGGACAATACGCCCAATATCATGGACCTTGCCCCATTTATGGAATTTGACGTCGCCAATCCCGAGGAACCACTCATTCCAGAGCTCAGAAAGCTTACGAAGTCGAAATGGGACGTGGATGCTGCCATGTCCGCAGCGGCTGAACTGAAATATACCAGGGCGATAAAAGAGTTGCTCGGAGCAGAGCTGCTTTCCCCCTCGGACGAGTTCGTTCGGTTGTTCGCCAAAAAGGTGTGCACCGGTTCGTTGACGTCCAGGGTGCTGGATGTTTTTGCAGGGAGAGTGAAGCGTGCCTTTCAGCAGCTAGTCCACGAGCAGATCAACTCTCGCCTCAAGACCGCGATGGCGGTTCCCCAACCCTCCACACCATCTGGCCCTGAAACCAAGACAGAAGCCCAAGATGCAAAAGATGCCGAGCCCAGCGTCGTGACAACGATGGAAGAGCTGGAAGGATATCACATTGTTAAATCAATTCTTCGTCAAACCATCAATCCTAAACGGATAGCAATGCGCGATACCCTGAGTTATTGCGGAGTGCTGCTTGATGACAACAATCGAAAGCCCCTTTGTCGTCTGCATTTCAATGGGAAGCAAAAGTATGTGGGGTTCTTCAACGTGGCAAAAGATGAGGAGCGCTTTCCCATTGCCTCTGTGGATGACATCTACGCTCATGCTGATCGCTTGAAAGAAACGCTCAGGTATTACGTCCCGGTTGAGGCTGAAGGCAAATAGTACACCGAACGAGTCGCCCCCCAATAAAAAAGCCCCCGCCGCGTGCTCACGGCGGGGGCTTGTGCAAGGAAGACGCTGGCGCGAGGGGGCGCTTACGCCAGAGCCTCTTCGGCGGTGATGGCGGGCATGCCCAGGGCCTCGCCGACGGCGGGGAAGGTCAGCTTGCCCTTGTAGGTGTTCAGGCCGTGGCGCAGGGAGGCGTCCTCGCGCAGGGCGTCCAGGCCCTTGGCCGCCAGCTTCAGGGCGTAGGGCAGGGTCTGGTTCACCAGCGCGAAGGTGCTGGTGCGGGGCACGGCGCCGGGCATGTTGGCCACGCCGTAGTGCACCACGCCGTCCACCACATAGGTGGGGTTGCTGTGCGTGGTGGCCTTGGTGGTCTCGATGCAGCCGCCCTGGTCAACGGCGACGTCGACGATGACGGAGCCGGGGCGCATGATGGAGAGCATGTCGCGGGTGATGAGCTTGGGGGTCTTGGCGCCGGGGATCAGCACGGAGCCGATGACGAGGTCGGCCTCTTTCACGGCGGCGCGGATGTTGGCCTCGTTGGAGGTCATGGTGACGATGCGCGAACCGAAGATGTCGTCCAGGTACTGCATGCGGGCGTGGTTCAGGTCGAACACGGTGACGCGCGCGCCCATGCCCACGGCGATCTTGACGGCGTTGGTGCCCACGATGCCGGCGCCCAGAACCATGACGTTGGCCGGAGCCACGCCCGGCACGCCGCCCAGCAGCATGCCGCGGCCGCCCTGGGTCTTCTCCAGCAGGTGCGCGCCAACCTGGGTGGCCATGCGGCCGGCCACTTCGCTCATGGGCTGCAAAAGGGGCAGGGTGCGGTCGGGCAGCTGCACGGTCTCGTAGGCCACGCCGATGGTGCCGGCGGCCAGCAGGGCCTTGGTCTGGGCCTCGTCTGCGGCGAGGTGCAGGTAGGTGAACAGCAGCAGGTCGTCGCGCAGGTACTTGTACTCGGCGGCCATGGGCTCTTTGACCTTGATGACCATCTGCGCGGCCCACGCCTCGGCGGCGGAAACCATCTTGGCGCCGGCGGCGATGTACTCGTCGTCGGACAGGGCGGAGCCAACGCCGGCGCCCTTCTCCACCAGCACGGTGTTGCCACGGCGGACAAGGGTCTCCACAGCGCCGGGGGTCATGGCGACGCGATCTTCCAGGGTCTTGATTTCCTTCGGGATACCGATGATCATGGGATGCTCCTTTGGGGTAAAGTAAACGTTGTTCCGACTACTCGCTGAACCAGGCCCGCGCGCCCTTGGGCAGGGGAATCCACTTGCGCCTGGCCTTCATGACCACAAACGATTCGCTGGACGCTATGCCGCCGACGCCCGAAAGCGCCGAATCGAGGAAATTGTAAAGATCGGCGATGTCCTCGCTGGTCACCACCTCCACGAGAATATCGTAACGCCCGGTGACGGCCGCCACCCAGTTCACGTCCGCCAGGCGCGAAATCTCCTCCAGCTTCTCGTCCAGCTGCATTTGCGATTGCAGCTTGATGCCCACAAGCGCCACCGAAAGCCCTTTCACCTGAAAGGGGTCCACAAGGCCCGCCACGCGCATAAGCCCTTGGCTGATGAGGTTCTTCATGCGCGCGCGGATGGTGGGCGCGGTGACGCCCAGCTCCTCGGCCAGCTCGGCGGAGGAGGCCTGCCCGTCGTTCGCCAGGGCGGCCACCAGCCTGCGGTCGGCTACATCAAGAACTTTCTTCATGCGTGGATTTCCTTGCTTGAAATTTTCAATTACGAAAATTGACGAGACAGAAATATTCCAAAAGCAAAATAATTGTCAAGAGGCTGGGCCGTGTTTTTCCACCTTTGCGCGCCCGCCCTTGTGGGAAGCCTGTCGTTGGTGTACGCAAAAGCGAGCCCCGCATTTTCGCAAACCGCCCGCGCGTGCCCATATTATTGAGGAGGCTGCCGTGTCGCCGGAGGAACGCTTGCTTTCCGTGGCCGAAATCGCCCGCAAGCTGGGCGTGCCCGAATCCACCGTGCACTACTGGAAGAACCGCTTCGCCCAACACCTGCCCAGCGCGGGAACAGGCAGGCAAAAGCGCTTCCGGCCGGAGGCGGTGGAGGTCTTCCGCGTCATCGCGGAGATGTTCAGCCTGGGCCACAGCGCCCAGGACGTGATGGAGACGCTGGGCAAGAATTTTCCGCTCACCGCCAGCATGGAGGGCGACCCGCAGGCCCATGGCGCTGAGGCGCCCTTTAAAAATCCGCGCGCCGCCGCCTCCGACGTTGTCGGCGCTGTCGGCGCCGCGGACGCGGCGCTGCGCATGGCCGCGGCCATGGGCCAGGAAATGGGCCGCGAGATAGCCCGGGGCATTGGCGAGGGGCTGCGCCAGCTCTCCGCCTTGCCGGGCGCGCCGCAACAGGGCGCTCTGCCCGAGGGCTTCGGCCCCGGCGAAATCGACGCCATTAAAAGCGTGGTGGAGAACGCCTGCGGCAAGCTGGACGAGAACTCCGGGCAGGTGGCCCTCATGGCGGCGGAAAACGCCGAGCTCAAGGCCAAGCTCAACGTGCTCGAGGCCGAGCTCATCCGCCTGCGCAAGGACCGCCGCGAGATGGAGAAGTATCTGCTTGACAAGATCAAGGCCGTGACTACTTGAACCAAGCGGGAGCGGAAGCGCCACACCTTCCGCCTCCGCACGGGGATCCTCCTCCCCCTCGCAGACGGCCCGAATCCTCCCTCAGCCCAGCCAAGGCCCCGCCTCCCAGCGGGGCCTTGTGCGGTTGAAGGTTAGAACCACGCAAATAGCCAAGGAGAAACAAGCATGGCCGCACAGGCAACCTATGAATTCAAAGCCGAGATCAAACAGCTCCTCGAAATCCTCGTCCACTCGCTGTACACCGAGCGCGAAATCTTTCTGCGCGAGCTTGTCTCCAACGCCTCCGACGCGCTGGACAAGCTGCGCATCTCCACCGCCGACAAGGACGACGCCGACGACGCCCCGCTGGAGATCCGCATTGAGGCGGACAAGGACAAGAAGACCCTCACCATCACCGACAACGGCATCGGCATGACCGAGGCCGAGCTGGTGGAGAACATCGGCACCATCGCCCACTCCGGTTCCGCCAGTTTCCTCAAGGCGCTCAAAGAGTCCGCCGAGGAAGGGCGGCAGGGCGCGGCCGACGGCATCATCGGCCGCTTCGGCGTGGGCTTCTACTCTGTTTACATGGTGGCCAACAGCGTGTGCATCACCACCAAGAGCCACCGCGAGGGCGCGGTGCCCGTGGAGTGGACCAGCGACGGCCAGGGCGCGTACACCATCCGCGAAATCGCCGCCTGCGACGCGGGCGACGAGGGCGCGGGCGTGGGCCGGGGCACCAAGATAGAGGTGCGCCTGAAGGATGAATTCGCCGGGCAGTTCACCGATGTCGAAGGCCTGCGCCACATTATCCGCAAGCACTCCAACTTCATAGGCTTCCCCATTCTGGTGAACGGCGAGCGCGCCAACACCGTGCCCGCCCTGTGGCGCGAGCCCAAGTTTCAGATCACCAAGGAGCAGTACAAGGAGTTCTACAGCTTCCTCACCTATGATCTGGACGAGCCCATGGACGTGCTGCACACCAGCGTGGACGCTCCCGTGCAGTTCAACGCCTTGTGCTTCATCCCCGAGAAGAGCAAGGACTTCATGGGCTTCGACCGCGAGGATTGGGGTTTGGACCTCTACGTGCGCCGCGTGCTCATTCAGCGGCAGAACAAGGATTTGATTCCCCAGTACCTCATGTTCGCGCGCGGCGTGGTGGACACCGAGGACCTGCCGCTGAACATCAGCCGCGAGACCCTGCAGGACAACCGGCTCATCCGCAAAATCAACGCCACGTTGACCAAGCAGCTGCTGGGCCAGTTGACCAAGATGGCCGAGGACAAGGACAAGTACGCCAAGTTCTGGCGCGAGCACGCCCGCGTGTTCAAGGCCGGGTACATGGACTTTGTGAACCGCGAGACCTTCGCCGGCCTCTTGCGCTTCAATTCCAGCGTTTGCGCGAACGCGGAGGAGCTCGTGTCCCTTGAGGACTACATCGGCCGCGCCAAGCCGGACCAGAAGAAGATCTACTTCGCCTTCGGCCCCAGCCGCGAGGCACTCAAGCTGAACCCGCACCTGGAGATCTTCCGCAAGAAGGGTGTGGAGGTGCTGTACCTCTTCGAGCCCATCGACGAGTTCGTCATGGACGCCCTGCACGCCCACAAGGAGTTTGAGCTGGTGCCCGCCGAGGTCGCCAAGCCCGAGGACCTGGCCAAGCTGCCCGACGTGGAGGCCGCCCCGGAGGAAGCCGCCGCGCCCGCGCCGGAGAAGGACGCCCTTGAGGCCCTGCTGGTGCGCGTGAAGGCCGTGCTGGGCGACGCCGTGGCCGATGTGCGCGCCTCCTCGCGCCTCACCGGCAGCCCCTGCTGCCTGGTGAACCCGGACGGCCACACCACCAGCAGCATGG
>Ga0183100_1000679_pt1 | contig 23158 bp, 19 predicted proteins | sample Biomet2_FD_127789 | JGI IMG/M metagenome (GOLD analysis project Ga0183100, IMG submission 127789) | Microbial communities from bioreactor (seeded with anoxic lake sediment) at LBNL, California, USA - Biofuel metagenome 2 | ecosystem: Engineered > Bioreactor > Anaerobic > Unclassified ...
CATGAATTTATCATTGCAAGTGAAAAAGGATATGATACAAATATTGGAGACCGTGGAGGAAAACTTTCAGGAGGCCAGCGTCAAAGAATCAGTATTGCACGTGCCATACTAAAGAATCCTCCAATTCTTATTCTCGACGAAGCAACATCAGCTCTGGATACTGAATCAGAGCGTATGGTTCAGGATGCACTTGACAAATTAATGAAAAACCGTACTACTATTGCTATTGCCCACAGACTTTCAACCATTAAGAATGCAGATGAAATATGTGTTTTACATGAAGGAAAGATAGTTGAACGCGGAAAGCATGATGAACTTATTGAATTAAATGGATATTATAAGCGTCTATGTGACATGCAAGGATTCTGATTTTAAGCTATATAACACAAATTCTATATATAATCTCTTATGTACTCTAATTGAGTCATAAGAGATTTTTTTATTCCTTTTCTTTTAAAACAAATCAAAATAATTCATCTATTAACATAATTTACACTAGCACATTATTGCATATTACGAAATATTCGTAGATTTGCGATACAATCGTAATAAACTTATAATCATGGATAAACTAACTAATCAGGAAGAAGAAGTAATGATCTATATATGGGAATTAGGCCCATGTTATGTAAAAGACATTGTTACGAAGTTTCCCGAACCATATCCTCCGTATACTACTATTGCTTCAATAGTGAAGAATCTGGAAAGAAAAAGATATCTTTCCTCTAAACGATATGGAAACACTTACGAATATACTCCTATAATTAAAGAGAGCGAATTCAAAAAAACATTTATGAGCGGGGTTGTTCGTAATTACTTTGAAAACTCTTATAAGGAGATGGTTACTTTCTTTGCCCGCGAACAAAAGATTTCAGCAGATGATCTGAAAGAGATTATCGACATAATTGAAAAAGGAAAAGAATAGCTTTAAAAAACTAATACTATGGCACCAGAACTTGCTTATTATCTTAAAGTAAATATTGGCATAGCTCTATTTTATGCCTTTTATCGTCTCTTCTTTTATAAGGATACGTTCTTCCAATGGCGAAGATATGCCATGTTATCTTTTCTTGTTATTTCTATGCTTTATCCTTTGATGAATATACAGAACTGGATAAGAGAACAAGAACCGATAAGTCAGATTGCAACTATCTACGCTCAGGCAGTTTTGCCTGAAATGGAGATAAAGCCAGATAGCAATAATAAATGGGCTGAAATAGTTACCAACATTGTGCCGTACATCTATTATACCGGAGTAATATTACTTTTCGTACGGTTTTTAATTCAATTGTTCAGCATCTGTATTCTTGCTTTACGAAGCAGAAAAATAGAAATCAATGGAATAACAGTGAGAATTCCTAAAAAAGCCTCAGCACCTTTTTCTTTCTTTAGGTGGATATTCATTTCTCCTGAATTACATACGGAAAAAGAAGCAAAAGAAATTCTGATACACGAAGAAACACATGCACAACAGATGCATTCAGTTGACGTGATTATCAGTGAAATAATAACAATCCTTTGCTGGATAAACCCCTTTGCCTGGTTACTAAAAAGAGAAATACGTAATAATCTTGAATACATGGCAGATAATAGAGTCGTTTTATCCGGACATGATACCAAAAGCTACCAATACCATTTATTGGGATTGGCAAATCAAAAGGCTGCAGCAAATCTATATAATAACTTTAATGTATTACCAATTAAAAACCGAATCGTTATGATGAACAAAAAAAGAACAAAGAATATCGGAAAAACAAAGTATCTGATATTCATGCCTCTTGCTGCCTTGCTAATGATAATAAGCAACATAGAAGCTGTTGCCAGAGTAACTAGTAAACTAACAAAAGATTTCGAGGTTCCATTGATCAAAAATGAAACAGTACCTGAGATTACATCTTATATACCAGCCCCGATAACAAATGCTACTGACTCTGCAAAGCCTAAGAAAAAGGCTGTTTACACAGTTGTAGAAGTCATGCCACATTATCCTGGTGGCACGAAGGCATTATTGAAGTATATTGCAGCTAATCTAAGGTATCCTGTTGAAGCACAAGAAGCAAAGGAAGAGGGAAAAGTATATATACGTTTTACTGTAACCGAAAAAGGCTATGTTGAAGCCCCAACTATAATGCGAAGTGTATCACCGTCATTAGATAATGAAGCCATAAGAATAATCAGTTCTATGCAAAAGTGGACTCCGGGAAAACAAAATGGCAAAAATGTCAGCGTATATTATGTTATGCCTATTCTATTCAAGTTAAACGGTTCTCCTGCAAATTCAAAGGGAAACACTTCTGAAAAGAATAAAATTACAGTAGTTGGCTATGGAGCAAACTCTGAATCCAACAGCAATACATCACTAAAAACAAACGAAGTTAAAAGTAAAGCAACCCCTCTTTATATTTTAGATGGTAAGGAAATATCCGCTACAGAAATGAAGAAGCTGAATCCTGACAATATTCAATCCATTAATGTATTGAAAGACAAGTCTGCTACTGAAATATACGGAGATAAAGGCGTAAACGGTGTTATTTTGATAACTCTAAAAAAGTAGTAAACAAATGAAAAATCAAAGGTTGATACTCTTTTTTATAGTGAGCATTTTTGTCTGCAATGCTAATGCACAAAAAGTTTCAATACAGCAGGCTATGCAACAATCTAACTATCCGTTGGCAATACAACTGATTGACAAAGAGAAGCCAACCTTTGATTTAGAGATGCAAAAGGTTGCGTGTTTGAAAATGATGAATAACTTTTCAAGCGCAATACCTTTGCTGGAAAATATATCTTCTCGTTATACTTCCAATGTATATTGTCTCAGAGAACTGGCCGACTGCTACCAACAGGTTGAGGATTATAATAAATCAAAAAAATATCTTCAAAACGCATTAAGTCTATCTCCGGATAATTCTGTATTACTGCGGCTATTAGGAGAAAATTATGAACAGGAAGGCAAAAAAGATTCGGCCATTGTTTACTATAAAAGAACAATCGAAAAAAATCCGGCTGATTTTGTAACTGCCAGAAAGCTGGCAAAGCTATATCTGAAAAAAGATCTGTTGGAAGAAGTTATAAACTTAACGGATCAATACCTCAAACAAGATTCACTCAATGTTCAGATGAATAAGCTTAGTGGGGCAGCTTATTGTCTTTCGCAACGATATTCAAAAGCCATTGAACAATTACAGAAGATAGAAGCAGCAGACAGTACTTACGATACAAATTATTTTCTCGGGATGAGTTTCTACGGTAATAATCATTATTTCAATGCCATAAAATACCTCAAAAAGGTATATCAAAAAGATAGTACCAACCTCAGTAACATTTACTATTTAGGGAATGCTTATATGGAATGCTTCGATTCTCCAAAAGCAATAGAATACTTAAACAAAGGCATTTGCATTGCACAAAAAACAGATTCTGTTCTTTATAATTATAATATGACTCTTTCAACAGCCTATCATAATCAGAAAAAATATAAAGAAGAAATAACTGCTTTGACAGAAGCATACAAACGTATGCCCACTCATTCGCTCATACTCTACAAGATTGGTTCAATATACGACATTGCACTGAAAGACGAGCTGAATACAAAGTATTATCTGGAATTATTTATTAATAAGATTCAGCAAGGAGTAAAAGACGAATACGAAAAAACGAGAAAAAACGTCGACCAAATGTATCTCTTATCGGCAAAAAAAAGGCTGGATGAACTTAAAGAAAAGAAACTATCCCAAAAGAATAAATAAAGTTTCAAGGACTATTCACATTTAATACACTGTTGAAATATCATCTACACCCGGGTGGACAAGCTCCTTCCATCCGGGTGTACCAACCTCCTACACCCGGATGTACGCCCTTGCTACACCCCGGTAGAGAAGTTATTTTCCGGTCAATAAATGTTAACTATACAAAATAAAATAATTTTATAAAAACCAGACGTGATTTTTATTTAAGCACTTACGTCTAATGCGAAAAAACATAATATGAAGAATAACTTATTAACTCTACTACTATTCCTGTTGTGTATCACAACGAAAGCACAATCAGATAAACCTGTATTCTTTACCGTAAAAGGAGTATTGCAGGATTCTCTTTCAAAAGCTGGGGAGCCCTACTCTACCATCCGGATTTTCAGAAAGGCTGCTCCCAATAAGCCAATCAAAGTCCTCACGACCGATCTTAATGGTAAATTCACACAAAAAATATCCGAAGACGGCAATCTTGTTATATCATTCACTTCAGTAGGAAAGAGCGTTGTGTACAAAGAATTTTCGGTAAAGCCTAATTCCACAACTATAGACCTCGGCGTAATCTACACAAAAGAAAATGCAAATGAACTGAAAGGCGTTGAAGTTGTAGCTCAAAAGCCTTTAGTGAAAGCTGAAATAGATAAACTGGCGTATAATATTGAGGATGATCCTGATTCAAAAACCAGCACTACATTAGAAATGTTACGAAAAGTACCGATGGTAACAGTAGATGGCGAAGACAAAATACAGGTTAATGGCAGCAGCAAATTTAAAGTTTATGTAAACGGTAAGCCAAACAATATGATAAGTAATAATCCGACAGAGGTTTTAAAAAGCATGCCGGCAAGTTCTATTAAATCAATAGAGGTTATTACAAACCCAGGAGCCAAATATGATGCTGAAGGAGTATCGGGCATTCTAAATATTATCACTTTTGGCAAAGGGATGCACGGATACACTACCACATTTAATGTAGGTACAAGTACCACCGGAAGCAATGCGGGAATCTATTCCACAGTCCAGTCTGGTAAGTTTACTGTTACGGGGAATTACTATTTCAATCACTACAAATCAGCCGGTGACGTGAATACATACAGCAAGCGTGAAGATTTTACTTCTGAAACCGATAAATATCTAACCAGCAGATCAGTTTCCAATTATAAAGGAAACTACAATTCGGGTAATATTGAGGCCAGTTATGAAATTGATTCATTGCGTTTAATCACATTCTCGGGAAGTTTATTCGGAGGGAACAGCAAAAACAATTCAACCGGAAGTACAGAAATGGAAGATTTAAGTCTTAATCCTGTATACAGCTACAATACAATTTCTTCCAGTAAAAGTACTTTTATGAGTATAGATGCCAGCCTGGATTATCAACGATCATTCAAAAAGAAAGGTGAACTTCTTATTGTATCATACAAACTTAACGGCTCTCCAAGAACATCTGATGCATATACTTATTACAAAGATATCCTTAACTACACATCTCAATTGTATGATATGCGCACAAAAGGAGATCCAAGTACAACAGAGCATACATTCCAATTTGATTACACTAATCCTCTTACCAAAGAGCAGACTCTTGAGATGGGTGCTAAATATATTATCCGTAACAGCGATAGTGACGATAAATATTATACTGCAAATCCGGGAGAGACAAACTTCACAGAGAATAATGACAAAAGTAGTAAATACAGTCATTTGCAAGACATTGTAGCAGCCTATGCCGGATATAGCTTGAAGCATAAGAACTTAGGATTCAAAACTGGTTTACGTTATGAATATACAATGATGGATGTTAAATACCACAGTACAAAAGGCGAAGACTTCAACAAACATTTCAGCGATTTTGTTCCATCAGCTAATCTATCATATCAGCTTGCCCCGACTAAAACAATCAAGGCATCTTATAACATGAGGATCAGCAGACCAGGTATATGGTATCTTAATCCTTTTATTAATGATGCCGATCCTAAGAACATTAGCTATGGTAACTCTAAACTAAATAGTGAGAAGAGCCACTCATTTGAATTAAACTACAGCAGCTTTTCTCAAAAGTTTAATATCAACCTTTCATTAGGACATACATTCGTTAATAACAGCATAGAATCTTATTCTTTTATAAAAGATGGTATTGTTAATAACACTTATGACAATATAGGTAAATGGTCATCAACACGTTTATCTTCTTATATAAACTGGAACATGACTCCAAAGACCAGAATATTTATGAATGGTAGTACTAGCTATGATGATTTTAAAAGTGATAAAATGAATCTCTCCAACAGTGGTTTCAATTATTATATAAGCGGTGGAATACAACAAAACCTGCCATACGACCTTAGATTAAGTTTGAATGGAGGAGGCAGTGGATCAGCTATAGGTCTTCAAGGAAAGAATTCCGGATATAAGTACTATTCAATAAGTCTGAATAAATTAATGCTAAACAAGAGACTTACAATTTCACTTTATGCTCGTAACATCTTTAATAAGAATCTCAAATTTAATTCTACTACAGAGACTACAAGCTTCCGCTATTACAACGAAACAAATTATCCAATACGTAGCTTCGGAATCAATATCAGTTATCGAATCGGGGAACTTTCCGCTGCTGTGAAGAGAGTTGCAAAATCAATTCAAAATGATGATGTTAAAGGTGGCGGTAGTAGTAGCGGAGGAGGAGCACCTTCAGGAAACTAAAATCAATATTGTAAAGGGGTGGATAAATTGTTGAGTTCATCCCTTTATCAGCGCGGGAAAACAGACCTTCTTTTTTGTATTTATACAGGGTGAAATAAAAAATCCCGCAGCTAATAATCAACACATTAGCTTAAAAAGTAAAACGTCTTGTCAGAAAACATCCTTTTAAGTTTATTCAGAAAATAAAAAGTACGAGTTAAAAAGTGTTTTATAATTGATTTTCAACACCATACAAAGGGAATAAAATGGTCACTTTTTAGATTCATTTTATTTAATCTTACAAATCAGAGCAATTTAAAAAACCAGATGAAGATATAAAAGCCATTTATACATTTAATCGATGAGAAGTATATATTTCATCTACAGTTATTTAGAGCAAAAAAGAACTTTATGTAAAATATTAAAACCTAAATCAATAATAGATTACATCTAAAAACACAAACTAAACTATAACAAATATCTATATTTTACTAGCTTTTCATACTTAAAAAGAAAGGACTGCAACTTGAGGTTACAGTCCTTTTATCTATCATGCAAACAAATTATTTATGCATTTCTACAATCTTTGTTGGGGCCAGTTCTTCATTTCTCTTTTTAACTTGCTTAACTACATTTTCAGCAAGTGCAATAAATGCCTGACCAGTGATAGTTTCTTCATTCAGTGCAACAGGAACACCACTATCTCCACCTTCGCAAATACTTTGAACAATAGGTATCTGACCAAGAAGAGGGATATTCATCTCTTCCGATAGATTCTTGGCACCCTCTTTTCCAAAAATAAAGTATTTGTTTTCTGGTAATTCAGCCGGAGTAAACCAAGCCATATTTTCAACCAATCCCAAAATAGGAACATTTACCTTATCATTGGTGAACATATTGATTCCCTTGCGCGCATCGGCCAAAGCAACAGCTTGAGGAGTGCTGACTACAATTGCACCAGTGAGAGCCACGGTCTGAACAATGGTAAGATGAATATCGCTGGTTCCGGGGGGAAGGTCTATTAAGAAATAATCAAGATCACCCCAATTAGCATCAGCTATTAATTGCTTAAGAGCATTACTTGCCATTCCGCCGCGCCATACTGTTGCCTGATCCTGATTAACAAAGAACCCGATAGACAATAACTTTATGCCATACTTTTCAACAGGAACAATAAGATCTCTTCCTTCTATCTTTTCAAGGAAAGGACGGGCATCTTCAACCTGAAACATTTTTGGCATTGACGGACCAAATATATCAGCATCAAGCAATCCTACTTTGTAGCCTAATTTTGCCAAAGCAACTGCAAGATTAGCAGAAACAGTAGATTTACCTACTCCTCCTTTTCCTGAAGATACAGCAATGATGTTTTTAACCTGAGGCAATAACTTGCTAACTTCAGGACGTGGAGCCTGAACGGTTTTCACTTCAATATTTCCCACAATCTCAACATCCTTGCTCACATAAGTAAGGATTGCAGCCTCAGCCGATTTTACAAGTGATTTAATAAACGGATCTGTTGGTTTCTCAAATATCAAAGAGAAAGAAACCTTCATTCCTTCAATACGAATATTGTCATCAACCATACCGGAAGAAACAATATCTTTCCCCGTACCGGGATAACGCACCTTACTAAGTGCATCAAGTATAAGTTTTGGATAAAGTGTCATACTATTTGTCTTCTGTATTTTCGTCTTCAAAAGTTAATGTTGTTTTCTTACCACTCCTTTTGCTGCGATTATAGCTTCTGTAAGTATCAAGTTCTATTTCCTGTTCAGGCTCAGTCAAAGCACCTTCCTGAGGAAGAGTAAATTTAAGATACTTAATATTCAGCCCTCTGTCAAGCCATTGTTGCTCATAATAAGTCTGAATGCCAAGAATATCATCAATCAATCCAGAGTGATATAAGTCTTCTGTAACAAACAAAACAGGAAATTTGTTTTCCTGAACCATATAGTTTGTATATGTGAACATGAAATTGCTATCCGTCTTCAGATGAATTATTCCATCCGGAACCATAAATTTGCGATAACGTTCCATGAAATACGTTGAAGTTAAACGTTTGGTGGCTTTCTTCATTTGAGGATCAGAGAAAGTAAGCCATATCTCACTTACCTCACCCTCAGCAAAGAAACGGTCAATTATCTCTATATTCGTACGCAAGAAAGCAACATTATTCAACCCCTCATTAAGAGCTTCTGTTGCTCCGCTCCACATACGAGAGCCTTTTATGTCCACACCTATAAAGTTCTTATCAGGAAATATACGCCCAAGTCCCACAGTATATTCTCCTCTGCCACATCCCAATTCAAGAACTATCGGGTTATCATTCTTAAAGAACTCCTTTCCCCACTTTCCTTTCATTTCAGAAGGAACATCTTCCATAACAGAGTACGGATATTCAAACACATGCGGGTAACTCCGCATATCAGCAAATTTCTGTAATTTGTTTTTTCCCATTCAAAAATCTATTTAATCTCTTCCACCCAACCGGTATAATTATAAAATACACGGATACTGAACTCCTGATGAAAGCGTGCATAATTATCTATTCCTGTACAATGACAGATACCCAGACGTCTGGGAAGTTTTCTTCCAAGGTAAGTACTTATCTGGTTAAATTTATCTTCACCGGCATTATGAATATGAAAACCTCCGATTAGTACATTCAGATTTTTCTCCGGAAAAGCTTCAAATGCACTTCTCAGTATATTTGTTATTCCTCTGTGTGAGCAGGAACTAAGCACCGATATTGTTTTAGCATCAGTTAAAACCAAGGCCAGTTCATCTTCAAACGTATCGAGAACAATATCTCCATCTTTCACCGTATAGAAGTGATCAAAATGAGTTTCACTCTTATCAGTAATCTTTATCTGAGGAAGAACATGTACACCCGGAACTATCTCAGTAGTACTATCAACCAGCCAGATACGATCCTCATCAAATTGCTCGGCATTTTTAAATCCATTTTCACGCTCATCTTTGTATTTCTTCTGCAAAGCCTCTTTCTTGCATACAATTTTTGCATGAGGATTAAGTTTAAGAAATTGCTTTGTGCCTCCTGTGTGATCACTATGCCCGTGAGAAAGCACCAGATAATCAACTTTACTCAAATCGATGCCTAGAATTTCGGCATTTCTAATAAAAAGATCTGAAGCTCCTGTATCAAACAATACCAGTTTATCTCCGGCTTCAATCAAAAGCGAGAGCCCATGCTCTGCCTGCAATCCCCGGTTATAAGCAAGGTTTTCAACAAGAGTCGTTATTTTATAGCCCATAACAGCAGCAAATTTAAGTTATCCCTCTAATAAAAACTCCCATAATACAGAAAAGAGGGGAATATTATCTCATAGTAAACCACTATTTTGATAACATACCCCTTTTCTCTTTCAATACAAATTCTGCAATTTATTCGGTTCTGCCCGGATTATTTTTCCAGAATTACTACTCTACGATAGTAATCCATCCAAATTCATCCGGTTCGTCACCATATTGAATTGCACGAAGTTTGTTATATAGTTTTGTACTTATCGGACCTGGTTTGCCATCTTTTGCAATTACGTATGATTTACCGTTTTCAATATCGTCAATACGTTCAATCGGACTAATAACTGCAGCTGTCCCACATGCGCCGGCTTCTTCAAAAGTAAGAAGTTCTTCTTCAGGAACAGGACGACGTTCCACTTTCAAACCAAAGCTTTCAGCCAATGCAATAAGACTTCTGTTTGTAATGGAAGGAAGTACTGAAGATGACAGCGGAGTAATATATGTATTATTCTTTATACCAAAGAAATTGGCAGCACCGCATTCATCGATATATTTCTTTTCTTTTGCATCAAGATAGAACTCTGAAGAGTAGCCCAGATCATGAGCTTTCTTATTTGCTCTAAGGCTGGCAGCATAGTTACCACCAATCTTGAATGTACCTGTTCCAAGCGGAGCAGCACGGTCGAACTCACGAATAATAACGTAAGGATTGCAAGCAAATCCCCCCTTGAAGTAAGGACCAACCGGAGTAACAAATACAATAAATGTATATTCGCTGGCTGCATGAACACCTACCTGTGCAGAAGTTCCGAATAAAACAGGGCGAATATATAGCGCAGCACCGCTTTCGTAAGGTGGAACAAAACGTTCATTCAACTTAACCGCTTTAAGAACTGCTTCCTTAAATTTCTCAACAGGAAGTTCAGCCATCATAATACCTTCACAAGAAGATTGCAGGCGTTTTGCATTCTCTTCGAGACGGAAAATACGGATTTTACCATCTTTTCCTCTGAAAGCTTTCAAACCTTCAAAAGCCTCTTGTCCGTAGTGTAAACATGTAGCAGCCATGTGCAAATTAACGTATTCACTGCTGCTTACTTCAAGTTCTCCCCACTCACCGTTGCGGTAATTATACCGAACGTTGTAATCTGTCTTTATATAACCAAATGACAGATTAGACCAATCTATTTGTTCCATTGCTATATGATGTTTTTAGTATGTTTTTCTATTGAGTAGCAAAAATAACCTTTATATTTCACATTTCCATTCAATCGGCAATAAAATTGCAGAATAAGAAGCTTTTGAAGGCATTTAATATAAATCAGTTACCCGCTCCCTCTATGATCTTCCTGATCTCTTCATCGGCCTTATAAAGCTTATCTTTACAAAAACTGATCAATTTCTGGGCCTCTTTAAGCTTTTCACTCAACTGGTCGATATCCAGTTCATCTTTCTCTATTGCAGAAACAATGTTTTCTAGTTTTTCCATTGCCTGAGCGTAAGAATCTTTCTTTTCAGCCATATTTATTTGTCTATTTTGTTATTTAACCTCACTCTTTACCTCTCCCTTTGCAAAACGTGTTGTGATTATATCACCGGGAGTTAGTTGTGCACTGTCTGTCACAGTCTTTCCATCTTTAAAAGTCAGGCTATACCCTCTTTTAAGCAAACGCTCCGGAGAAGCATCGTTTATTCTCTGTTCAAGCAGCAATAACCGGTGCTTTTTATCAGTAATGGTACGGGCTATTCCCACATTTATGCGCTGTGAAAGCTGTTCAAGCAGGTAATTTTCCCGCATGGTACGATTCTTTATCACCAATGGCAAACGGGCAGTAAGGTCTGACAATCGCAGATTTTCCTTTTCCATTCTGCCTGAAACTGAAGAAACAAGTGTATGAGCCAGTTCTTCCAGATTCTCAGCCGTTTCTTGCATGTGGTTTATAAGGAACTGAGCCGCAGCGGTAGGTGTCTTTACCCGGGTATGAGCCACAGAGTCAATCACTGTATCATCACGTTCATGCCCGATACCGGTGATTATTGGTAAAGGAAACTGTGCACAATTGGCTGCCAGAAGGTAAGTATCAAATCCTGAAAGGTCGGACGTTGCTCCTCCCCCGCGGATAATCACTACGGCATCAAAGTGATCTCGTCTGTCATAGATTGCATTCAGGGCAGCAATAACAGATTCTTCCACCTGAGATCCCTGCATCAATGCGGGGAAAAGGTGCGGATAAAAGATGAAGCCATAGGGGTTTTCTTCCAACTGGCGGCAAAAGTCTCCATATCCGGCAGCAGAGGCAGAGGATATTACGGCCACCTTTTGAACAAGCTCCGGCATTTCCAGCTCTTTATTGAGCGTGAGCACTCCTTCTTCTTCCAGCTGTTTCAGTATTTCACGCCTCTTTCGGGCCATGTCTCCCAGCGTATAAGAAGGATCAATATCTATAACCGTAAGGCTATAGCCATATAGTTCATGAAACTCCACGGTAACCTGCACCATCACTTTTATGCCGGATACAAATACCTGGCCGGTGCTTTCCTCGAAATAAGGTTTCAGCATCCGGAATACATTTGCCCAGATAGTGCCTCTTGCTTTAGCTATCAGATTGTTTCCTCTTGCGTCTTTCTGAACAAACTCAAGGTAGCAGTGTCCGGTCGTATTGGAACGCACATCGCTCAGTTCTGCCTGTATCCAGTAGGCGTCGGGCAAGGATTTATTCAGTACTTGCCTGACAAGTGAATTGAGTTCAAGTAGCGACAGAGCTTCCTTTTCCATAAACAAAATTCTTATTTAGTTGCAGTTTCCGGGTGTACAGAAGAATAAGCTTTGTAAACATCAGGAATGCCATATCCGTAAATATTATCGGGATAAGCTGAATGGTTACATGACTTACGGATAAGTTCAATCACTTGTTTTGCTGTGAGCTGCGGACAAGACTGCCACAAACAAGTAACCAGTCCGCAGAAAATAGGTGTTGAAAAAGAAGTGCCGTTTGCAGTACCTACTTCTCCGCTGGTTTTCAAAACCACACTTTTCTGCCCAATAGCCGAAACATCCGGTTTGATGCGGTTATCAGTCGTATTACCTACCGAAGAAAACGGAGCAAGATTCAATGATGAATCTACAGCCGCAACGGTTATCACGTTAAATGCATCAGCCGGAGGTGTTATCTTTTTCCATGATCCGCGACCTTCGTTACCTGCACTGCAAACAACAATCATGCCTTTATCGGCAGCCATCCCGGCAGATCTTGAGATCATAGCTTTAATTCCGTTCAGATCCTGATACGTATAATTCTTTGAAATATCATCAAAAGTGCGGTAACCTAACGAAGTATTTATCACATCCACTCCCACACTATCAGCAAACTCAATGGCAGCCGCCCAGTAATCCTGCTCTACAAGATTTTCGGAATCAATGTCTTCAGAACGAAGCAACCAGTAAGAAGCTTCGGGAGCTGTGCCAACAATTGAATAAGGAGCGTTGGAAGCCATGCAGGAAAGCACCATCATTCCGTGACTATTTTCCTCGTATATATCAGATTTAGCCCTGACAAAATCATGCGTTCCCAAAATTTTGGCACTTTTCAGAGCATCCAGTTTGTTGGCATTCTTAAATCCTCCATCAATAATAGCTATTGTCATGCCTTGTCCCTTGAATCCGGCTTCGTGCAATTTCTGTCCGTTATGAATTTCTATTTGTCTGAATGCCTTGCCATAATAATTATCTGTTTTAGTCAGATTATTGGTTACTGAATCTACACGCACAGCGTCTGAAGAAGAAGTAAGCTCTTCACCTGTCCATACCAGCTCGGCACCCGACACAAAAGGCAGCTTCTTTATTTTCATTACAAGGGCAGAATCGGCACAGCTCACAGCCACCGTGTTATTCCATTTGCTGGTAACTAAAATCTTAGCTCCCGTTGCCCGGATTGCTTTAATATATTTGCTGCAAACAGGAAGATCGGTTGAATCAACAGCCAGTTTTTGTTTTGTGCGGCGCAGAATGGCCTTTTCAGAAAGAAACTGTTGAGGTTTATCCAAAGAATATTCCGTAGATTTCTTATCAGTCAGACTAATACGAAACTTATATGAATCTTTTGACTGAGCAGCCATTGCGAGGCAAAAGAAGAATACCAGCAAACTTATTTTTTTCATTTTCAAAATGTGTTTTATCATCCAATTAGTTATATATGCAAATATAATATTTGATAAGGGGAAAATAAAAGGTTTTAGGAATTAAATTAAAATCCATAAAGGTTAGATAAAAAGATTCTTGTACAAAAGATTATTTTCTTTCGTACAAAAGCATTAATTGTTTTGTACAGAAGAATGCATTCTTTTGTAGAGGGACATAAAAAAAAGAGCCCGAAGCTCTTTCTCTTTATCTAATCAGAATTTTATTCCTTGGTCACCAATACTGTGGCATAGGCTGAAATACCTTCTTCCCGCCCTGTAAAACCAAGTTTTTCAGTCGTTGTGGCTTTTATCGAAATATCATCTTCATCCACTTTCATCGCCTCAGCCAAGGCTGTTTTCATTGCCGGAATGTGTGGATTCAGCTTAGGGCGTTCCGCACAAACGGTAGCATCAATATTTCCAAGCTCGTAACCTTTTGAGCGAATCAGTTTCATGGTACGTGCAAGGAGTATTTTACTATCTATATTCTTGTATTCACCTGCGGTATCCGGGAAATGAAAACCAATATCACGCATATTTGCAGCACCCAATAAGGCATCGCATATTGCGTGAATAAGAACATCGGCATCAGAATGCCCCAATAATCCTTTTTCATGTTCCAGTTTCACACCGCCAATCCACAATTCACGTTCTGCAACCAGAGCATGAACATCAAATCCAAAACCTACTCTTATTTTCATTTCTTACCAAAAATTTCTTTTATACCATCTAAATCAAAAGAAAGTGAGAATCTCAACGTCTGATCCAACGGGTTGCTTTGTGCAGTTGAGATTAGATAAGCTGCATCCAGCGAGAATACATTCATTTTAAAACCTGCACCCACAGAGAAATATTTCCTGTTTCCCTTGTTCTGATTTTCATAATGATAACCTCCTCTTACAGAGAATTGCTGGTGATAGGTGTATTCTGCACCAACTGACAGTTGTATTTCCTGTAACTCTTCCTTGAAACCTCCGGGAGCATCACTAAAGGATTTAAAGATTCCGGTTATAGGCGACATATCACGGTAATCTTTCTGCAACCGGTCTTCGTAATCGGTATCACTCTCCCCGTCTCTCTGAACGGGACGTGTGGGAACCAGCAATTTATTGGCGTCAGCACTTATGGCAAAGGTGTTATACTGATCGATAGGAACCAGTAAAGAACCTCCCAAACGCAAATTGGTAGGAAGAAATTCACTTGTATTGCCACTGTCATAGGATATCTTGCTACCAATATTGGAAATGTTCATACCAAGAGCCAGATTGCATTCACGCTCGCCCAGCATCAGGTAACGGTTATAGTACATTGCTATATCGGCTGCAAAGGCAGAACCGGGAGTTACATCTTCTTCCTGTCTGTAAGCCAGATCTGAATATATGAAACGCAAAGCTACTGCTGCCGAGAAATGTTCGGAAAGCATACGCGAATAACCTATATCAAAAGCCATTTCATAGGGATTGATTGTGTACCCCACGTCATTAGCCGAATTTTGCCCTACGGTAACTTCACCCAAAGAGAAGTATCTCAGAGAAGCACTCACCGCCTGATTCTCACCAATGCGGTAATACCCAGCAAGATAGGCCAGATCGATATCATTCACAAGCTTACGCAACCAGGGAGTATAAGAAAGAGAGACTCCGGCACGGCTCACTGTGAACGGATATTTCGCCGGATTCCAGAATTGTGAATTCACATCCGGATCAGTGGCTACCCCCACATCTCCCATTGCTCCACCTCTGGAATCGGGGGCGATGGAGAGAGAAGTTACTCCTGTATTGACAGGATTGAACTGGTTCTTGGTATCCTGTGCCTGCACCTTCATACTTGCTGCTGCCAACAGGCATAGGGCTATATATACTTTAGTTTGCTTCATATTTTTTATGTTCATATCTGCTATATAAACTTTCATTCATCGCATTTATTGTGCCAGAATAACTATTTTTCCGGCGCGAGTACTCTCTTCACTTCCGCCCGATGCAATTGCCGCACGGAATACATAAACTCCCGGTGCCAGTCGCTGACCGCCATTGCTTGTAAGATCCCAGTCAACGTAATAATAGTTGTTGGCGCTAAGTCCTGATTCAGTATGCGTCCACATTACTTTTCCGGAGAAATCATACACATAGAGCTTTATATCAAGAGTAGCTTTCGGTCTGTCGTGACTGATTACAAAGGTAGTGCTTTCACGAGCCGGACTCTTAATGCACGTTACGTCAAACAATCCCGGCTTTAATCCTTTTACCACCTCAAAATCAAGAGTTTTGGAAGATGAATTGTTCATAACATCCCATGCCCTGAAAAACAGAGTATGCTTTCCTTCGGGCAAAGCTGAAAAGCTATAACGCACTGTGCCTTGGGTATAATCGCCGAAAAGAGATTCATAATAGTTATTCAGCACATAGGTATAATTCGGGGAATTGTCTATAATGGCTACGATGTCATGTCCGATGCCATTGCCCACGGTATTTATTCCATCCTTGTCTTCCAGCTCAGCCACCAGGTATGGAGTTTCATTGGTCTGCCCGCCGTAAACAAAATCAGGAGTATTAAGATAAAGATTAATCTTTGGACCGATAGTATCTGAGGATATCACACCGCTGTCTGTACCTCCGATTATAAAGTTACCGAATGAGCCCAAAGCTTCTCTGGAAGCAGTCGTCTCGGCAGCATACAAATTCATCATTCCTTGCTTGTTGGAATAGTTTATATCCTTTGGAACCGGAAAAGTAAACGAGAAGTTTCCTGATTTTATAGAGTCACTTCCGGCAAACAACTTCTTTACCCGTTGGGAATAAGTAAATCCGCCCGCGATCGTTTCGCCCGGATTATTCGGATCAGCAACTACTCCTGTTCCGTCATTATTCAATGTTGTTACACTCTCTTTGTTATCAAATACTGTGGGATAGACTTTCCCGTTAAAGTCATTCAATGTGTTTCCGTCAGAATCGGTCACATGTCCTTCAACCGTTACTTTCGATCCTGCCTTTATAGCCAGATCAGCAGCCGAAGCATCACTTCCGTTGAACTTATCAACAACCAGTTTATAATCGGGATAAGCCAGCATCAATGCGGGATCTCCAATTAATGAGAATTTCAATTTATTCAGATCACCACTCAGATTGGAATCGCACTTGGAAAGACGCATGATATCCCCCAAGCGTAAACGTTTACCGTTTTGTTTACTGAACACGTAGTTGCAGAATACCTTGTTAAGATTCGAATTATTCTGGGCATACACTACCCGAGATGTAGTAAACAAGGCAATGGCTCCGCCTTTGTCATTCAGGAAAGCAAGTTCGCCCGCTGAAGTAGTCACATCATCATACCTGCAAAAATCGCATGTAGCTGTAACCCAAAGAGGCAAACGTGATGAACGCAATGCGGTAATATCTGAAGATACAAGGATATTCTCAGCCGACCATCCGTTTGGCCCTCCATGTCCAGTGTAGTTTACCAGAAACATTCCATCATTGAAAAGTTCAAGTAAACGTTTTGTGGCCAGTTTATAAGTATGCCCGGTTGCCGTTGTTTCCCATTTATACGCATCGGCATAAATACGGTTCACAATGTATTCTGGATAATTGGCCTCAACCTTTGTGGCAAGTTCCTCAGCCTGCCCCATGTGCAGATAGTTGTCACCGTCATCAGCAACAAAGCAGATTGAGCTTTTCCAGGAAGCCAACTCCTTATTTTGCATATAAGTAAGTATCTTATCAACCGCCTGAGTAGCCTGAGTTACGGTACGAACAGGGAATCGCCCCACCCCGATATCCATTCCATTATACTCCAGACTGCTTCCGTCTTCATCGTCAAGAAGAGCCAGATAATCATCCGTTACGTAGGAATATGTTTCCCATGTAGAGTTTTGAGATTGATAGCCCAATAAGAAATCATCCGGTGAATATCCTTGCCAGGAAGAAGTTATCATTCTATTGTCCCATGCACAATCACCGAAAAGCAAAAGATATCGGGGCAGTTTACTTTCTGAAGAAGCAGCACGATCATAAAACATCTTCATGAACCAACGGTAGGCAGTTGCATCAGGGGTGCCGGACGAAAATTCATTGTAAACCTGATCGGCAGTAACAACATGCACAGTCATCCCATCTTTAGTGCGGTGTGCATCCGCCAATCGCTCTGCTTGAGTAAGGAAGTCACCGTTCGATGGAACAATGATCACCATATCACATTGTTCAAGCGCATGAAGATTTTGGTTTTCAACCGCTCCAACCACTTCCGGTTTCTTAAAATTAGTTCCGGTTACATCAACAGCCACAAACTCTCTCAACGAAGGATTGTCAACTGTAAATGAATAGCTGTCATCACTCAAAGTGCCATTCATCTGCCTGTAATTGCCCGGAGTGGTGACATCCCAGACTTTCATATTACTGTTTGCACTTGAAAGAATATAGGTAGATGTATTACCAACTGAAGCCACATCGCGAAACGAAGTGAAGGAGTTATATAAAGCTAACTTTCTCCTGTAATTCATCTGAATATAATCCAATCGGCCCGAAACTCCCGATTCTCTATTATGAGTCAACGTAACAGTAACTGCCTCGCTTTTATCGCCGGTCCAGGTAAAAGTTCCATTTCCCGGCTGAGCCTTGCAGTATGAATCGCTGGAAGGAGCGGCAGCAATTGAGAACTGTCCCAGACTGGTTCCGTTAATCTGCACCGCAACATTTGTACTATTTGCCGATTTTGCAGCAAAAGCAACCGTGCAAAAAGCATTATCACTTGTTATTCCCGGAAGATTGAATGAATAAGTTTTGGAATTACCTGATACATAATCATAGCTGTCATATAATTCCCGCCCGGAAGAAGTCCAGTTATATGCATCTTTCTCGTAAACAGCATAATCATCAAAGCTTGTCACTTTAGTTGCATTGTCAGAAGTAACCGACTGCTCAACAGGAAAAGTCAGCGGTACATCATCACTCTCCGTAAGAAAATAGTATCCATAACTTGAATAATAATTATCCGAATGAGAAAAACGTGTTGCATTGTTGTTCTCATTCCAGCGAACTACACCATTTCCATAGAACAATACATAATCATTCTCTCTCCATAAAGGTATTTCGAGCAAGTCATCAATCTTAGGCTCCTTGAAACTCTCTGGAAGAATAAGCCCTCCGTATCCATAAAGCCGAACTTTCGAGGGAGTAGAGAATCCCATTTTAGCCAATTCGGCATTAGTTATTTTATAAACACCTGTTTCGCCGACACGAATCTTCACCCATTTGCCGGAGGACAATTTGGAAGTAGATGCAAACTGGTGCAAACCGACGCTTGTTCTTTTCTGCTTTACTGCCGTTTTTTCTAAAGTAAGCTTGAAAGAGTTTATTCGCTTATATTGATTATTGCTGAATATCAAAGGCACAAAGGAAACTTCCAGAAAACCGTTTTTTGCAGAAACAAATAATCGGGAATTAATCTGAGGGTAATCTTTAAGTGAATCTTTTGATGCAGCAATACAGGCTATTTCCTCTTTAGTTAGAGTCTGAAATTCGGGATATTCAATCTTGACACTATAGCTATAATTGACATAGTCATTGCCAAGGTCAATATTCTGGATATATTCGCGCAAAGTACTTCCCTGTGCATAATGCGCACCATCAAAAGATAAACTCCCGGATACAGAAGTTAATTGCCATTTCAGCGAAGTAAAATCCTGTGCTGAGATAGGTAAGGTAAAAAGAAATATGAAAAAGAAAAAAATATAGTTTCGGATACGCATATACCCTCCTGGCTTTAAAAGCAAAACAACTTACCGAATATAAAAATCGAGCAGTTTTTCTTCTTCCAGATATCCTTGCAGATGTTGACCAATAGCTATAGGACCAACTCCTACAGGAGTGCCAGTAAATATTAAATCCCCAATTTTCAGTGTAAAGAAACGACTTACGTAAGCAATAATCTCATCTACTTTAAACAGCATATCAGATGTATTTCCTTCCTGCACCTTTTTTTCATCAATATCCAGATGAAAGTTAAGGTTCTGAATGCTGCTAAAGTTCTCAACAGAAACAAATTTTCCAATTGCTGCAGAATCATCAAAACATTTGCTTATTTCCCATGGATTACCCACTTCACGAATCTTACGCTGCAAATCTCTTGCTGTAAAATCAATACCTACCGTTACTTCTTCATAATAACGATGAGCGAAACGTTCAGCAATATTTTTCCCTAATCTGCATATCTTTACAACTAATTCAGTTTCATAATGAACCTCGTTAGAAAAATCAGGAATAAAAAACGGCTTTCCATCTTTCAGCAATGCTGAATCTGGTTTCATAAAGATAACCGGCTCTTTTGGTAAAATTAACGTAGAATCCAACTCTTTATTGTGTTCAGCGTAGTTCATTCCTACAGCAATAATCTTCATTACTTAATCTGATTAAAGTTTAGACGATTAAACATTACAGCAAGATGCGCATAAAGAGAAGTATTCTGCACAACAATATTTTCAGGGACACGGATACGGAAAGGAGTAAAATTCCATACGGCCTTAATACCTCCCTCAACCATTTTATCAGTAATATTCTGAGCTATTTCGATAGGAACAGTCAGCACACCAATGTTTACATCATATTCCTTCATCTTTTCAACAAAATCATCTGAATGAAAAATTGGAATACCATTGATCGTTGTACCAACAATTTCAGGATTGACATCAAATGCAGCTACAATCTGTAAACCAAAGTGATTCAAACCAGAGTCGCGAAGTAATGCGCCTCCTAAGCTACCTACACCAAATAAGAAAGCTTTATGAACATTAGTAAAGCCAAGAAAGTCTTCAAGAACAGATATCAATTCATCAATATCATACCCTACACGCGTACGTCCTGACACATTAACATATGACAAGTCCTTTGCTATCTGAGAAGCATCAATATTTGTCTCCTTCGAAATTTGTGTAGAAGATACAAAATGTTCACCTTTATTCTTCAGCAGTTTCACATTTGATAAATACCAAGGAAGTCTGCGTAAAGAAGGTTCTGGTACTTTAATAACTTTTTGCTGATTATCACTCATAGTGCTCCATCAATTATTTGGTATTTGCAAAAGTACACCATTTTTTCCAAACAAGCTAGCAATAAGAAAAAGATTATTTTGTACATATCCATAAGTTTCTTACATTTGAAAGCAAAATTATAGGAATATGAAAAAAAATGATTGGAAAGATCGCTTGGATGTAGTGTATTCAACAAATCCTAATTTCAATTACGACATAGACAGTGACGAGGAGCAAGCAACCTTGGAACCAGCAAAGCAATCTCTTAGGGTTTGCATTGACAAAAAGAACAGAGGAGGTAAAGTAGTTACTCTGATCACAGGATTTGTTGGTACAGAAGAAGACTTAAAAGACCTTGGAAAACTTCTAAAAACAAAATGCGGTGTTGGCGGTGCTGCCAAAGATGGTGAGATTATAATCCAGGGAGATTTTAAACTTAAGATAGTTGAACTACTAAAAAAAGAAGGGTATATCAAAACCAAACCTGTAGGATAAAAGTCATAATAATTCTACCAATTGCCAACATCTTTTCAAATTTGAGCGATTACTAACTCTTCTAAAAAGAGAATATCATAAATTCAAGCTTAAAACATACATTACATAAAAAAAGGCGGTAAAACAGGAATCTGTTTGCCGCCTTTAAATATTTTATTTGCTTTATTAGTCAGCGTTCAAAGTGAAACGTTTGAAGTTTGTAACAGTCAAATCCTTATTTACATTCTTCAAGAACTGAGCTACAGAAATCTTAGGATCTTTCACATATTCTTGTTCAAGTAAGCAAACTTCTTTGTAGAATTTAGCTATACGTCCTTGAGCAATACGATCGATCAAGTTTTCTGGTTTACCTTCCTGACGAGCTTTGTCAGCTGCGATTTCTTTTTCACGAGCCAATACATCAGCAGGAACACCTTCTTCGTTTACAGCGATAGGGTTCATAGCTGCAATCTGCATAGCTACTTCGTGAGAAACCTGTGCATCAACGCCAGCGATATTGAAAGAAACTGCAGTAGCCAAACGGTTACCCGGGTGGATATAGATCGCTGTAGAAGCACCTTCTACATAACCAAACCCATCAAGTTCCATCTTTTCACCAGTGATACCACTTCTGTCAGTAACAGCATCAGCTACAGTAGCATTTCCAAAAGGAAGAGCCTTTACTGCATCTAAAGTAGTACATTTATTAGCGATAGCAAGATCAAGAATTTCATTAGTAAGAGCAACGAAATCTGCATTCTTAGCAACGAAGTCAGTCTCACATTTTAATGCGATAACTGCAGCATAATCGCCAGAAGTCTTAGCAATAACACAACCTTCTGAAGCTTCACGGTCAGAACGTTTTGCAGCTACTGCTTGTCCTTTTTTACGAATAATTTCAATTGCTTTATCAAAATCGCCTTCAGCTTCTGTCAAAGCATTCTTGCAATCCATCATACCGGCACCTGTCATCTTACGCAAGTGGGTAATATCTGCCATTGTTACAGCCATAATCTTTTTATTTATTTAATTGATAAGTTATTAAGCTTCTTCATCATCTTTCAAGAAAGCAGCAGCTTTAGCAGCATTGATTGCTTCCTCGTCATTCTTGTCAAGTCTAGCTTTTGCAGACTTTTTCTTTCCTTTGTTAGCTGGAGCTTCACCAGCAGCTTCCATATCAATTTTTTCAGCTTTTCTTTCTTCCAAGCCTTCGCTCATAGCTGCACAACATGCATCAAGAATCACTTCGATAGATTTTGTTGCATCGTCATTAGCTGGGATTACAAAATCAACATCTGAAGGATCAGAGTTTGTATCAACAATAGCAAATACAGGAATACCAAGACGGTTAGCTTCACGAACTGCAATGTTTTCTTTCATTACGTCAACAACGAACAATGCAGAAGGAAGACGAGTCAAGTCAGCGATAGAACCTAAGTTCTTATCTAACTTAGCACGTTGACGAGAAATCTGAAGAATTTCTCTTTTTGAAAGGTTTGAATAAGTACCATCGTTAGTTAACTTATCGATAGTAGCCATTTTCTTAACAGCCTTACGGATAGTTGGGAAGTTTGTCAACATACCACCTGGCCAGCGCTCGATTACATAAGGCATATTAACAGAAGCTGCTTTTTCAGCAACTACTTGTTTTGCTTGTTTTTTAGTAGCAACAAAAAGGACTTTCTTACCTGATTTAGCAATTTGTTTCAAAGCTTCAGCAGCTTCATCTACTTTTGCAACTGTTTTGTGAAGGTCAATGATGTGGATACCATTGCGTTCCATG
>Ga0183100_1000680_pt1 | contig 23149 bp, 18 predicted proteins | sample Biomet2_FD_127789 | JGI IMG/M metagenome (GOLD analysis project Ga0183100, IMG submission 127789) | Microbial communities from bioreactor (seeded with anoxic lake sediment) at LBNL, California, USA - Biofuel metagenome 2 | ecosystem: Engineered > Bioreactor > Anaerobic > Unclassified ...
ACATCCGCCAGGTGGAGCCCGGCGAAATGATCGTCATCGAGGGCGGACGGCTCACCAGCCACCGCCTGCTGGAGACCGCGCCCAAGCGCCAGTGCATCTTCGAGCTCATCTACTTCGCCCGGCCGGATTCCCTGGTGTTTGATGAAGGCGTGTACGAACGGCGCAAGACCATGGGCGCCACCCTGGCCAAAGAGGCTCCGGTGGACGCGGACTACGTCATGCCCTTCCCCGACTCCGGCAACTACGCCGCCGTGGGTTACTCGCAAGCCTCCGGTCTGCCGCTGGAGCTGGCGATGATCCGCAACCATTATGTGGGCCGCACCTTCATCCAGCCCAGCCAGGACATGCGCAACTTCAGCACCCGCGTGAAGCTCAACCCCGTGCGCAGCATGATTGAGGGCAAGCGCATCCTCATTGTGGAGGATTCCATCGTGCGCGGCACCACCATCCGCACCCGCGTGAAAAAATTGCGCGAGTTGGGCGCGCGCGAGATCCACATGCGCGTCTCCTGCCCGGCCATCCGCTTCCCCTGCTTCTACGGCATCGATTTTTCGAGCAAGGGCGAGCTCATCGCCGCCACCACGCCGGTGAATGACATCGCCCGCTTCATCGGGCTGGACAGCCTGCATTACCTGTCCATTCCCGGCCTGCTTGACTCCGTGAACGAAAAAAACGCCCACTGCTTGGCCTGCTTCGACGGCAACTACCCCATTGAGCCGTGCAGCCACCAGGGCAAGATGTGCCTGGAGAACGAAAGCAAGGTCACTGGCTAGGCGGCGCGCTACAGCGCTGGCCGCGACAATCCCGGGAGGGTTTGCTGTGACGAAGATCAAGGGGCCAGAAGCTTCCGCCAACCTCTGCGGCGGGTCGCAACCGCCCGTTGGGGGCTGGCTTGAGCTGGCCCGCGAGGTGTTGGACATTGAGATCGAAGGGTTGGCCGCGGCGCGCGGCCAGCTCAACGGCGGCTTTCTTGAGGCCCTGGACCGCCTGGCCGCCTGCCGCGGGCGCGTGGTGGTCACCGGCATAGGCAAAAGCGGCTTGGTGGGCCGGAAAATCGCCGCAACCCTTTCCAGCACGGGCACGGCGGCCTTCTTTCTGCATCCCGTGGAGGGCGCGCACGGCGACCTGGGCATGATCCGCCCGGGCGACGTGGTTCTCGCCCTCTCCAACAGCGGCGAGACCGACGAACTGAACAACCTGCTGCCGGCCTTGAAAAGCCTCGGCGCGGTCATCGTCTGCATGACCGGCGGGGCGCAGTCCACCCTGGCGCGCCTGTCCGACGTGCTCATCGAGGTGTGCGTGCCGCGCGAGGCCTGCCCGCTCAATCTGGCGCCCACCACCAGCACCACCGCCACGCTGGCCGTGGGCGACGCCCTGGCCGTATGCCTCATGCGCATCAAGGACTTCGGCACCAAGGACTTCAAGCGCGTCCACCCGGCCGGGGCTCTTGGGGCGCGGCTTTCGCAGCCCATCGCCTCGCTCATGCACACGCAAAATCTTCCCGTGGCCAGCGCCGCTGCCCCCGTGGCCGAGGTGCTGCCCGTACTGAACGCCGGGGGCCTGGGGTTGGCCGCCCTCACGGACGAGGCGGGCCTGCTGGCCGGAGTGCTCACCGATGGAGACGTGCGGCGCATGCTGGTGCAGAGCGGCTTTGACGCCCTGCGCCCGGTGGCCGAGGTGATGACGAAAAATCCCCGCACCGTCAGCGCCGCGTCCAGCGCGGCCGCCGTGCTTGACCTCATGGAGGCCAAGCAGATCACCGTGCTGCCGGTGCTGGCAGACGACGGCACCCTGGCCGGTCTGGTGCACCTGCATGACCTGCTGGGCAAGGGCCATGTGCGCTTTGCGCAGGCGTGAAGCCATGCTCCCCCCCGCCGAGGAATTCCCCGGCGACGCGGGCGAGGAGACAAGCGCCTGCGCCCGATGCGCCCAGCGCTGCGGCACCTGCTGCACCCTGCGCCCCGGAGAGGAGGAATGCTGCTTCCCCCTTTCGCACGTTGAACGGCGGCGCATGGAGGACGCGGGCGCACGAGCCGAGAATTTTGCCCGGCAGGCCAACACGCAAGCCTTTGTGAATAATCTCAAACGATTGTTCCCTGGCGAAAGCGCAGCCGTTGAGGCGCTTTTCCCGCCGCAGGCCGCCCATGACCGGCTGGCAACGGAGCCGAAGGGTGCTTGCGCGCTGCTGACGCCCACGGGCTGTGCGCTGCCGCGCGAGGCGCGCCCCCTGTATTGCCGCCTGTTCCCCTTCTGGATACTGGCCGGGCGCGAACGATATTTCGAGCTGGACTTTTGCGAGGCCCAGCGTGAAGCCAGCGGCGGCGCTGGCCTCAAATTACGCCTGGGCGTAACCAGCGCGGACATCCGCGAAATGTACAATAAACTGCGCATGGCCTGGGGCCTGCCGGAGCGAACCTGAATGCCACCACGCAACACAGCGAAAAAGCCCGCAAAAAGGGAATCTTCCATGAGAAGAAACCGACGCTTCAAGCGCAAACTGTTCTGGATCATCATCGCCATGCCCGTGGGCGCAGTGCTGTGCGCGGCCCTGGCCTTCTGGTTCTACTCGCGCGAATTGCCGGGCTTCCGCAACATCACGGACTACAAGCCGCCCCTGGTGACCACCGTGTTGACGCACGACGGCAAGGTGCTGGGCTATTTCTACAAGGAAAAACGCTTCCTGGTGCGCTTGCAGGACATGCCCGCCTACCTACCCAAGGCGTTCCTCGCGGCGGAGGACTCCGGCTTCTACAAGCACGACGGCATCGATCCCTGGGCCATCTTCCGCGCCTCGCTCATGAACCTCAAGGCGGGCGGCATCCGGCAGGGCGGCAGCACCATCACCCAGCAGGTGGTCAAGCGGCTGCTGCTGAGCCCCGAAAAGAGCTTTGAGCGCAAGATCAAAGAGGCAGTTCTCGCCTACCGTCTGGAGAACTATCTCACCAAGGACGAGATTCTCACCATCTACCTCAACCAGATATTCCTGGGCTCCAAGTCCTACGGCGTCGAGGCCGCCAGCCGCGAGTTCTTCGGCAAGCACGTGAAGGACCTGACGCTGGCCGAAGCCGCCATTCTGGCCGGGCTGCCCCAGGCTCCCAGCCGCTATAATCCCCTTGCCGACCCGGAGGCCGCCAGAACCAGGCAAAAGTACGTGCTGGAGCAGATGCTCTCCCAAGGCTGGATAACCCAGGCCCAGTACACCCAGGCGCTCAACCAGAAGCTGGTGTACAAGAGCATGGAGGACCACTCGTGGAAGGTTGGCGCGTACTATCTTGAGGAAGTCCGCCGCTTTCTCATCGACAAGTTCGGCGAGGACGAGGTGTATCAAGGCGGCCTGACGGTGCAGACCGCTTGCGAGCTGCCGCATCAAATCGCCGCGGACAACGCCATGCGCCGAGGACTGGCAGACGTGGCCAAGCGTCGCGGCTGGGAAGGCCCCTTTGCACGCATCAAGCCCGACGCCTACGACCGTTTCCTCGACGACACCCGCGTAACCGAGAACCTGAAGTCCGGCTCATGGGTGCGCGCCTTGGTGGTGGAAACCGCCAAGGACAAGGCGCAGGTGCGCTTTGGCCAGTGCACGGGCGAAATTCCCGCCAGCACCACAACCTGGTGCCGCAATGGCCGCAAGGACGTGACCGGCGAAGCCGCCCCCGTTCCCGGCGATCCCTCGCGCATTCTGCACAAGGGCGACGTGGTGTGGGCCAGCGTGCGCGAAGTGCGCGGCGGCAACAACTACGTTCTCGCGCTGGAGCGCGACCCGGGCCCCGAGGGCGCGCTGGTCTCCATCCTGCCCGAAACCGGAGAGGTTGTTGCGCTGGTGGGCGGCTTCAGCTTCGACAAGAGCCAGTTCAACCGCGCCACCCAGGCCAAGCGCCAGCCCGGTTCGTCCTTCAAGCCCATCGTGTACAGCGCCGCGCTGGACAATGGCTTCACACCGGCCAGCGTCATCATGGACGCGCCCATCGTCTTCGCCAACGCGGAGTCCGGCAACATCTGGCGACCGGAGAACTATGAGGACATCTTCTACGGCCCCACCCTGCTCTCCACGGCGCTGGCCAAGTCGCGCAACCTCGTCACCATTCGCGTGGCGCAAAAAATCGGCATCAAAAAGGTGATCGAACGCGCTCGGGCGCTGGGCATAGATTCCGAGCTGCCCGATAACCTGTCCATTGCGCTGGGCTCCTCGGCCGTCACGCTGATGAACCTGTGCCAAGCCTACACGGCCTTCGCCCGTGGCGGCACGTACATCAAGCCCAGGCTCGTTATGAACGTCAAGAGCGCCTGGGGCGAAACCCTCTACAAGTCCGAGCCGCAATATGTGGAGGCAATCAGCCCACAAAACGCCTTCATCATGGCCTCAATGCTCAAGGAGGTCATCAACGTGGGCACCGGCGCCGCCGCCAAGGCGCTCGGCCGCCCGTTGGCCGGCAAAACCGGCACCACCAACAATGAGCAGGACGCCTGGTTCATGGGCTTCACCCCGCATCTGCTGACCGGCGTTTACGTTGGCTATGACCAGCTGCAAAGCATGGGACGTGAAGGTTCCGGCGCACACACCGCCCTGCCCATCTGGCTGGCATACCGCCAAGCCATAGAAAGCCAGTACCCTCCCGACGACTTCCTCCCGCCCGAGGGCATCGTTTGGGCGCGCGTGGAAAACAGCCAGGCTGTCGGCTCCAAGGGGCAGCCAGCGCCGGAGAGCTACTTCCTGCCGTTCATGGAGGGCACACAGCCCGCGCAGACGGATGTGGGCGCGGCGTCTTCGAGCAACGCCACCAGCAACGACGCGGACCTGATGAAGCAGGGCCTGTTCTAACCGGGTATCGCATCAAGCGCGGGCCGGAGGGAGCGATCCTTCCGGCCCGTTTTTTTGTCTGTAGCGTTGCTTCTCTGTTTTGCGTGAGACGTTGGCCTTTCTCATCTGCACGCGGCGCGGGGCTGCGCCCGGTGTAGAGGTGAAAATGGCGGGCCGTGGGATTTTGCTGGGCGGCGTTCATAAAGATGTTCAAGCGCGGCGCAGCGTTTCCTCTGCCCGCGCAGCACCTCGCGCAAACGGCCTAGGAGGCGGCATCGCCGCGCCTGCCGCGCGTTGCCGCCAAGACGCAGCAGCCGCCCAAGGACATGATGACCGCGATGGCGAGAAAGCCGATGGTGTGGCTGCCGGTGGCGTCACGCACAAGGCCCACAAGGGTGGGCCCCACAAAACCGCCCGTGTTACCGATGGAATTGATGAGCGCCACGCCTCCGGCGGCGGCCGCGCCCGTCAGCAAGCCGGTGGGGATGGTCCAGAAGGGGCCAAGCAGGCCCCACAGGCCGATGGTGGCCACAGTGTAACAGCACAGGCTCCACCAGGGTCCGTGCAGGCCGGGAGGAGTCAGCAGGCTTGCGGCGAATCCCCCCGCGCTGATGAACAGCGGCCCCGCCGTGTGCCAGCGCCGCTCGCCCGTGGCGTCGGAGTGGCGGCCGATGGCGACCATGCCCACCGCCCCGCCCAGGTATGGCACGGCTGAAAGCAGCCCCACACGCAACGGCGTGGAAGCCGCGCCCAGCACCTCGCCGATGAGCGTGGGCATCCACATGACCAGCCCGTACATGCCCACGCACAGGGCGAAGTACGCGCCGCTCAACAACCACACCTGCGGACTTTTCGCCAGCGCGGCCAACGTGTTGCCAAGCGGTTGCGCCAGGGCTCCGGGGGCGGGGGCATCACGTCCATCACGTCCATCACGTCCATCAAGTCCGGCACGTCCGGCACGTCCGGCACGTCCGGCGCCGCCGGTCAAACCGTTCGCAATGGCGGCGCGCTCGGCGGGCAAAAGCCAGCGGGCATCGGCCGGGCCATTGGGCAAATAGCGCAACACGGTAACGCCCAGCAGCACAGCGGGCACGCCCTCCAGCACAAAGAGCCACTGCCAGCCGGAAAGGCCGTGCAAGCCGTGCAGGTCGAGCAGCAGACCGGAAAGCGGCGCGCCGACCAGACCCGCCACCGGCGTTGCGGCCATGAACAGGGCCACGGCGCGGGCGCGCCGCTGCGGCGGATACCACAGGGTGAGGTAGTAGATGATGCCGGGCAGAAAGCCCGCCTCGGCCACGCCGAGCAGAAAGCGCAGCGCATGGAAGGACCAGGGCGTGCGCACCAGCGAAAGCGAGCAGGCGGCGAGTCCCCAGGTGATCATGATCCGCGCGATCCAGAGCCGCGCGCCCACGCGGCGCAGGATCAGGTTGCTCGGCACCTCGCACAGCACGTACCCGGCGAAGAAGATGCCCGCGCCCAGGCCGAACACGGAGCTGGAGAACGATAGGTCGCGGCTCAGCCCCTGCGCCGCGAAGGAGACGTTCACGCGGTCCAGGTAGGCTACAACGTAAAGCAGGAACAAATACGGCAGCAGCCGCCAATCCACCTTGCGGTAGAGCGCGGCCTCGGCAGCGGAGGAAGCGGGGGAAACGGACGGAGTTGCGGAGCTGTGCGTCATGCGCGGCCTTTAGCATGCCCGCCCGCCAAGCGGAAGTGCGGCCGGGAAAAGACAAGTTCACGGCCGAACGCCCCCCCTGGAGGCGAGTCGGCGCGGCGGCGAATCCGCAGGGCGTCGTGGCGTTACAGCGTCAGTTCCTGACGCAGGCGCGCGCGGCGCTGCTTCCAATCGGGCAGCACGGCGGTAAGCAGCGCCTTGAAGTCCGCCCCATGGCCGAAGTGCCGCAGGTGGCACAGCTCGTGCGCGGCCACGAACTCAACGCAGGGAAGCGGCGCGCGCACCAAATGGCGGTTCAGGGTGATGACGCCCGCGCGTGAGCAGGTGCCCCAGCGGCTGGTCATAGCCCGCACCTTGAGCGCCGTGGGCCGATTGACTCCCCGCGCGTCGAAACGCGGCAAAAGTTCGCGGATGACGTGGAGGAACACCTCGCGCGCCTGGGCCAGGTACCAGGCGTCCAGCGCCTTGCGCACACGGTCCGGGGAAAGGTCGCGCTGAGCCACTATGAGCAGGTCGCCGTCAATGCGCACGCCAGGCCGCATTCCCGGTCCGCTCTGGCGCAGGTCCAGGCGGTGTTCCCGGCCGAGGAAGGCATGCGCCTCGCCCTGCGCATACGCCAATGCGCGCACGGGCCGCGCCGCGCGGAAGCGCTCCAAATGTCCCGCGATCCAATCAGCCCGGGCGGCCAGACGCTCGCGCACGAAGGCCATGTCCGCCCCGTAGGGCGCACGCACGCGCACGATGCCCTCGGGCCGCACGGCTATGCGCAGGCTGCTGTAGCGGTCAAAGGTCAGCTCCACCGTCACGGTCTCGCCCCGGGCATCCATCTCCAGCCGCCTGGGAGCCGCGGGCGTGGCCTTCATTTTCCTGCGCAGGCCGAACATGACCGTTAAGCTCCCTGCGCGGACGCGTTGCCGCACCGCCTGTCCTGGCTCAGCAGCACTCCGCCCAGCACCAGGGCCGAGGCGGCATACTGCCCCAGGGTGAACCGCTCGCCCAGCACCAGCCAAGCCATGAACACCGTGGCCACAGGGATGAGGTTGATGAAGGCCGAGGCTTGGCAGGCGGGAATCTTGCTGACGCCGTAGCTGTAAAGCCCATAGGCTCCCAGCGTGCTGGCCGCGCCCAGGTAGATTATGGACAGCGCGGGCACCAAAACGAACTGCGTGGGCAGATGCTGGCCCGGCAAGAACATGAGCGGCAGAAAAAACACGCAGCCGAGCAATGCTTGCGAAGCCGTGAGGAACATGGGCGAATACCGCGCGGAGAGCTTCTTCAGCAAAATGGTGTAGCCCGTGGCGCAGCACATGGCCAAGAATTCAAGGAAATTTCCGAGCATGGGATGGGGAGCGTCTTCCGTCGTCTCGGAAAACAGCGAAAGCATGGCCGCCCCCGCCACCGCAACGCCAAAGCCCGCCCAGGTGCGCGCGGTGACGCGTTCCTTGAGCAGAAAATGCGCGCCCACGGCCACCATGAGCGGCAGCATGGCCACGATCATGCCCGCCTGGGAGGCCGCGGTGTTTTTGATGGCCGCGGTTTCGAACAGGAAGTACAGGCCGGGTTCGCACAGGCCCATGAGCACGATGGGACGCCAATCGCCCCGGCGATAGGGCTGGCTGCGAAAGCGCGGGTACAGGGGCAGAAAGCACAGCGTGGCCACCAGCATGCGGCCAAAGACCACGAACATGGTGTCGTAGGCGGTAAAGGCCAGCTTGAAGGCGATGAATGCGCTGGCCCACAGGATGCTGGCCGCGCAAAGGGCCAGAATGGGCATCAGCGCCGCGCGCCGCTGTTCGGTCATGCTGCAAATCCCGGCTTGCCCCGCCGGGCATCGGCGGGAAGGCTGGGGTACCATCCATGACGCCGAAAGGGAATGCTTATTTCCCGTTCGCCCCAACCGTCCGCGCGGCCAGGGCGTCCACCCGGCGGAAATACTCGGCGCGGCAATAGCGCTCCACACCCTCCAGCGTGGCGAAGGCGTCTTGAAAATCCTCCACGCCCGTGGCGAAAAGCCCATGTCCATAGACTATTGCGGCTGGCCTGCCGCCGTCGTCCGTCAAGGCCGGCGGCAGGGTGTTGCACAGGCCCGTGGGCCCCGTGCCCACCTCTCCCGGCACGATGGGCACGTAAAGCCCGGCGTCCGTGGTCAGTCCGCGCGCAGTGGCGCAGGCCCTGTGGCACTGGCCCAGGCCAGGGCAATCCAGTTTCTCGCAATCCATGGAAAGGATGACCGTGAAGGGCGGGTGCCCGTGCAGCACGGTTTGCGCCGCGCCGCCGTCGTACACGGCGCGGTGCGCCACCAGCTCGCTGGACGCCGTAAGCCCAACGCAAGTGCGCCCATCGAAGCGGCAGGCGTCGATGACGCCGGAAAGCTCATCCAGGGCGCTGCCAGTCTGGCTGATGAGCAGCAGGTCGCCCGCCGTGGCGGACGGAGTTTGCGGCGCGGCGTACACGGCGTCGGCCGCCCAAACCGTCGTGCCGGTGAAGGTGTCGGCGTTCAGCCCGGGGCCATTCAGCCCGGGGCTATTCAGCCCGGGGCCATTCAGCCCGAGGCTTTCGCCGTGCCCGCGCACCCGGCAGGACACGTTGCCGAAGGTGGAGTCCACCAGCCCCCGCTCCACCACAAGCCGTCCGGCCTCGCACATGGCCGCGCGGGCCTGGTCCGCGTCGGCGAAGGGACCACGCATGAGCCGGGGCTCCGCGTGCGCCAGGCGGGAGTCTTCGTCCGCAAGCATGGCGCGGATGGCGGTAAAGCGTTCCCTCCGGGCGTCGGTCATGCTTCCCGCTCGCAGGTCGCGCAGGTACCGCGAAAAGTAGGCCACAAAACAGGCGAAGGCCATGGAGCTGGCGGTGACGAACGGCTGCTCGGCGCTCACGGACCCGGCGGCGGCCATGAGCGCCCGGCCATTCTCCAGCACGATGCAGCCCTTGCGGTGGGAAAGGGCGCGGGCTATGGCGCGGGCGTCCAGGCCGCGCACCACGGGCAAGTCGTGCAGAAAGGTTCGCGTTTCGCAGTCGCCCGGTTCGACGGAATTTCCACCCGCAGCGAGCGCCTCCTGCGCCAGCTCGAACATGGCCGCCTGGCGCGCGCCAACGGGTTCGGCAAGCAGCAGAGCCGCCGCGCCGAGTTCGCGAATGACCGCCTCGGCGACGGGAGCGCGCTTGTCCCCCTCGCGGTTGAAGCAAACCTCCGCGTCCTGCACGGCGAAAAGCGGCTCGCAAACGCCGTCGTGGTCTGCGGCGCACAGTCCGGCGCGCACCAGCTTGGCCGCGTATTTCGCCGCCAGTTCCGCGCCCGCGGACGCGGCGGGCTTGGCTGATTCGCGAGGGGAGCCAGCCGCCTCGTCAGCCTCGTCCGGCATTCCGGCGGCGGGGGGCTGTGGCAGGCCCCCAAGGCACTCAGGCCAGGGCAGGCCAAGGCATGCCGCGATGTCCGGCCGGGGCCACCCCTCCGGCGTCAACACGCGGGCGCGGTAATACGCCGCGCGGGCGGCCAAAAACGCGGCGCGCGGCAGCGGCGGCACAGCAATGTCCGCCGTTGCGCTGCCGGGCTCGTCGAAAAAACGTGATGGCAAATCATCGTCCGCAGCGCCAAAACCCCACGCGGCGTTCAGCATTCGCTCCCGGTAGTCGATGCGGACGCCAGCCGAAAGCAAATCCCCACCCGTCGCGGGCAGGCCCGTCGCCGCGGAGTATGCCCGGGCGTATTCCTCCATGCCCGCGGCCAAAAGCAGGTGCGCGCAAAGGCACAAGCTGTCGGCCACGGCGGCGGCGTCCTCGGCCAGCTTCACCCCGCGCGCCTTGCCCGCAAAACTGAAACGGTCCGTGGCCACGGGCTTGCGCAGCACCTCGTGGCTGATGGGATTGGCGCGCAGGCTGGATCCGCCGTGGGTGGAAACGGCGTAGGCCAGCGCCAGGCCATAGGCTCCGCGCGGATCCATGGCGGGCAGCTCCAGGCCTTTGACGGTCATGGCCAGCCCCGGCCGTCCATGGGCCAGGGCGTACCGCGCCGCCCCGCCGGCAAGCTCACGCCCGGCTTCAGCTTCCGGCCCTTGGCCCAGGCCCATTCCCAGCAGCAGGGCCAGAACGCGCTCCGGGTCCAGGTTCTCGCCGGTGACTTCACGGCGGCAGGCCAGGGCCGCGGCCGCGCTCACGGGGTCCAGGCCCAGGCAGGCGCAAAAATCGTTGGCGCGCATGGCCAACTCCAAAGCCTCGTTGCCGATGAGCGCGGTGAAGTGGCTCATGGCGTCGAACTCCGGCAGGGGGCGGCCATCGCCGGAAAGGCGCAGGCAGGACACTGGGCAGGACTCGCAGCCGCGCCGCACGGGATGGTAGCGGTCGCGGTAGGCGTGGGCGTTCAATCCCGCCGCCGGGGCGAAATGCGTACGCGAGAAATTGTCCGTGGGCATCATGCGCCGGGCGTCCATGAGGTCGAACAGGCTGCCCGTGCCGAAGTTGGACAGGCCATGCCCCCCCATGAGCGCTGGCGAGGCCCCGATCAAACGCAAGATGTCCTCGCGGGCGCGCGCCAGCCCCGCCGGATCGGCGATGGCGACTTCGCCGCCGCCGCGCACGGAAAGGTATTTGAGATTTTTGAGGCCAAAGGCGCGGCCAACACCGCAGCGCCCGGCCATATGGTACTGGTCCACCAGCAGCGTGGCGAATGTGCAGCCCTGGTCTGCTGGTTCGCAATCCGCGGCCGGGCCGGTGGCGGCCAGCGCGCCGTGGGGCAGCGCCACGCGCAGCCGGGAAAACACGTCCGGTGCGGGCAGGCCGAGAAGCGCCCGCGCGTCGGTGAGGCGGGCTTCGCCGTTGGCGATTTCAATGCCGCAGGCTTGCGCCGCGCGGCCGGTGACAACGAGGGCGTCGAATCCCGCGCGCTTGAGCTCCACGCCAAGCCGACCGCCCGCGCTGGCGTCGCCCAGGGCCCCGGTGTGGGGCGAGCGCGTGGTGATGTGGCAGGGGTCCGTTCCTGGAGCGCCGGTGCCGGTCAGCGGTCCGCTGGCGATGACGATGGGCGCGCCTAGGCCGTCGTTCGGGCCGTCGCACAACGGCATGTCCCCCTGGAGCAGAAAATGTCCGCCAAGCCCGCGTCCGCCCAGGTTCGCGGCAAGAAGCTCCTCCGGCAGCGGGAGCGTGCGGAATGCGCCAACGGAAAGATCCGCCCACAGCGCCCTGCCCTGCCAGCCATACGTTTTATTCGCCATGTCGCGTCTGTGCCCCAACGTTTGCGTCCTTGACCCCGTGGAGGAAAGCAGTATGCTGTGCGGCCAGGAATCGCAAGGCCAGCAGGACCTTGCCGAGACCAGCCACACACCCGGGAGGAGCCCCTTGGCCCAGGACAAGAAGGAAGAGATCGACGTTTCACGCCGCAGGCTGTTGTTCGGCTTCATGGACCGCCTGCGCGGCAACACGGAGCAGGCTCCCGTGGCGGCGGCCTCGCAAACGGCGCCGGTGCTGGCGCAGGCCAACGAGGCGTTCAAGGCCGGGGATTTCGCCGCGGCCATCGGCTTCTACCGCTCCTTCCTCAAGGCCGAGAGCGACAACGCCGAGGCGCGCCAGCGCCTGGGCGAGTGCCTGTACCGGCAGGGCCAGCACATTCAGGCCAAGGTGGAATTTGAGCGCCTGCTGCAGAAAAACCGCAAGGATAACCGGGCCATTCTCTTCCTCGGGCTGGTGCTGGCCCGGCTGGACCGCGCGCAAAAGGCCGCCGTGGTCTGGAAGCTCTTTTTCGACCCGCACGATGTGGCCCTGCAACGCGAGCTGAATTTGCAGATCGCCTTTGTCGAAAGCGCGTCGGAAGAGCAGCCAGCCGATGCCGCAGCCATGGCCGAAGCCGTGGAGCGTGTGCTGGCGGCGAAGAAAAGCGCCTAGTTCGAGCGGTCCTTCGGGGTCTTCCTGGTCTGGCTTTTGCCGCCCTTCCTTGCGCCGTTGACCGCAGCCTTCGCCGTGACCTTCGTTGCGCCCTGGGCCGCGTCCTTCTCCGCATCTTTCTCGGCCAGCCTGACCACCCGCGCGCGCAGATAGCTCGCCGCCAGGTCGGCCAGCTGCGCCTCGCGCTCGTCGCCCTGGCCGCCGCCAAAGGCGCGCAGGTCGTCGGCCATCTGCTTCTCCATGCGCGCCGATTCGAGGAACATCACGAACGCCAGGGCCAGCGCCCCGCCGTTCTCCTCCGAGCCGTCGCAGAGAATCTCCAATTGAGCCTGGGGCGCGGTCTCAAACAGCTTCTCCGCGAACATGCCAATCCAGCGGCGATACAGCGAGGGCATAAGCGGCGGCACCATCATGGCCAGGGTGTCGGCGGCGGAAATGTCCGCCACAGCCTGGGTGACGGCGAGGTAGTCGCGCAGGGCCTCGGCGCGGCGGGCGTCATCGACGCTGACGCGGGCCATGAGGACGTTTGTGATGTGCGCGCGCATGGCGCTTTTCAGTTCGGCATCGGTGACGAGGGCGTCTGAGGCAGTGGAATCCGTGGGCATGAGGGCGAGCTCCTGTTGCGGAAAATGGCGCGCCGGGATCCGCCCGCCACACGGCCGTGGGCACTGACGGGGCTTTTCGTGCGCGCGCAAAGGAAGTATCATCGCCTGTCGCCGCTGGCAATGCGCCCGCAACGCTTCCCAGCGCGCCCCAAGCCCGTGCCCGACGGAGGCCCCGCGTGACCGACACCCTGCTCCACCTGCTGCCCCTGGCCAAGGTGCTCTTCGCCTTCGGCGTCATGCTGGCCGGACTGCGCCTGCGCCAACCGTTGTGGCTTTCCGTGCTGGCTGGCGGGCTGGTGCTCGCCCTGTCCTTTCACATGACGCCTTTGCGCTGGGCCGAGGTCGTGGCGCTCTCCGTGCTCCAGCGCGAAACTTACTTCCTCATGATCATCCTGACGCTGATCCTGTTCCTTTCCGAGGTGCTGGAGAAAAGCGGGCAAACCCGCCGACTCATGCGCGCGGCCACGGGCTATCTTGGTAATCCCCGCCTGCGCCTGGCGTTTTTCCCGGCGCTGGTGGGCCTGTTGCCCATGCCGGGCGGGGCGGTGTTCTCCGCGCCCATGGTGCGCGACATGGCGGGCGGCATGGGGCTCAACAACCGCGACACAGCGCTCATCAACTACTGGTTCCGCCACCTGTGGGAGCTGTGCTGGCCGTTGTATCCCGGCATCATCCTCGCCTCGGCCCTATCCGGCGTGCCGCTGGCCCGGCTGATCCCCTACACCAGCCCGTGCATCGCCGTTTGCATGCTGCTGGGCTGGATCTTCGTCATGCGCCCGGCCATGGCGGGCATCACCCTGCCCGAGCAAACGCAAACACTCCCACGCGACGGCCGCGCCGTGCTCATCCAGGGATTGCCCATGCTCATCGCCATTTGCGGCGGGCTGGGCTTTGAGGTGGCCATGACCATGGTGCTGCCCCACCTGCCCTTTGAGCTGGGCATAGTGGCCGCGCTGGCGCTGTCGATTCTCTGCGCGCTTGTTCAGAACCGGCTGGGCCCAGGCTTTGTGCTGGTGGTGCTGAAGAACCGCGAACTCTACCGACTGGTGGGACTTGTGGTGGCGGTGCTGGTGTTCAAGGATATTTTGCAGGATTCCGGCGCGGTGGAACAATTGGCGCACGTGGCCTCCGGTCCGGGGGCGCTTGTGGCGCTCACGCTGGGGCTGCCGTTTCTCGTGGGGCTCATCTCCGGCATCACCGTGGCCTTCGTGGGGGCCACCTTCCCCATCATCCTCGGCGTGCTGCACAACATCGGCGCGGACGCCATGCTCATGCCCTATCTAACCCTCGGGCTCTTCGCCGGATTCACGGGCGTCATGGTCTCGCCGCTGCACGTGTGCTTCATTCTGTCCTGCCAGTGCCTCGGGGCGGATATCGCCCAGGCGTGGCGGAGGCTCATCATCCCCTGCTGCCTGCTGTTCACATTCGGCATCTGCTGGTTTCTGCTGCTTTCACGCCTGGTCTGAGCGGGGGCTACAGCGCGGCCAGCGCCCAGCGCCACAACGGCAGGGTGAAAAAGGCAAGGGGGGTGCCCACGCTCACCAGGAGCGACGCCAGCTCCGGGTCCAGGCCGTTGTCCGTGGCCAAAATTCCACCCAGCACCATGGGGGGCATGGCCGCCTCGAACACCGCCACCTGCGCCACCGGCCCCGTGTTGCCAAAGCCGAACACCACCGCACCCAGCATGATGAGCGGAGCCAGCACAAGCTTGTAGCCCAGCCCAAGCGCAAGGGGCCGCACAGCCCCACGCGGCGGCTTGAGCGAAAGTCCCAGCCCCACGGAAAGCAACGAGAGCGGCACCAGCGTTGCGCCAATGCCCCGCAACCCTCCCAGCAGCCAGGCAGGCAGCTCCACGGAGCGCAGGGCCAAGCCGAGAACCAATCCCTGAAACGGAGGAAACAGCGCCACACGCTTGAGCGCCTGGCCCACCTGCGCCCACTTGGCGGCCGCGCCGCCAGCGCGCCGCGCCAATGGCGAAAAATAGGAGGCCAGCAGCACGCCCGGCAAAGCCAGCACCAGGGAAACGCCGGGACTGTCGCACAAAAACGCCACGTACACGAGCTCGTGCCCAAAGAAGGCCTCAATCATCGGCAGGCCGATGAACACGACATTGCTGAGCGCGGCGGTGAGCATGAGGCAGGCGAAAGTCTCGCGCGAGAAGCCGAACACCCGGCGGAAAAATCCAAAGAAGGCGAAGCCGCCCGCGAACACCAGCCAAGCCATGCTGGCAGGCAGCAGCATCTCCGGGGTGATGGGCATGGTGCGCGCTGCCAAAAAGGAAATGGGCGGCGCGGAAAGCTGAATGACCACACCGGAAACCGTGCGGTCCGCCCCCTGCGGCAGCCTGCCCAGCTTGCGCAGCAGAACGCCCATGAGCAAGCAGACGCCCGCGACAAAAAGGCTGTCCACCTATTCCGCCGCCTTCACAAAATCATAGACGCCAACGCCCTGCACCAGCAAAAAACGGCACGGCCCGCTCCCGGCGTTGACCACGCGGTGCGCGCGCCCAGGCTCCACACGGCAGGGTGCGCCCGGCTGTAGCGCAACCCGCTCCGTCTGGCTGTCCACATCAGGGCCGCGCACCTCCACCGCCACCTCGCCATCCAGGCGGAAGGCCGTATCCACCACCACACTGTGCCGGTGCCACGGCGTGGCCTCGCCAGGGGCCAGCGTCATCAGCGTCACGCGGACCTCCGGTGTTTCGACGATGCTTTGCCGCCCCGCGATGGCGTAGTGCGGCGAAGGCGCGTCATCCATGACGGTCACCGCTTTCACTCCGGGAGCTCCAGTTCAATTGTGCCGCGCAGGTACAGCGCAGCCCGGCCGGAAATGCGCGCACGGTCGCCCGCAAGCGCGCACCACAACCGCCCGCCACGGCTTGAGGCCTGATAGGAACGCAGCTCCGTCTTGCCGAGGCGTTGCGACCAGAAGGGCGTCAGCAAACTGTGCGCCGAGCCGGTCACCGGATCCTCGGGGATGCCCGCTTCCGGGCAGAACACGCGGGACACGATGTCGAACTCCCCGCCGGGGCGCGCCTGGGCGCTGGCGATGTTGCACACGTAGGCCATCTCGTGGAAGGCCGCGTGGTCCGGGCGCATGGTGCGCACCGTGTCCTCGTCGCCAAAGACGCACAGCAGATCGCGCCCGGCCCAGGCCTCCAGCGGCCGCACGCCAAAAGCCCGCTCCATGAGCGGCGTCACCTCCACGCGCTTGGGCGGCCAGGAGGGGAAATCAAGCGTCAGCAAATCGCCCGCGCGCTCTACAAACAGCGGGCCGCTCTTTGAGGCGAAGCGCAGGCGCTGGCCCGCAAAACCCCGCTCGTTGAAAAGCACCCAGGCCGTGGCCAGGGTGGCGTGCCCGCACAGGTCGATCTCGAAGGTGGGGGTGAACCAGCGGAGGTGATATCCGCCGCCGGATGCTTTGGGCAGAGCAGTGAAAAAAGCGGTTTCGGAGAGGTTGTTCTCCGCCGCGATGGCAAGGAGCGTTTCGTCCGGCAGCCAGGAGTCCAGCGGGACCACCGCCGCCGGGTTGCCGGAGAACACCGCGTCCGCAAACGCGTCGACCTGATAGAGCGGGATGCTGCGGCGCATGGCCGAGGACCTCCGTGCGCGACCGGGAGCCGCGCGGCCCCCGGCAGGCGCGATAAAAAGATGCGGAGTTAGGCCACTTTGCCGCCGTCGTCCACCATGCCCGCGGCGGTGAGCAGACGCGTCACCTCGGCATCCTTGGCCACAAGAATCATGCCCTGGCTGACGAGGCCGCGCAGCTTGCGCGGGGCAAGATTCGCCACCACCACAACCTGCTTGCCCGTCAGCTCCTCGGGAGTGAAGCGGTCGGCCAAACCGGCCACGATCTGCCGGGGCTGTTCCTCGCCAAGCGCCACCTGCACCACAAGCAGCTTATCCGCATCCGGGTGTTTGGCGGCGGAAAGCACGGTGCCCACACGCAGGTCCAGCTTCTGGAAATCGGCGAACTCAATGCTCTCCGCCGGACCGGACGGCGCGCCGGAAGCGGCGGCGGCCTTTTCGGCCTGTTTCTCGGCCTTGCCGGACTTTTTGCCCTCGGCTGCGACGTTTTTTGTCGCAGCGGCTGCGGCGGTAACGGCGGGCGCAGGCTCCGGCAACTCCACGCGGGGAAACATGTTGGACGTTTGCGCCACGGCCACGCCGGATTCCAGCACGCCCCACACTTCGGGCTCCTTGGGGAGCACCACCTTCTCCAGGTCAAACGGCATTCCCAACTGCTCCAGCATCTTCTCGCTGGCTTCGGGCATAACCGGCCACAGATGCACGGCGACCTTGCGCATGTGCTCCAGCACCACATACATGACGGTGCCAAGGCGCGCGGTCTGCTTGTTCTTATACAGGGTCCAAGGCGCGGTCTGGTCGATGTATTTGTTGAGCGCGCGCACGAGTTCCCATAGCGATTCCAGCGCGCGGGCGGTGCGGAATTCGCCGAAGTTGTCCTGAAAGCCTTGCATGGCCGTGAAACCCAAATGTTTCAGCTCGGCGTCTTCCTGAAATTCCTTGTCCGGCGTGGGCACCTTGCCACCAAAATACTTGTGCGTCATGGCCAGCGCGCGGTTGAAAAGATTGCCCAGATCGTTGGCGAGGTCGGCGTTCAGCCGTCCCACCAGTGCGTCCTCGGTGAAGGAGGCATCGGATCCGAAAGCCATCTCGCGCAGGAGAAAATAGCGGAACGCCGCCACGCCATAGGTGTCCACCATGCGCTTGGGCTCCACCACGTTGCCCAGCGATTTGGACATCTTGGTGTCGCGCACAAGCCAATACCCATGAACATTGAGGGACTGGTACGGCTGCAGGCCCGCCGCCTTGAGCATGGTGGGCCAGAACACGGCGTGAGGCTTGAGGATGTCTTTGGCGACGATGTGATGGGCCACCGGCCAGAACTTCTTGAACTTCTCACCGCGGGGATAGTTGAGCGCGCTGACGTAGTTGAGCAGCGCATCGAACCAGACATAGCAGACGAAATTCGAATCAAAGGGCAATTCTATGCCCCAGGTGAGGCGGCTTTTGGGGCGCGAGATGCACAAATCCTCAAGCGCGCCGGACTCCAGCAGGCTCAAAACTTCGTTGCGGTAGCGGGCGGGACGGATGAACTCCGGGTGTTCATTGATATGTTCAATGAGCCAGCCCTGGTATTTGGACATGCGGAAGAAGTAGTTCTTCTCAGAAATATATTCTGGCTTGGTCTTGTGGTCCGGGCACATGCCGTCCACTAGCTCTTTCTCGGTGTAGAAACGCTCGCAGCCGAAGCAATAATGCCCGCCGTATTCACCGAAGTAGATGTCGCCAGCCTCGTACACCTTCTGCAGCACCTTCTGCACAGTCTTGATGTGGTCGGCATCGGTGGTGCGGATGAACTGATTGGGCTTGGCTCCCAGCATGGGCGCAAGGTTGCGGAACAGGCCGCTGATCTGGTCGGCGTATTCCTTGGGCGACTGGCCCGCCGCCTCGGAGGCCTTGGCGATCTTGTCGCCGTGCTCGTCCGTGCCGGTGAGGAAGTAAGTCTCCTCGCCCATGAGCGCGTGGAAGCGCGACACCGAGTCGGCCAGGATGGTGGTGAAGGCATGACCAAGGTGGGGCTTGGCGTTGACGTAAAAAATTGGCGTCGTAACGAAAAAGCGGCTCAAGTGCTACTCCTTGAAGCGTTTGCCGGACGGAGGCGGCAGGCTTCCGTCCGGTGCTCTGTGGTCAAAACAACATGCCGAGGCGGCGGTTATTCTGGTTTCGGTCCCTTGCTTTTGCGGCGCTTGCGGCGGGGCCGGTGACGTTCACGGCCCTCCCCTTCGGGGGCTTCGGCGCGAATGGCTCCCGCGCCCTCCCCCGGCGCGTCGCCCTCGGCGGAAGCTGGGCGTTCCGGCCGTGGCGGCCGGTCTGGACGTTCCGCACGATCGGGCTGGCCGCCGCGTTCGCCGCGAGGCGGGCGCTGCTGTCGGTCCGGTCTATCAGAACGCTCGGGGCGATCGGATTTTTCAGAGCTGTCGGGCCTGTCGGCCTTATCGGGTCTATCGGACCTTTCCGGCCGGGACGCGCGCTCCGGGCGGGAGGGACGGCCGGTGGAGGGGCGCGAGCGGCCAAGTCTGGCCGGGGCGGCCTCCTGCGCGGGCGGGGGAGGAGGCGCATCGCCGGGCTGGCGGTTCAGCATCTCCTTCCATTCATCAAGGGTGAACTCGCGCTCGCCCTCGTCCTCAATCCACACCGAAATGGACTTCTTGAAGAAATTGGCGCGCAGCACCTTCACGCTGCCAAGCGGCGTCTGCACGCGCTTGCCAATCTTGGGGCACTGCTTGTGGAATTCCTCATAGCCCTTCTGCTCATAGCTCAGGCAGCACAAAAGCCGCCCGCAGATGCCGGAAATCTTAGCCGGATTAAGGAACAGGTTCTGCTCCTTGGCCATCTTGATGGTGACGGGGGCGAACTTGCGCAAGAAGCGGCGGCAGCAACACACCTGCCCGCAGTTGCCGATGGCGCCGATCATCTGCGTCTCGTGGCGCACGCCGATCTGCCGCAGTTCGATGCGCGTGTGGAACTCGCGCACAAGGCTCTTGATAAGCTCGCGGAAATCGATGCGGTTGGGCGCGGTGAAAAAGAAAATGAGCTTGCTGCGGTCGTGCAGCACCTCCACATCCACCAGCTTCATGTCCAGGTTCTGCGCGCTGATGCAGCCGCGGCAGAAGGTGAAGGCCCGGCGCGCGAGGAGACGGTTTTCCTCGTGGGCGGCAAGGTCGGTCTCGGTGGCGACGCGGTGAATGGCCTGCAACCCGGCCAAGCTGTGCGGGACGGGCTGCGCACCGGCCTGTTCGGCCACAAAAAGCGGCGCGTGCTGGGCGGTCCCTTCGGAGACGGCGGCCGCATCGGGCGCGGCATCGGTTAAACCGGAAACAGCCTGCGCCGCGCCGGTCTCCTCGTACGCACCGTTCGCGCCGCTCCCGTCAACCACGCCGGAAGCGGAATCCGGCACGGCGGAAGCTTCCACCTCCACCCATTCGGCGATGCCCAGGGAGAATTCAAAAGGCGCGGGGGCGGAGGAGGGACCTCCCGTGAGTGGCGCTGCCGCGTCAGTCTGCGCGGCTTCGGTCTCCGGCGCCACACCCGGCCCTGGGCCCGGATCTAGGCCCGGTGCGCCGTCGGGCACGGCCACGGTGGCAACGCGCCCAAGGGCCAGCCCCTGGTCGGTCTCCACCAGCGCGCACTGGCCCACGCGCAACACATGCAGCCCGGAGGCGAAATAGCACACCGGACCGTGATCGCTGAACTTAATGCCGAGGATCTGACTCATGCTCCATCCTGCCGGGCGCATAGCGCCGCCCGACGCGGCCTGCTGTAGCCGACTTTTGCGCGAAATTCAAACGCCGCGGCGCGGCGTCAGTCCAGAAGCCCGTGGTCGCGCAGTTCGGCCATAAGCTTGGCCTCCTCTATGGGCTTGACCAGAAAGCAGTCCGCCCCGCCGAGGAAAAAGGCCTCATTGGTCTCCCGGTTGTCCTCAACCATGCTCACCACAAAGATGGAACACCGGCCGGCATTGCCCACGCCGCGTTCGTCCTCAAGGGCGCGCATTTCGCGCAGAGCCTGCTGGCCGTCCATTTCCGGCATCACCAGGTCCATGCACACAAGATTATAGGGCCGCCCGTCCTCGAGCGCCCTTTTGAAGGCATCCACGGCCTCTTCGCCGTTAACGGCGATGTGGCACTCGGCCACAGCGCGGAGCATGTCATGCAACGTGATGCGGCTGTAAAAATCGTCATCCACGATAAGCGCGCGCATCTCTCCTCCCTGTTGGTCATGCCGGTTTCGTCATGCCCTGGGGGGGCCGGGCGAAAGCCGCCTCATGCGGCAGGTGAAGGTGTTGCACGTATGGGGGGAGAAATCAAGTGCCGCAGGCTCTTGCAGGCTCTGGCCCATCAGCCGGGCAGCTCCTGCTCCCAACCCTGGAAAAGCGCTTCGCAGCGTGGGGCGCCGGGCTGGTCCAACAGCGCGCGGCAGCGCGCAAGCAGCGTGTCCAGGGCGTCGTCGCCACGCTCCTGGTTATGGTGAAACAGGCCGAGCTTGCCCACGTCGGCGGCCTGGGCGAGGCGCGCCGCATCCGCGAAGTGGGAGTGCCCCCAGCCACGGCGCTGCGGGTATTCCTCGGGGGTGTACTCGGCGTCGTGGATGAGCACGTCCGCGCCGCTGCAGAACTCCACGTAGTCCTCAAAACTCCCGCCGCCCTTGTGCCGCAGGGATAGTTCATTGTCCGTCAGGTACACAAGGCTCGCGCCGTTCTCCTCAATGCGGAAGCCCGCGCCGAGATTGGGGTGAGAAAGGGGCGTGCGCCGGACCACAAGACTGTCCACGCGCAGAACATCGTTTTTAAAGCCGACGCAAGATATCTGCGCGGGCAGCTTGGCCAAGGGCACAGGGAACAGCGGGGGGTGGAAGGTCTGCGCCAGCACCCGGGGCAGGTCGCGCCGGGCGCCGCGGCGGCCGCCAACCGTCAGGCTCGTGGCCGCGTTGTACAGCGGCTTGAAGAACGGCAGCCCCTGGATATGGTCCCAGTGGAAGTGGGTGAACAGAAGCACCATTTCCCCGCAGCGGCGCCGCTGCAAGTCGCTCCCCAACGCGCGAATGCCCGTGCCCGCGTCGAGAATAAGCACCGCGCCGCCGCTGCTCTGGATTTCCAGACAAGCGGTATCGCCGCCGTAGCGAACATACTCCGGGCCCGAAACGGGGATGGAGCCGCGCGCGCCCCAGCAACGCACCTTCACCGGGGTGCTCCCCCGGCGTGGGTCGCGTAGTCGAGCTTCTTGTAAACCATAATCATCCCTACCCTGCACTGTGCGCAATGGCAAGACCCGCGCCATCGCCGGGCCTTGCTTCGGTAAGGCTTCCATGTAGAATGTGGCCAGACCAGTACCCCCTAGGCCAGACGTTTCGGACACCTGTAAAGGAGCGCCCAGAATGAAACACACCATCTCCGCCCTGGTTGCCAACCGCAGCGGCGTGCTTGCGGAAATGGCCGAGGAATTCAAAAGCCGCGGGCTCAACATCCGCAGCATTTCCAGCGGCGAGACGGAAAATCCGTCCGTGTCGCGCATGGTCATCTGCTTTGACGGGCCAAGCCCCGAGTCCGACACGGCCTGCGAGTGCCCGCCGGAATCCGTGCTGCCGCCGGACGGCATCATCGCCTCCGTGGCGCGCATGGATTTCGTCATCCAGGTGGACGACCTTTCGCGCCGGGAGTTTGTGGACCGCGAGCTTGTGCTGCTTAAAATCCGGCGCGAAAGCGAAAGCCTGCCCCAGTTGATGCAGATTCTCGAGGTCTTCCGCGCCGGGGTGGTGGGCCTGGGCGAGAGCAGCATCACAGTGGAGCTCTCCGGCGACTCCGAACGCGTGGAGGGACTTATCCGCATGCTCTCCCCGTTCGGCATCCTCTCCATGGCCCGCACGGGCAAGATCGCCCTCAAGCGCGGGGATGACTGATGAACAGCCTCGACGAGCTCATCGCCGCCGCAGTGGGAGAGGAGGGCGGCAAAAAGCCGCGCCTGGCCATAGCCCCCTGCGCGGAGCGATTCGTGCTGCGCGCGGCGCTGGCCGCCGCGCAACGCGGGCTTGTCGAGCCCGTGTTCATCGGCCACCGCGAACGCGCCTGCACCCTCGCCGAAACCCTGTGTCCCAACTTTGCGGATTTCGAATTCGTGGACTGCGCCGACGACGTTGAAGCCGTGACGCTCGCCGTGGACTACTTCCGCACCGGCCGGGCCCAGCTGGTTATGAAGGGGCTGGTGCCCACGGCCACGCTGCTCAAGGCCGTGCTGGCAAAAGACGCCGGGCTGGTGGCTCCGGGCGGCATACTCAGCCTCGTTTCGGTTTTCGACGCACCTGCCCCGCCGCCGCGTCCCGGTGAGGACGCCCCGCCGCAACAGCCGCGCCTCATGCTCCTCACCGACGCCGGGGTGAACATACGCCCCAACCTTCAGCGCAAGGCCGACATCATCAAGAACGCGCTGTTCGTGGCGCGGGCGCTGGGCATAGCAACGCCGCGCGTCGCCGCCCTCGCCGCGACCGAGAAAGTCAATTTTCCCGCCATGCCCGCCACCCTCGACGCGGACCTGCTTTCCAAGATGGCCAGCGACGGCGTTTTCGGCGATGCGCTGGTGGACGGTCCGCTGGCGCTGGATCTGGCCGTCTCGCCCCC
>Ga0183100_1000682_pt1 | contig 23068 bp, 22 predicted proteins | sample Biomet2_FD_127789 | JGI IMG/M metagenome (GOLD analysis project Ga0183100, IMG submission 127789) | Microbial communities from bioreactor (seeded with anoxic lake sediment) at LBNL, California, USA - Biofuel metagenome 2 | ecosystem: Engineered > Bioreactor > Anaerobic > Unclassified ...
AATTAATAGCGAAATATAGGGGTATATGTTCGTTGACGCAAGGTTAATAAGAAATCCCGGTAGTTTATTCCTATTGCTATAAATGCCAAAATCATTTAGAAAGTTGATGAATAAAATGGACGAGACATTAGAGAAAATTTTTAGGACGCACAAGAAAATATCGGGAATTGCATTTTTACTTGTATTTGCCGTTGTTTTGTTTTCTTACGCCGGTTTTCAACAAAATAATATAAGCAATATGCGTTTTTTGATGAGTGAAAGCGAGAAAATCGCTGTTGATGCCCAAGCCAACAAAATAGAGGAAGAACTTAATAATATTGATAATGATTTAGATTTTTTGTCTGCAAGCCCAGCTTTTAAAAAATATGTTAATGGTCAAGGTACAAAAGATAGTTTAGAAGAAGAATGGGTAGTTTTTGTCAACAGTATGAAAAAGTATGACAAGTTGAGATATATTGATTGGCATGGCGATGAAATCGTAAGGATTAATTTCAATAATGGTTTTGCCCAAAAAGTAGATGATGCCTTGTTACAAAACCAGAGTAATAAATATTACTTTATAGAAGCTTTTACACATAGTGCTGGGGAAAGGTATATTTCTAAGATAGATTTAAATACAGAGGGATCTGGAGAAAGCTCAGTGAATGGATTGCCATATAAGCCGGTTATTAGAGCGGCCATAACTGTTTTTGACGCTAAAAATAGAAAACAAGGAATTATACTTCTTGATTATTTAGGGCAAGATGCTATTAATGGAGTAAAAAAAGCCAGTACGAATATAAGGCATATACAATTAGTTAATGGAAATGGAGAATTTTTGGCAGGGCAAAAGAAGGAGCAAGAGAGGGATTATTCGCATCCTGAGCAAAGTGACCAATCTTTTAAAGATTATTTTCCAGAAGAATGGGAACGTATTAGAAATATAAAAAATGGACAGTTTTTTAACAATACAGGAATATTTACCTTTCGGGCTTTAAAGACTACTAATGTCGTACATAGGGTGGTTAATGAAGAAGATAATCTTGCAGAGAAACAACTAGGCAAGCCTTCAGGTTTTATTATTTCGCAAATTTCAGCCGCGTCGGTACCTTTTGCCAGCGATAGTAATGGTTATTTATTGAGCTTAGTAAATGTTTTTCATACACCTTTATTGCTTTTAGGCATGATATTTTTTTCTCTGTTGTTTACAATTTTGGTTGCTACATATCAAGAACACAGGGAGAAAACAAGAGTAATGCTAACCTATGATAAGTTAACAGGTTGTTTTAATAGAACCTTTGGTATGGCTGTTATAGAAAAAGAAATAAAAAGTGCAGAGAGATATAACCATTCTTTGTCTTTGCTTATGTTGGACATAGATAACTTCAAGAAAGTTAATGATAGCTTTGGACATCTGGTTGGTGATATTGTCCTCAAATCCATTGCGGGAATAGTGGGTGGATTAGTCCGTAAGACTGATAGTGTAATTAGGCTAGGAGGCGAGGAATTTTTGATTGTGCTGCCGGAAACAGATGTGGTGGCAGCAGTTAAAGTTGCGGAAAAAATCCGTAACGTACTGGAAGAGCACCTTCATCCGATTGCCGGTAAAGTTACTGTTAGTTTTGGCGTTAGTGAAAGAATGCTAAACGAGATTTTTCCTCGTTGGTATGATAGAACTGATGCTGCCTTATATCAAGCTAAAAAAGCTGGGAGAAATAGGGTTGTTGCTGCTAGTAACAAATATTCATCAGACTTTGCGCCTATTAAGTTGGAATGGAATAGTGAGTGGGAAAGCGGTAATAGGGAAATTGATGCACAACATAGAAAACTACTACTGCTGGGTAATAAACTAATAGATATGTCAATTTCCAAGGTAACCAACGACCTGATGATAAAAAATTTGGATTTACTGGTAGAAGAAGTTACCGCGCATTTCGCCCATGAAGAACAAATTTTAGCTAAGTTAGATTACCCGCAATATGAAGTACATGCTAATATTCATAAAGGACTTATTGTGAAAGCTAAGTATCTTAAAGAAACATATAGTGCAGGAGAGGTTAAACCGGCAGATTTATTTTCTTTTATTGTTTCGGAATTGGTATTAGAGCACATGCTTATTGAGGATGTAAAGTTCTTTTCTTTTCTTAAAAATAAGGAACTTAAGAACAAGTAGTCACTTAAAATAAGCGCATAGATAAATAACGGATTTTATTAGTTGTGTAGATGCAATTTAAATATGGGAGGATAATACGCAATGTTTGCATTATATTATTTTTGCTAATAGGAGGCGAAATAGTTTAACAATAGAAACAAGAAGCGGGAGGGGGAGTATTTGATGAGTAGTTTTACAGAAAAATGCAATTCTAAAAAATTAATAAGCGATTATGAAAAGGAAATAAAGGTTCTTAAGCAAATGGTAGAAAAATACTTCAGGATTTTCTACATGAGTCCCAATGCGGTTGGGTTAGTGCGTGCAGATGGTACTTTTGCGGAGGTCAATCCTAGTTTTACCTTAATTACTGGGTTTGCTAAAGAAGAAACTCTTGGGAAAACTATGCAGGATCTGGGTGTGTGGTTCGACATAAATGATAGGGAAAAAATATTAAAGATGCTTGCCGGTAGTAATAAAATTCAAAAAACAGAGCTTCCATTATATAAAAAAAATGGAGAAATTATACATGCCCAGCTTTTATTGCGTAAGGTGCTTTTACATGAGCAAATTTTTTATATGGTGGTTGGGCAGGATATTAGCAAGCAAGTAGCCATAGAAGCTACACAGAGACAGCAGGAAGAGGCTCTGCTAATTAGCAGAAACAAGCTGTCTACTGCAGCGGCGCTAGCTAATATAGGACCATGGGAATATGACGCAAAGAAAGAACGGTTTGAATTTGACGATGAGTTTTATGCTATTTATGGTACAGATTCTGTGCGCGAAGGAAAGTTTATGAGTTTTGATGAATATATGCGAGAGTTTGTACATCCGGATGATCTTTGGATGTTTGAGGGAGAAAAGGAACTGCTGGCACAACAAAGCGGAGAAATTAATGCGGTACCCGGCGATACTACACATCGCATTATCAGGAGAGATGGCGTTGTCCGTACTGTTCTGGTAAGACGTAGATTCCTTAGAGATGCAGATGGCAAAATGCTTAAAGCCTATGGAACTAATCAAGATATTACTGAGCGAATCACATTTGAAGAAAACCAACGTAAGCAAGAAGATATAATAAGACACATGGCTTACTATGATTCTCTAACAGGACTTCCTAATAAAAACAATTTACATAAATGGCTAACTGAACAAATGGGGCAAGCTAAAGAAGGAAATTTAGAAGGAATAGTTTTATTTATTGATTTAGGTCAGCTTAAAATGTTTAACGATGCTTATGGACACAATTTTGGCGATAGAATAATTGTTACTGCAAGTAGAAGGATTCTTGAGGTTATGGATAAAAATGCCTTTTTAGCAAGAATTGGCGGTGATAAGTTTGTAATAGTATTGCTAGGTGAATACCATAATGGGCAGGTTAAAGTTGTTGCCAATAAAATAATCAATGCTTTAGGGAAAAAACAAGAACATGTGGAAACAGGCATTCACATTACCGCCAGCATTGGTATCGCTCATTATCCTAAAGATGGAGATACGGCAGAAGAAATCATAAAAAATGCTGAAAACGCCATGTATAAGGCAAAGAAACGCGGGAAAAATTGTTGGGAATTTTATGATGAGAGCATGCAGATTGAAGCACGTAGGGAAATACGCATGATTGAAGGGTTGCGCGCAGCAATTAAATTAGGAGAACTTTCGTTAGTTTACCAACCGCAAATAGTTTTTCCACAAAAAACAGTTGGTGGGGTTGAGGCTCTTTTACGGTGGGAAAGCCCTGAATTTGGGAAGGTGCCACCTACGCAGTTTATTCCTTTGGCAGAGCAATCAGGTCTTATTAATAGCATAGGGAAATGGGCCATGACCAAGGCCTGTTCTTTCGCTGGGCGTTTAGCCAAAAATGGTAATGATAATATACGAGTTGCGGTTAATATATCAGCAAGGCAAGTTGCCGCGGAAGATTTTGTTAAGACGATTTCCAATGCGATAAAGAGTGCGGGAATAGAAGCTAAACAGCTGGAAATTGAGATTACTGAAAGTCTTTTAATGACTTCACTTGAGGGAGCAATTAGTAAGCTGAATAAAGTCAAGGAAATGGGTGTTAATTTAGCATTAGATGATTTTGGCACAGGGTATTCTTCATTAACTTACTTGCGAAAATTACCGGTTGGCATAATTAAGATTGATAAGTCTTTTATTGATATGATAGAAACAGATGATTTGGGGGCTAAAATGATTGTTGCTATCATAAATATGGCCAAAGCAATTAATTTAACTGTTGTAGCTGAGGGGGTGGAGACGGAAAAGCAACTGGAATATTTGCTGGATGAAGGATGTACACATGTCCAAGGATATCTTTTGTGTAAACCCTTGCAGGAGGATGAGGTATATAAATTTATACAGCGTTACAACAAAGGGCTATAAAAGCTTTCATTGTTCCTGAAAGGTATTTATTCTTGTGATATATAACGCTAAATTTGCGTTTTAAGTCAACACCATCAATATCTATGCGGGTAAGTGTGCCTGCTTTTAATTCATTTTCTACTAGACGTCGTGAGATAACACCTATGCCAAGACCTTTCATTGCTGCATTCTTTAATATATCGGAACCGTTACATTCCCAAGCCGCTTTCCAGGTTAATTCATGTGCGGTCATCATGTTTTCAAATAATTCTCTTGTGCCGCTGCCTGTTTCGCGGACGATAAAAGAAAGGCCTTGTAAAGCAAGTGGCGAGATACTTTTTGCCTTGTATAGAAAGTGGGTTCTGCCACAGACAAGTATTAATTGGTCTTCCATAAATATTTTTTCTATTATATCCGGTGAATGAACAATGCCTTCAACAACAGCAAAGTCAACGGCATTTTGCAGAACTAGGGCTTCAATTTCCTTTGTATTTTTCGTAATAGCTTGAACTTGTATGAGTGGGTATTGCTCAGAAAAACTACTGACTAGGTCAGGTAATAGATAGTTTGCAATAGTAAGGCTGGCTCCAATTCTTATTACACCATGTTGGTCAGGGTTTTTCATGGTTTGTTCCATTTCATTAACCAATTCGGTAATATGCCTAGCGTAACTAAGAAGTTGTAAACCTTTTTCTGTTATAAACAGGCGTTTTGCCAGCCGGTCAAATAGTTTTATGCCATAATAGCTCTCTAATTCAGAGATGGCCTGGCTAACTGTCGGCTGCGAGATGAATAAAGCTTGTGCCGCAGCAGTCATACTACCTAAATCAAAAACTTTAATAAATATGGCTAAATGTCGTAGTGTCATTATTTTGCTCCTTTTATATATAGGTAAAATACTATGATATGTATTATACTATAGTATTTTACAAAAACATAATGTAAATGTAAAATGTTACTATCATGTTTTTGAGAGGATGAAGGTAATGACGCAAATTAAGAGAAATATCCCAGGGGTACTACTTTGCCTAGCGATTGCAATTCCGGCATGGTTTTTGGGTGAGCAACTGCCTATTATTGGCAGCCCGGTTTTTGGTATTTTGTTTGGAATGATAGTGGCCATTTTGTTTCCTAAAATGCTTAAAGGAAATCACGAAGGAGTAGAATTCGGGGTAAAATACACTTCCAAAAAAATTCTGCAATATTCAATAATTTTGCTAGGGTTTGGTATGAATCTCTTTCAAGTTTTAAAGGTGGGAGGGCAATCGCTATATGTAATTATTTTTACCCTTTCGGCTTCTTTTTTAACTGCATTTTTTATGGGTAAGCTTCTAAAACTTGACGGAAAGATGACAACTTTGATTGGCGTAGGGACTTCTATATGCGGTGGGTCAGCAATTGCGGCGACGGCACCTGTTATAAAGGCGAAAGATGAAGATGTGGCACACGCTATTTCAACTATCTTTCTTTTTAATATTATCGCGGTATTTATTTTCCCGGCTATGGGAGCTTTTTTGGGGATGACAGATCAAGGTTTTGGCATGTGGGCCGGGACGGCGATTAATGACACTTCTTCTGTTGTAGCGGCGGGAACGGCATGGAGTAATGCTGCCGGAAATAATGATGCCTTGAGTTTTGCTACAATCGTAAAACTTACGCGTACTTTGATGATTGTGCCAATTACACTTATATTGGCTGCTTATGAGACTCATAAGGCTAGAAAACATCCAGCAGTTGATGGTGAAGAAAAATTTAGTGTTGCCAAGGTTTTTCCTTGGTTTGTTATAGGCTTTGTAGTTGCGGCTATAATTAATACGTTTTTTGCTGTTTCAGGAGTTTCAGCTATAATGGTGAGTACAGGTAAATTTATGATTGTCATGGCTATGACAGCTATAGGGTTAAATACTAATCTTAAAAAGCTAATAACTAATGGCGTTAAACCGATTTTCTTAGGGGTTTGCTGCTGGGTGGCAGTAGCCTGTGTTTCGTTGCTTATCCAAAGGTTACTTCATATATGGTAATGTGAGATTTTCCTTGCTACCTGCAAGACAATATATATTCGCTACTTTCTTTGGAGAGAAGCGGATATATTTTTATTTGTAAATAAAAAAAGAGGATAAATATATAATATGTCGAAACATAGTTGTGTTGCTTGCAAGCAGGCCGGTATTAGTGTTCATGCTAAATTATACAAAAAGAAGAGGATAATCCATGAAAAAAAATGTAATTAGAATCATGCTGCTTTTAGTCTGTACAATTTTGGTGTACGTAGGCTTTAAGGGTGGGGTTTACCAGGAGAAAAAAGCTGAAGGGTATTATAGGATAGTCCTATTGTCTGATACTCATCTTCCCGTTAAGACCTTCAATGACAAAGACAAGCAGAAACAGGATAAAATAATTACTGCGAAAAACGCGGTTTTGGATGATATAAATAATTGGCAAGACGTGGGAGAGATAGAAGTGTTGGGAGATGTTGTAGGTGACACCGGAACAGATGAAGAATATGCATATGCTAAAAATTATTTTTCCAAATTGCATAAACCTCTTTCTTTCATTGTAGGCAACCATGATTATATTTATCGTGACCAGCCTAGTGCTAGTGGACACTATGTTATGGCAGATTCACAATCTCGGGCAATAAAACTAGATAAATTCAAGAAAACATTTGGGTTGTCTGAATTGTTTTATACAAAAAAAGTTGAAGGATATTTACTTGTTTTTTTATCGGCAGATTCACTGGATTCAAAATATTTGACGGAAATTTCGCCCAAACAGTTATCGTGGCTAAAAGGAATTCTAAAAAAGAACTCAACGTTACCGACAATTATATTTTTCCATGCACCGCTAGAAGGAACTTTGCGCGACTACAATAAAAATGTTAATAAACCGAATTTTGTGGCACAACCTGCCGCAGTAATCGATAAAATACTGGATGCTAATCGACAAATAGTTTTGTGGGTTTCAGGACACACACATACACCTGCTACTAATCCTTCTTTTGCTTCCGACATCAATTGGTATAAAGGGCGGGTTCTTGATGTACATAATCCGGATATGGATCGCACTACTATTTGGACTAATTCGTTGTTTTTGTATCCTGATAAAATAGTGATACGAACTTTTAACCATAGTACTAAAACTTGGATGAGGGAGTTGGAGCGTACCATTCCTATACACAAGCAAGACATCACTTAGAAAAAATAAATACACCCCAATCAATAACTACCATGCAGACCAATTTTGGGCTAGCTTGATAATTGCTGAAAGGGGTGTATTTTTAATAGCTTCTAACCGACATTTTGCTGTGTTGTTTACGAGCAAAGTGTGACAAAGTATAGTTGACAAGGAAGTATAATCCGGCAACTGTGGCAAAAATGGTAAAAACTTGTGCGGTAGAGCCATATTTCCCAATGAGAATCATTCCCCGGCCGGTTAATTCTTCCGTACCGACGGCCCATACAAATGCTGAATCTTTGATGACGGTGGTAAACTGAGACACCATTGGTGGAATTATATTCCTATAAGCTTGGGGTAAAACAATATAGCGAATAATTTGAAAAGTACTCATGCCTTGGGACAGAGCCGCTTCAATTTGACCTTTTGATAAGGAGTTCAATCCACCGCGAATTATTTCAGACATTATTGCCCCAGTAAAAAAACTCATAGCGGCAATGCCGGAAAGGGTCGGGCTTAGGGGAGTTGTAAAACGAGCTACGAGGATAAATAATAAGCAAGGAATATTACGAACTATGTCAATATAAAGATTACTTAGTGTTTTTAATACTGGAATATTTAAATAGCGTGCAATACCCAAGATAGTTCCTAAAATAACGCTTAATATAATAGAGAAAAATGATATTTCCAGCGTAACAAGTAAGCCTTCTAAAAGAAATTTAATCAGATAGATATTCATTAAATCGCTGATCATTATGAATGCACCTCCGAACTGCCTTCTAGGTGCTTAACATATTTTGTTAAGGGAAAACATAACAGCCAATATAGCATACCGGTTACAAGGTAGGTAGGGCCATAATACATGTTCATACCTGACCAAGAATCTGCCTGGTACATAAGATCACCACCTGCAATCATTGCTAATACGGAGGTATTTTTTATTAGATTAACACCTTGATTGGCAATACTTGGTAAAATGATTTTTTTGGCTTGGGGTAAAATAAGGTAGCGCATAGATTGGAAATAGGTAAATCCCTGGGAAAGCCCGGCTTCTAATTGTCCCCGCGGTATTGCAAGAATACCTGAACGAACCGCTTCGGCCATGTAGGCACCGGTGTAGAGCCCGATGCCTAGTGAGCCAATAGCAAATACAGGAAGGACTATTTTCAGGTGAGGAAGAGCGTGGTACAAGAATATAACTTGAATAACAAGCGGCGTGTTTTGAAAAAATTCAACATACACGCGATTAAAACTGCGTAGGTTTTTATTTGGAAATACACCGGCGACACCAAACAGAATACCTAGCAGGAGAGCAACAAACAAGGCAACTATTGCTACCTCGATTGTTACGGCCAAACCATCAGCAAAAATATGCCAGTCGTTAAAGAGCGCTTGCCATTTGTATTCTGCAAAAGGGTTTGTCGCCATTATTTTTTAAGGTTCCATTTAGTTAACAGTTTGTCCATCTCGCCGGATTTTTTCATATCCTCAAAGGTCTTCTCAACTAGATCAAAAAGTGCTTTGTTATCTTTCTTTGTTGCCGCACCATAAAATTGTGGAGCTATTTTATCAGGGAGTATTTCTGTTGAATCATCTACATATCCAAGCAGGTTGGAAGTATCCATGGCATAAGCATCAGCTCTTCCGGCGCTTACAGCAGTTTTGCATTCAGAATAGGTGGGGAACTCAGAAAAGGTGACCTTTACACCTGCTTTATCAGCAGCTTCCTGCACGCCTTTGCGGGTGGTAGCACCTTGCGGTACAGCAATATTTTTGCCATTTAGGTCTTTTATTGACTTAATGCCGCTATCTTTTTTGACAAGGAAACCTACAGGATCTTCATAGTAGGGACTGGTCATATTATAAGTTTGTTTTCTTTCATCGGTTATGGTGAAAGTTGCAATACAAAGATCTATTTCACCACTATCGAGCAAAGGACCACGAGTTTTGGCCACAACGCCTGTTAGGTCTATTTTGTTTTCGTCACCTAAGATTTTTTTAGCAATTACTTTGGCCAAGTCAATTTCAAATCCTTCAATTTTATTGGTTTTAGGATCCTTGAAACCAAATTTAGGTACATCTACCTTGCAACCGACCTTTAAGACGCCACGGTCTTTAATTTTTTGTATTCCGTCATTTGTTGCTGCGGCAGGTTTTTTTGCATCATCTTTCTTGGTGTCACCGCCACACCCGGCAGCAAAAATTCCAAAAGCGGTTAATACAGCCAGCCCCAAAGTTAACATTTTTTTCCTTGACAAAATCATGATAAAACCCCTCTCTAAATAGTATTGTTTACCGAATAATCTTACTTAAAAATTGTTTGGCTCTTTCGTTTTTTGGGTCAACAAAGAAATGCTCAGGGGTGCCTGTTTCCAAGATTTCTCCGTCTGCCATAAATATTACACGGTCAGCAACTTTGCGGGCAAAACCCATTTCATGAGTTACTACGACCATTGTAATTCCACTATGTGCTAAATCAACCATTACGTCCAATACCTCATTGATCATTTCCGGATCAAGAGCGGAAGTAGGTTCATCGAATAATAGTATTTTGGGATGCACATTAAGGGCACGAGCTATAGCGACACGTTGTTGCTGCCCACCGGAAAGCTGTGAAGGGTACGCGGAGGCTTTGTCTTTAAGTCCTACTCTGTCTAAAAATTCAAGGCCTGTTTTTTCGGCTTCCTCTTTTTTTATACCTTGCACGAGGATGGGAGCTATAGTTAGGTTTTCAAGTACTGTTTTGTGTGGATACAAATTAAACTGCTGAAAAACCATTGCTGCTCTCTGCCGTGCTTCTTTGATAGGGGCATTTGGTGCGGTTATTTCAATACCGTCTAATGTTACGGTTCCACTATCTGGCTTCTCCAACTGATTCATGCAACGAATCATGGTGCTTTTTCCTGAACCGCTAGGGCCGATGATGACTAACTTTTCACCGGATTTTACCGTTAGAGAAATATCTTTTAGAACATGATTACTACCAAAATATTTGTTTACGCCAGCTAATCTAATCAATCGGCTATCCTTCCTTTCGTGCAATAATTTTATACAATAAAATAAGCAAAGACGCTTACAATCCTTAAGGGACTGAGCGTCTTTGCTTTGCACACTATTGTATATTGACTTAGTTAAAAAGTCAACACATTTAATGTATAAACGTAGTTAAAATATTTTTAAAAGTTAGCATAAATGACTAATATATATAGTTATAAACAATAAAGTAATGAAATATATGTATAAGTAGTAAAATATTAGGACGTTAAATCATTACTAAAGTACGGAAGAGAAGGGTAAGATGTTGATGGACATTGGCAGCTTACCATTTATATTTGCCTCTACATGACTGTGTAGCTGGAAAAAGAAAGGTTTTAGGAAGATATAGCTATTGCCTAGAATATAGAGTATACTATCATAAAAACCGTATATTTTTGGGAGATAAAAGTATAATGGATGAAATTGAAAATAAAGTGCTTGCGTTTTCTAGGGAGCAAGAAATAACTGTTGAAGGAGTTTTTTTGTTTGCCAAATATATTTTGAAAATGTTTATATTTAGTCCTTATTTAAGACTGTTAGTTTTAAATTGTGTATACATAATGGAAAGGGGATTTTAAAATGTCATTAAGCAGGATCATGAAAGTAGGAACTATATTGTTTGTTTTGTTTGCTATGTCAATTGGGAGCGTAAGTGCAAAATCTGTTGAAGAGAGAAGACAGGATATCCGCAATATAGCCAGTACGACATTAAGCGAAGTTTATGAACTTCAGCCACATGCCAAGGAAGCTGTGGAAAATGCAGCTGGTTATGCTGCTTTTTCCATCACAGATGCAAAAATAGTATTTTTGGGTAGTGGATCAGGTAAAGGCATGGCTGTAGATAATGCTACAGGTCAAGAGATTTTCATGAAGACTAAGGATGTTCAGTTAGGTTTTGGTGTAGGAATAAAAAAGTATGATGTCTTGTTTGTTTTCGGAACGAAAAAAGCATTTTCTGATTTCATAAATAGTGGCTGGCAATTTGGTGGACAAGCTACCGCTGCGGCAACGGATAGTGTTACGGGAGATTCTTTGCAAGGTGCAATACCTGTTTCACCGGATGTTTGGTTGTATCAGGTAACTGATAAAGGGTTGGAACTTAGCGCAACAGTACGTGGAATTCGTTATTTCAAAGACAGCAAATTAAATTAATATTAAATTTGTAAAAAGCAACCATAGAATGAAAAGAATAAAAAGTGTTGTTGCATAATATTTTTAGTAATTTCAAGAAATGAGTGCTTTTATTTTGAGCCAGAATTATAAGAACAATAAGAGACAATTCAATTGCTTAGTTATGATGAGTTTATTACAATTGTGTAGCGGTTTTGATTTAAAATGCGTGGAGAAAAAAGACTTAGTGATAGAAAATTCGTTGGCAATAAAGTAATGGAATGCATTTAAAAATACTGAAATATTAGGCTCTTGTGCCATTATCATGGAAAAAGATGATAGAACAAGATGCAAAAGTTTTATTCGAGTTGTTTGCTGGGGCAAAGGAAAGGTTTCAGTGAAGATAGCTATTATCTAGGATATAGTGTATACTATTCATATAACCATATATTTCAGTGGGAAGAAGCATGATGAATGAAATTGATATTCAGACGCTTGCTTTGTTCTAAGCTGACCGAAAAAGTCGCCATTTAAAGGAGGCTTTTTTATTTACCTTTTATAGGTAAGAAATGGTCAATTTTGGTTGTGGTGCAGGAAAATTTCGCTTGACTGTTTCACATATGGTTACAAAAATAATGGAAAAATAGGAAAGGGAAGTGACAATAATGAATGAAGACATCATAAAGGGCAAGTGGAAAGAATTACAAGGAAGAATTCAAGAACAGTGGGGAGAAATCACTGATGATGAATTCGATAAAACTGAAGGGCAAAAAGACCGACTATTAGGACTTCTGCAGACTAAATATGGATATTCTAAAGAAAAAGCTGAAGCTGCTTTTAAAGATTCATTAGACAAAAAATAGTATTTAATATTACGCTTATTTAGCTTTATTGGGACTCAGTTTTTATCCTAGAAATTTTGTTCTACAGGTTAAAGTAAAGGAGATATTAAAATGTTGCTAAGTAGAATTATGAAAGTCGGTACTATATTACTTGTTTTGTTGACTATGTCTATTGGGGTGGTAAGTGCCAAAACTGTTGAAGAAAAAAGGCAAGTTATACGCAATATAGCAAGTGACACATTAAGTGAAGTCTATAAGCTTCAACCGCATGCCAAGAACGCAGTTGCAAACGCAGCGGGGTATGCTGCCTTTTCTATTACCGATGCTAAATTAGTGTTTTTTGGTGGAGGCGCAGGTAAAGGTATGGCTGTTGACAACGCTACGGGGCAAGAAATTTTTATGCAGACCGGTGATGTTCAAGTCGGTTTTGGTTTAGGAATAAAAAAGTATGACGTACTGTTTGTTTTTGGAACTAAAAAAGCATTTTCTGATTTTATTAATAGTGGTTGGCAATTTGGTGGGCAGGCTACTGCCGCAGCAACAGACAGTGTTACAGGGGATTCTTTGCAAGGAGCGATACCTGTGTCACCGGATGTTTGGCTGTACCAGGTAACTGACAAGGGCTTGGAGCTTAGTGCTACTGTAAGAGGGATTCGTTACTTTAAAGATAGCGAATTAAATTAATTTTTGCTATTAATTTTGCAAGCACCCATGAAATGAAGTAGGCCTAAACATGTTTAACATAACATTTTTAGGAGCTTCAAAAATGGGTGTTTTTTTATTTTTAAGAAAATAAAATGCAAGATATTAGTATATTCAATTGCTTAATTATGATAAAATTGTTACAATTAGTAAAGATTTTAAGCAAAAGATTATTGGAGAAAAGGAACTTAAAGATGGAAAATTCATTAGAAAAGAAATACGGGTTGTACACTGCAATCGCTATGGTTGTAGGTATTGTAATTGGTAGCGGTGTATTTTTTAAGGCAGAAAAAGTGCTTAATGCTACTGGGGGAAACTTGCCTCTAGGAATTTTTGCATGGCTTATTGGTGGTATGATTATGGTTATCTGTGCTTATGTATTTGCTACTATGGCTACGCGTTATGAAAAGGTGAGCGGCGTTGTAGACTATGCGGAAGCCACAGTTGGACGTACTTATGGTTATTATATCGCTTGGTTTTTAGCACTTATTTATTATCCGACCCTGACTTCTGTTTTAGCATGGGTTTCTGCTAGATATTTATGCGTATTGTTGGGCTGGAATATTGTGGGGGCTGAAGCAATGGCAGTGTCAGGTTTTTTCTTGGTCATGAGTTTTACGATGAATGCCATAGCACCACGCTTAGCAGGTAAATTTCAAGTTTCCACAACGATTATTAAACTTATACCATTGTTTTTGATGGCAATTGTTGGTACCTTTTCCGGTTTACACAATGGTGTTTTATTAAGAAATTTTACTGAAGGTGCAATAGCTGCAACCACAGTAGAAAATCCGCTCTTCACAGCCGTTATTGCTACAGCTTTTGCTTATGAAGGGTGGATAATTGCCACTAGCATTAATGCTGAGCTGCAAGATGCTAAAAAAAATCTGCCACGGGCGTTAACCTTTGGGACTATATTTGTAGCCTTAATTTATATCTTGTATTATGTGGGGTTAGCAGGGGCAATAGATAACAGCGTGATGATGAAAAGCGGAGAAACAGGAGCTAAAATTGCCTTTTCTACTTTATTTTCCAATCTTGGAGGCACGGTACTTTTTGTATTTGTGGTTATTTCCTGCTTAGGGACTTTAAATGGGCTAATGATGGGATGTACCCGTGGATTTTATGCGATTGCCATTAGAAATATGGGACCTAATGTCAGGGTATTTAAAAGCATAGATCCTGCAACTAATATGCCTGTAAATGCAGCTATAGTGGGATTAATGTTTTCAGGAATATGGCTTTTATATTTTTTCGGGGCCAATTTATCACCTAAACCTTGGTTTGGTTTTTTTAGCTTTGATAGTTCTGAATTACCTATTGTCAGTCTTTATGCCATGTATATTCCTATCTTTGTTATGATGATGAAAAAAGAAGCTGGATTAGGATTTTTCAAGCGGTTTTTTATGCCTTCGCTGGCAATATTGGCGTGTATTTTTATGGTTGTGGCCGCCTGTTTTTCTCATGGCAAAGCAGTGATAGCTTATATCATTGTTTTTGCGGTAATAATGCTATTAGGCTATTTGTTGAATTTCGAAAGAAAATAAGACCAATGGGCTTAAATGCAAAACAGTAAATTGCAGTTCATTACAATGGCGTTTAATGTTTCGTTAGAAAGATAAAAACTTGTAAGATTTCCTCTATTTTGATATAATGGTAAAATATTCTTGGAAGGGCGTCAAGGCTCAGTTTGGGGTATTGACCGGATTTCAAATTAAAAAATGGAGGTTGTGCAAGTGGAAGATTTAAAGAAAAAAGCTTTAAAAGTCCCTGTTTCGGGATACATCGCTTTAGCTGTTGCTTTGGTTATTTTTTCCGGGCTAATGGCTAATGTTGGTGGTGGGTGGACAATGTTTGACTTTGATACCTTGAATGGTAAATTCGGCCTAATGAAGACGGCAAAGGCATCTTTTATGGGGCAGGGCGGCGTTGGTGCTCGCGATGGTTTCTTATTCGCGCTCAGTTTGGCACCGGGCGTTATGTTGGCCTTGGGACTTATGGAAATTGTCGAACATTATGGTGGACTAAAAGCAGCTCAAAGACTTTTAACGCCAATCTTAAGACCTATTCTTGGCATACCCGGTATTTGCTGCGTGGCCTTGGTCTCTAGTTTACAAAGTACTGATGCCGGTGCCGGAATGACGAAAGCATTAAGAGAAAATAAAGATATTACAGGAAACGAACTTTTGATTTTTTCCGCCTTTCAGTTTACTGCGGGTGGGATTATTGGTAACTATTTGGCTTCCGGCTCTGCGTTGTTTAGCTATATGACAGTGCCTATTTCTGTGCCTTTGGCCGTTATGCTGGTAATGAAGCTTTTTGGCGCTAATATGATGCGTTTGTATTGCAAAATGTTTGTGCAGGAGGAAAAATAATATGAGTCAAGAAGTAAATCAACAGGTAGCTGCTGCAGAAAAAACTATGCCTGCATCTAACGATACTATTATGGATGTTTTTGTTACAGGTGCTCGTAAAGGTTGGAAAGTAGCTATTGATAATATTATTCCTAATGTTTTAATGGCATATGTCTGCATAAGAATTTTAAATGTAACAGGTGTTTTGGCTTGGTTTGGTAAGGTTTTTGCGCCCGTAATGGCTATTTGGGGTCTGCCTGGAGAGGCAATAATGGTAATTTTGGGTGCCTTGATGTCCATGGGTGGCGCAGTTGGCGTGGCCATGTCCTTATTTAATGACGGAACTTTAAATGGCACGCATATTTCCATTGTAATGCCTGCTATCTATCTTTTAGGGTCAAAGATTCAGTATCTTGGCCGTTTGTTAGGTACAGCAGGTGTCCCGGGAAAACATTTTCCTGTATTGCTGGGAATTTCTTTTGTTAATGCTGCTATTGCCATGTTTGTTATGAAACTCATTGCGCCTTGATGAGAAAGTTTAAAGCACGGCCGAGGCCGTGCTTTTCTTTTATAAAAGTTTAAAGGAGATAATTATGGAAAAAGCAATATTGGAACAAATAAAAAACGAAGAAACCGATATTTTTAAACTTACAGAAAAAATCGTAAATATTGATTCCGGTTATGACTGTCCGGAAGGAGTAGCTGAGGTCGCTCATATTATTGGCGATTTTCTGATGCAGCTTGATTTTAGGGTAGAATATTTAGAAACACCTAATGAGCCGGTGCAAATTTTGGCTACCCGCCCCAAAGTTGGTAAGAAGAAAGTTATGCTTATGGGACATATGGATACTGTATTTCCCAAAGGAACAGCTGCAATTAGGCCTTTTAGAATCGAAGAGGGGATTGCCTATGGACCGGGAGTTATGGATATGAAGTCCGGTATAGCTATTGGGCTTTATACTTTAAAGGCTCTTATTGACAATAACTGGAATGATACGGATTTAACGGTGTTTTTTGTGGGGGATGAAGAAATAAATCATCCTAAAACTAATGCTATAGAAAATTTTAAAAAATATGGCAAAGGCATGGATGCTGTTTTCAATATGGAACCGGGTCGCGCTGATGGTGAGGTTGTAACAGGACGCAAGGGCCTGTGGCGACCTAAAATTAAAGTAGAAGGCGTAGCAGCACATTCAGGTAACGAACCGGAAAAAGGAGCCAGCGCTATTATTGAATTGGCACATAAAGCTATTGATATTACGGCTTTGACTGATTTTACTACAGGAACTACCTATAATGTAGGAGTTTTTAACGGCGGACGTTTGGCCAATATTATTCCCGATGAGGCTTTGGCGAAGTTGGATGTACGTTTTAAAACCATAGAAGAAGCAGATAAGGCTAAAAAAAATGTGAAAGAAATTTTGGCTAAAACTTATATACCAAGGACTAAAACCACATTGATAGATGAAGGTATTCCTGACTATATGCCGCCTTTTGAAGAAACCTCAAAGGGATTGTTGCTATATGAATTTTTACGCAAGCAGGCAGAAAAATTAGGACAGCCGCCTTTAGGGAGACTCTATGTTGGGGGATCTTCTGACGCCGGTTATACAACCATGGTGGGCTCTCCTACAATTTGCTCTATGGGGCCAAAAGCAGTCGGTGCTCATAGTAATAATGAATATGCCTATGTTGAAAGCTATGTGCAAAGGGCGCAACTTTTGGCTATGGCCATTATGCATTTGGATGAGATGTAATAGAAGGAGAATATTTATGGAAAAATTAGATGTTTTAGAGCTTTGGGAGCATCTTCATGCGATTCCGGAATTAGGGTTTAAAGAATTTAAGACAGCAGATTTCTTGGCCAACAAATTAGAAGAGTTGGGCTACAAAGTTACTCGCAACGTTGGTGGGACCGGAGTAATTGGTGAGATAAAAGGCACAGAAGCAGGGCCAACAGTTATGTTGCGAGCGGATATGGATGCTTTGCCTTTTGTTATTGAAGGCAAAGATGAAGTTATTCACGCTTGTGGGCATGATGCGCATTGTGCTATGGTTTTGACGGCTGCGTCTGTTGTTGCAGATAAAATTAAACGCGGTAAATTGCTTATTTTGTTTCAGCCGGGAGAGGAAACTTTGAAGGGTGCCTTGGCGGTTATTCATACAGGGTTAATGGATGAGGTTGATATAGCCATGGGTTTGCACATTAGACCTATCCAAGATATACCTAATGGAACAATGACTCCGGCAATTTGCCATGGGGCCAGTACTTTTGCCCAAGTTAAGGTAAGCGGAAAGGGTTGTCATGGGTCTCGTCCCCATTTGGGGGTCAATGCTTGTGATGCTGTAGCGGCCATTATAAATGCTATCAATGCTATTAAACTTAACCCGGTGCTTGCATGGTCTTGCAAGGTTACTAACATTAAAGCTGGCAGCGCTGCGCCTAACATTATTCCCAATAAAGCTGAATTGGTTGTAGACTGTAGGGCGCAAACAAATGCAGCAATGGCAGAAATGCTGAAGAAATTAGAGGTGGCTGCAACTAGTGCCGCCGCTTCAGTAGGGGCTACAGCTACTCTAGAGACTCCAGACGGTGTTATTCCAGCGGCTAATTTAGACCAGGGACTAACGGCTGAAGTTGCTGAGTGTATTAAAGAAGTTATTGGTGAAAATAACTTACAACAGAATTTACTTAATCCGGGTGGTGATGATTTTCACTATTATGCGCAACACAATCCTAAGCTCAAAGCAGTGTTTTTTGGAGTAGGGTGTGCGGCAGAGCCGGGATTACATGATCCTGCCATGCATTTTAACCATGCTATGATGCCTTTTGGGGTAGAAGTTTTAGTTAAAATGCTTGTAAAAAAATTAGGCTAATACTAAAAAGCTGTCTTCATTTTAGAAGGCAGTTTTTTCTATAAATGTCTAATTATTTTTGTTTTATTTCTTTGCAACTTGCTGTACAATTAACGTGTGTAAAGAATATGAGGTGGTAAAATGGAAAAAATGCAACTTGATATTAGAGTATTTCTTACTATGTTATGTGTGGTGTTTTTTGGATTTGCAGCTGAAACAAGTGCTTGCACTCTTTTTGCTGCTACCGGTGTCGGCCACGTTGTTAATGATGGTACCCTTATGGCAAAAAATCGTGACGAAACGCCTATGCAGCAAACTTTAAAACTGGTTAAGCCCGATGCAGGTTACAGTTATTATGGAATATTTGCCGGTAAAAAAGCCCTCTTTTGTGTTGTAGGAATTAATGAACGGGGTTTAGCTGTAGGTATGTCTACCGCCGGTTCCATATCTAGGCAGGAACGCTTGGCTAATGGCGTATATCGCAGTAAGGAAGGCTTGCGGACCAATGAGTACATGCTTTGCTATTGTGCTAGTGTAGATGAGGCTTTGGCGCTGCCTGATGAGTTTTGGCATGAGCCGGTAAATTTTATCTTAGCTGATAAAGACAAAATAGCTTATGTTGAGGTATTACCGGGCGGAGGGAAATCGGTTACTGTTAAAACCAGTGGAGTACTTTATCATACGAATCATTATGTTAACGAGGATAGTTTGTGGGCAAACAAGAGAATAGGAGCAAGCAGCTTAGCACGTTATAATCGCATTGCAGAGTTGATGTCACAGGAAAAGGTGTTTTCCTTAAATGATTTCATTCAATTTAGTGAAGATCGTAATGAAGGACCTAATAATAGCATCTATCGAGTAGGCACTACTGCTAGCAGTACGCAGACTCTGGCAAGTTTTATTGTGTATATTCCTAAGCTTGGGTCTCCCGTTTTATATATTAAATATCGTCAGAAACCAAGGGATAAAGGGGCAGAAAAGTTGCTCTATCCTGTTATGGTAGACGATATCTTTAGTGGTGAGAAACTCTCGTAGCAAATAAAATTTTAAAATAAAGCAGGCATTAGTGCAAACTTTTGCCTGCGTTTGTTGTTTTAAAAAGCACTTTGAAGTAAAATAAGAAAGTATTATTACACGGTACTGGGGGAGTAAGGGATGGATGAAAAATTAGTCTTAGAAAAAATAAAAAAAAGTGAGAAAGTAGCTTTTGCGTTTTTAGAGCAGCTGGTAAACCTTGATTCAGGAGATGATGCTAAGGGCGGGATTGCTGATGTATGTCATAGTATAGGTGATTTTGCCGCAGCTTTGGGATTTTGTGTAGAATATATAACTACGCCCAATGAACCTACGCAAGTACTATGCCATAGGGCAAATGAAGGTAAGAAGAAAGTTATGTTTATAGGACATGCCGATACGGTGTTTCCTAAGGGGACTACCTTGAAAAGACCCTTTAAAATTGTGGGAGATAAAGCCTATGGACCGGGCGTTGCAGATATGAAGGGCGGCTTGGTTACTGCGTTGTTTACAATTAAAGCATTATTAGAAGCCGGTTGGGAGGACAGTGAGTTTACCTTCTTTATCTGTGGTGACGAGGAGTTGTCGCATCCCCATACCAACGCTGTGGAGAATTTTATGAAATACGCCAAGGGGCAGGATGTTTGTTTTTGTATGGAACCTGGACGAGAAAATGGGGCAGTCGTTACAGGGCGTAAAGGAGCAGCCAGACCACTAATTAAAGTTAAAGGAATAGCTTCTCATGCTGGGACAGCACCGGAAAAGGGTGTTTCAGCTAATTTGGAATTGGCCTATAAAATTATTGAATTGCAAAAGTTAAATAATAGAGAAACAGGCACTACTTTTAATGTAGGAGTTATGAAGGGAGGTTTTATGGCCAATATCATTTCCGATTACGCAGAGTGTGAAGTGGATATTAGGGCTAAAACGATTCTCGAGGCTGAAAAAGCAATTAAGGATGTGCAACGTATTGTCGAAACAAGTTATTTAAATGGAACTAATAGTGTTGTTGAAGCCAATAAAATTAGCTTTATGCCTTTTGAAACAACACCACAGGTTACGCGTTTGTATAATCTTATGAAAAAAGAAGCGAGTCTTTTAGGTCAAGAAGAACTGAAAGAAATGTATTCCGGGGGCTGCTCGGATGTAGCATGGACAGCCTTAGTGGGAACAACATCATTGTGTGGATGCGGGCCTAAGGGTTTTGGCGCTCATACAGATGAAGAATATTTTTACACAGCTTCTTTGGTTGAGAGAATGCAGCTGCTGGCAATGACAATTATGCACTTGAACCAAATATAGATAGGCAACAATGAAAGGGCTTATAAGATGAATGAAAAGATTTTGAGTTTGTTAAGTGGAATGGTTGCTATTAATAGTCGTACGAATACGGAACAAGAGCGTGAAATGGAAGACTATTTGTATGATGTGCTTTTCAACATGCCGTATTTTAATGTTCATGGAACTCATTTCGGACAGATTGCCTTACCGGGAGACCCTTGTGGACGTCGTCTAGTTTACGGATTGGTAAAAGGTAAGAATAACAATACTGTGGTTCTAATGAACCATCATGATGTTGTAAGCACAGAGGTTTATGGAACTTTAGAGCCATATGCCTTTAATATGGTAGAATTAGCAAAAAAAATGCAGACAGAAGTACTAGATGAAGACACTAGTCACGATTTAGCTTCAGGAGATTGGTTATTTGGCCGTGGCAGTTGTGACATGAAGGGTGGCATTGCGGTTCAGTTAGCTCTTTTAGAAGAATATTCTCAAAATCCTGCCGCAGGTAATTTGCTCTTCATTTCAGTGCCTGATGAAGAATCCTTTTCGGCCGGTATGAGAGGGGCGTTATGGCTATTTGAAGAATTTAAAAAAGACTGGAATTTGGACTACAAATTGCTAATTAACTGTGAACCCAATGAGCAAATTGAGAGCCGGCAAGTAGTTGCAGTTGGTTCTGTGGGCAAGCTTTTGCCGGTAGTATTGGTCCAGGGTAAGGCAGTACAAATAGGCAGCTATTATGAAGGTATTAATCCTGTTGCTGTTTTGTCAGAAATTGTTTGCGCTACCGAGGGAGACCCAAATCTAGTGGAAGTATGCGGCGCCGAGAAAACGGTTCCACCTGTATGGAACTATCTGCGTGACTTAAAGGAAAGCTATGATTTTTCGCTGTCTCAGCGAGCAGTAGGTTATTGCAATATTTTAACCTTTTCTAAGACACCTTCCGATATACTGCATTTGTTTCTGGAAAGATGTAATGGAGTCGTGGAAAAAATGCAGGCAGAACGTGAAAAGATTATAGAAACTAAAGTTATGACATATTCTGACCTACTGTTTTTGGCTAAAAAAAGAGGTGGGTTTGAAAGCTTTTTTGCGAAATTAAAACAAGATATAGATAAAAAAGTGCGGTTACAGGGTATCGACTACCCTAGTGCGACTATTTACGCTATGCAGGAAGTATTAAATTTTTCCCACCTAGCTGAACCGGTAATTATAGTGGCCTTTGCGCCACCCTATTATCCTGCGGCCAATAGTATGAAATTTGCAGGAAATGATTTCAGGGAAATAATGAGTACGATAGGGGACTCATTGCCTGTAGTATTCAAACAATATTTTTTGGGCGTTTCAGATTGCAGCTATTGCGGAGTGGACAGGCCTATTGCCGGCAGCGATTACACTGCTAATACGCCTGTTTGGGGTTCGCTTTATTCCTTTGATATTGAGGCAGTAAACAGGTTGAAAATGCCGTTTGTCTTATTGGGACCCTGGGGAAAAAACTTGCATCAAAGGACAGAACGCGTCAATATTACTAGTTTAACCAAAGTTCTACCCTGCACATTGAGGAAGGTTATTACTGCAGTATGGAATAAGGCTGGGGAATAAATTTTGCCGCAAATAAATATAAATAAAGGATGAAAAATAATGCTAAATCTTTTTAAAAAAAATATTATATTCAAAATTTATGCACCTGTTAGTGGAAAGGTTTCTTCTATTACGGAAGCTGCTGATCCAGTATTTGCAGAAAAGGTAGTTGGGGACGGAGTGATTATTGATGCTGCTGATACCCAAATTTTGGCGCCTTGCGAGGGGGAAATAAGTTTTGTTTCTGATACCAAACATGCTTTTGCTATGACTCTTGATAATGGCATAGAAGTGTTGGTTCATATAGGCCTGGAAACAGTGGCTTTACGAGGGGAAGGTTTTACGCAATTGGTGTCGCAAGGAACCAGAGTTAAAGCAGGGACTCCTATTATAGCTATTAATAGAGATTTTATTATGGGTAAAGGAGTTTCTTTGTCTTCACCCGTACTTATTACTAATCCTGAAAGTACAAAGTCCCTAACACCTATGACAGATATGGTTGCAATCGCAGGAGAAACTATCGTTATAGAATATACATTATAGTTTCTGTATAAACCAAACAATAAAGGCTTCGATTTTCTTATATTAAAACGAAACACATATTTTTTTTGACCTCTATCTATATG
>Ga0183100_1000683_pt1 | contig 23052 bp, 17 predicted proteins | sample Biomet2_FD_127789 | JGI IMG/M metagenome (GOLD analysis project Ga0183100, IMG submission 127789) | Microbial communities from bioreactor (seeded with anoxic lake sediment) at LBNL, California, USA - Biofuel metagenome 2 | ecosystem: Engineered > Bioreactor > Anaerobic > Unclassified ...
GCAGGGCGCGCGGGGGCTTGCATCGCCCCGGGGATGAGGTAGGGTGAAAACTAAAGTGTAAGGGGCAACATCAGAACAGGAGTTGAAAGACCATGACCACAGGCACTCGCAAGAGCACTGCGCCCGCCTCGGGGAAGAAGACGTCCGCTCCGGCCAAGAAGGCTTCCGTTCCGGCGAAGAAAGCCGCCGCCCCGGCGAAAAAGGCCCCGGCAGCCGCCAAGAAGCCCGCTGCGGCCGTTCCCGCCAAGAGGGCCGTCGCCGCGGTTCCGGCAAAGAAGATTCCGGCCGGAGTTCCCGCCAAGAGCAGCGCCGGACGCGAGGCCATGCTCGCCCGCGTGGAATCCGTGCGCATGGCTCAGCGGGCCGAGGGGCACTTCGACTGCTTCGGCCGCGCGGGGCAGGGCTACTGCGACCAGGGCGACTGCGCCTACCACGCGGAGTGCCTGAGCGTCTCCGGGTTGCTGCATAGCCTTTAGGCGCGCCGCCCGCCCGCCAAGGGGGGCCGCGCCCGACTGTTTGCTCAAACCCGCGCGGGGAAGGGCTGCGCGGCGGGGGATGCCTGCGCCCGGCCCTTCCGCTTCGCGTGGGAATCCTGTAGACTCCCGCGCCAGGTGCCCCTGATGACAGCCGCCAACGCCACCACATTGCGCCGCAGCCTGCGCCGCTACGCATTCACGGTTCCGTGGAATCTTTTCCTGCTCACGGCGGGGTCGCTGCTTGTGGCCTTCGCCATCAAGAGCGTGGCCGCGCCCCACGGGCTGCTGGCGGGCGGGGTTTCCGGCCTGGCGCTGCTGGGCTATTACGTCATGCCCAAAATCGACACCAGCATCTGGTACTTCGCCCTCAACGTGCCCATCATGATCGTGGGCCTCAAGATGGTCAGCCGGCGTTTTGTGCTCTACAGCCTGTACGGCATGGCCGCCACCAGCGTGTTCATCGGCTGGATCAACTACACCCTGCCGCTGGACGATCCCTGGCTCGCGGTCATCGCCTGCGGCGTCAGCCTGGGCGCGGGCATCGGCGTGGCGCTGCGCTCCATGGGCTCCACCGGCGGTGCGGACATTCTGGCCGTGGTCTGCCGGGAAAGGCTGGGCATTCCCATCGGCCGCTTCGAGTTCGCCTTCAATCTGCTGGTGTTCGCCATGGGGTTCGCCACGCTGAAGCTGGAAATCGTGCTCTATTCCGTGGCCATGAACTTTCTTGTGGGCTGGGTGACGGACGCCTGCCTCTCCATGTTCAGCGAGCGGCGCATGGCCCTTGTCATCTCCACCCAGCCCGCCGCCATAGTGCAGGCGGTGCTGCACCGCCTTGGGCGCGGGGCCACCCTGCTGGAGGCGCGCGGCGGCTGGAGCGGCGAACCCCGGCAGGTGGTGCTCACCATGCTGAACAATCTGGAACTGAAACGTCTGGAGGAGCTTGTGTACGAGATAGACCCCGGCGCGTTTCTCATCACGGGCTCCGGGTTCAACGTGCAGGGGCAGGGCTTTTCCGAGCGGAAGGCGTACTGACGTGCGGCCCCTTGCGTTGCTGACGGACTTTGGCCTGGCCGACCCCTACGCCGGACAGTTGCGCGCAGCCCTGGCGCGGCTGGCCCCCGGCGCGCCGCTGCTGGACATTTCGCACAGCGTGGAGCCCTTCGCCGTATCGCAGGCGGCGTTTTTTTTGGCCGCCAGCGCCCCGCATTTTCCGTCCTCGGCGGTGTTCGTGTGCGTGGTGGATCCCGGCGTGGGCTCCACCCGGCGCATCATCGGCGCGCACCTGCCAAACGGCGAGAACGGCAAGGGCGGGCAGGACTTTCTCGCGCCGGACAACGGCCTGCTGGGGCTGCTGCTCGGCACGCCGGGACTGGCCCGGCCGCGGGTGTTCGACCTCAGCGATCCGGCCTCGTCCTACGCCGCCTCGGCCACGTTCCACGGGCGCGACATCTTCGCCCCGCTGGCGGCGCGGCTTTCCGCCGGGGAAGCGCTGGAGGACATGGGCCGCGAGCTGGCCCAGAAGGATCTGGCGCGCCCGGACTGGTCCGAAGCCAGGGAGCGCCCCGGGGCCCCGTGCGAAATCGACGCGCACGTGCTGCACGTGGACCGCTACGGCAACTGCCTGCTTTCCCTGCGTGCGTCGTCGCCGCCGCCCCAGCCGGTCTCGGCCGTGAAAATGCCCTGGGGCCAGCGCCGCGGCGTGCTGCAGGTGCGCACCTATGCGGACATCCCCGCCGGGGCCGTGGGCTTGCTGGCGGGCAGCCAGGGCTTTTTCGAGCTGGCGGCCAACCAGTCCTCCGCCGCCGTGGCCCTGGGCCTGCGCCGGGGCGACGCCCTGCGCCTGGTCTGGGCGGAGTAGGGCATGCTGCGGCGTTTTCTCGCCACCCTGGGCTTTCTTTCGCGCCTGGCCCCGGCCCGCGTCATCGCCGAGGCGGACATGCGGCGGACCATGTTCCACCTGCCGCTCTGCGGGCTGGTCATCGGCCTGGCGGCCGGCGCCCCGGCGCTGTGCGGGTTGTTCTCCGGCCATCCGCTCATTCAGGCCTGGACTGTGGCCCTCTTGTCCGTCTACCTCACGCGCGGCCTGCACCTGGACGGCCTTTCCGACGTGATGGACGGCGCTGGCCAGCACACCAGCCCGGAGCGTTTCTGGGCCATCGTGAAGGACAGCCGGGCGGGCACCTTCGGCGTCGCGGCCGTGGCGCTGGTGCTGCTGGGGCAAACGGCGCTGCTGGGCGCGGTGTTCGAGCGCTTGGCCCCCTGGACCGATCCCCTGGCGCGCTTGTGGCCGCTGCCGTGGGTGTTCGTGTTCGGCCGGGCCTGCGGCGTGTGTTTTGGCCGCGCTGGCCGCGCCCTCACCCGCCCGGGGCTGGGCGGGCTGTTCATCGCCGGGGCGGACGGCCGCGCCGTGGCCTGGGCGCTGGCGCTGGCGCTGGGACCGGCCTTGTGGCTGGCCCCGCTGGCCGCGCTGTGCGCCGTGCTGGGCGCGCTGATTCTTTTGACGCCGCTGTACCGCCTTTCGCGCGCGGTAGCCGGGGTCAACGGCGATTTTCTGGGCGCGTCCATCCTCATGGGCGAGCTGGCCGCCGCGGCCGGGCTTGTGCTTGCCGCGCAACCGTAAGCAAAACGAAGGAACGCCATGCGCCGATTCATTCTTCTCCCGCTCTGCCTCGCCCTTGTCGCGTGCCTTGGCGCCTGCGCCAGCTTCAGCGTGTTCGGCAACGCCAACGCGCCGTACAAGGAACAAACCCTCTCGGGCTCCGGCGGGGGCGGCAAGGTGCTGCTGCTCACCATCGACGGGCTCATCAGCGAGCACGGCAAGGAGGGCCTGCTGCATACCCGGCCCAGCACCGTGGAGGAGGTCGCCGCGCAGCTCAAGCTCGCCCGCAAGGACAAGGACATCAAGGCCCTGGTGCTCAAGGTGGATTCCCCCGGCGGCACCGTGTCCGCAAGCGACGTGATCTACCACGAGCTGATGACCTACAAGGCCGAGACCGGCGTGAAGGTCGTGGCGGCGCTGATGGGTCTGGCGGCCAGTGGCGGGTACTACGTCTCGCTCCCGGCGGACCGCATCTGCGCCATGCCCACCACCATCACCGGCAGCGTGGGCGTCATCTTTCTGCAGCCGCGCGTGGCCGGTCTGCTGGACAAGATCGGCGTCGGGGTGGACGTGAGCAAGTCCGGCGCGCAAAAGGACATGGGCTCGCCCTTCCGCCCGGCCACGGAGGAGGAGAAGCGCCTTGTCGACGCCATGGTCAAGGCCCAGGCCGAGCGTTTCACCGGCCTTGTGCGCGAGCACAGAAAACTCACCCCCGCAGCGCTGGCCACCGTCTCCACGGCGCGGGTGTTCACCGCGCAAGAGGCCAAGGACCTGGGCCTTGTGGACAGCGTGGGCTATCTTGAGGACGCCATCGCCCAAGCGCAGGGTCTGGCCGGTCTTTCCAAAGAGTCCCCCGTGGTGGCGTATCGCCGCCGCCCCGCGCCGGACGCCACTTACTACCAGCCCGGCGCGGAGGCCCTCGCCGCGCGTCCGGCCTTGTTGGACCTTGGGCTGGACGGACTGCTGCCGCTCCATGCCGGCCCCTACTATATCTGGACCCCGGGATTGGCCCGTTAGCCCGGACTTGCGCCAAATTACGCAGGATGTTAGTTTGTTGACGGTTTTTTGTGCGTAACCAGAAACGTCCCGGCGCAGACCGCGCCGCCGGGAAAGCCCATATGCCGCAGATTTCCTCGCCGCCCGCTTGGAGCGGCAAATCGTCCACGCCGCTTTCCCCCTGGAAGGTCTGGCTGCCGCCGCTGCTTATTCTGGCCGCGGCGGCGTTGCTGGCTCTGGCCTCGGCTGTCGGGCACGGGCGAGCGGAGCGCGCCAACCTCGACCGGGAGGTCCGGCTCATCAAACAGGGCGTTGCCGACCGCCTGCGCGATTATGAATTCGTGCTGCGCGGCGGGCTGGGCCTGTTGCACAACACCAGTGACATCTCCGCCGCCCAGTGGCGCGCCTACGTGGAGAGTCTGGACTACGCGAGCTTTTTCCCCGATGCGCTGGGCCTGGGCTACGCGCCCAGCGTGCCCGCTGGCGACCTTGCCCGGCACCTGCGCCAACGCCGGGCCATCTCGCCCGGCTACGAGGTGTTCCCCCCGGGGCAGCGGCCCGGCTATTTTCCCGTGCTCTATTTTGAGCCCGCCAACGCCCGCAACCAGCGCGGCATAGGTTTCGACATGGCCTCCGAGCCCATGCGGCGCGCGGCCATTGAGCGCGCGCGCGACACGGGCGAAGCCTCTCTCACCGGCCAGGTGACCCTGGTGGGCACAAAGGGGGACAACGCCGCGGAGCCCAGCTGCCTGCTGTTCGTGCCGGTGTATCGGCAAAACGCGCCCACGCAGACCGTGGCCCAGCGTCGCGCCGCACTGCGCGGGGTTCTCACCGCGCCGTTCCGCGTCAAAAGCCTGCTGGGGGGGCTGCTGGGCTCCGGGCAGACAGGCCTCGGCGTGGCCTTGTACGACGGTGCCCGGCCCGATCCCGAGGCGCTGCTGTATCAGAGCGGGCCCGCCGACGGGCAAGGCCTGCGCTCCACGGCGGTGCTGAATCTGTACGGCCGCCAGTGGCGGCTGGAATTCAGCCGGCCCCAGGCCGGGATGTTTGCCCCGGAGCAGCGCGAACCCTTCATGTTGCTGCTGCTTGGCCTGGTGGTGGCCGGCGCGGTCTGGCGCATCGTGCGCAACATCGACGTGACGCGCGCCCGGGCCGAGGCCCTGGCCACCGCCATGACCGAAGAGCTGCGCCAAAGCGAGGCCTACAACCGCGCCGTGTACCAGCATTCCAGCATGCCCATCGCGGTGTGCGGTGCCGACGACCGCTTCCTTGACGTGAATCCGGCCATGCTGGATTTGCTGGGCTACGAGCGCGGGGAGTTTCTAAGCCTGTTCTGGCAGGACATCATCCACCCGGAGAGTTGGGAGGACAACACGCGGTTGGTCCGCGAGGCGCTGGAGGGCCAGCGCGAGAACTACCGCGTGGAGCTGCGCGTGGTGGACAAGAACCGCCGGCCCATATGGGCGCAGCTCAACGCCGGCCTTGTGCGCGCAGAGGATGGAACCGTGCGCTTCTTCATCGGCGCGTTGAAGGACATCTCCGGGCGCAAGGCGGCTGAAGCCGCCCGGGCCGAGCGCGAGGCCCTGTACCAGGCCATGTTCGAGAACAACAGCGCCGTCTGCCTGCTGGTGGATCCCCAGGATGGCCGCATCGTGGACGCCAATCGCGCGGCGGCCGAATATTACGGCTACCCGCGCGAGGAACTGCGGAACAAGGTTGTGGGAGAGCTGAACACACTGCCCCCGGACGAGCTCGCCCGAGTGATGGCCGAGGCCCGGCGGGACGGCGGCCTGTTCGACTTTGTGCACCGCCTGAGCGACGGCTCGCTGCGCAACGTGCGGGTGCATTCCGGCCCGTTCGAATCCGGCGGCAGGACGCTGCTGCTTTCCACCGTGCAGGACGTGACCGAGCAGGCCCGCGTCGAGGCCGCGCTTGCGGAGAGCCGGGAGCGCTTCCGCGATTTGGTGGAATCCACGGACCAGGGCGTGGTGCTCAACGACGAAGCGGAGGTGGTGACCTATGTGAACCCGGCCTTTGCGAAGCTCATGGGCTGTTCGCCCGAAGAGCTTGTCGGCTGTCCTGCCTCGACGTTGTTGACAGAGGAGGGCGCGCGCATCCGCAGTGGGCAGCAGGCCGCGCGGCGTTCCGGTTCTCGCCAGGCCTATGAAACGAATCTCGCCCGGGCCGACGGCACGGAGCTGTTGGTGCGCGTGATGCCCTTTTCGTTGTACGACGCCGCCGGCGTGTTCCGCGGCTCCTGCGGCCTTGTGGCGGACATAACCGGCGAGCACGCCCTCCGGCAGGATGAAGCCCGGCGCCAGGCGCGGCGCGCGGCCCTTTTGCGCCTGCACGAGATGCAGCACGCCAGCCGTCAGGAGCTGTTGGACTTCGCCCTGAGCCAGGCGCTTAAGATGACGGATAGCCCGCTCGGGTATGTGTATGCCTACAATGAGGCCACCCAGGAGTTCACGCTGCACTCCTGGTCGAAGGAAGTCATGGACATCTGCCGCGTGGATGATCCGCAGGCGGTGTACCAACTGGAGCGCACCGGCGTGTGGGGTGACGTGGTGCGCCAGCGCGCGGCCGTGCTGCTCAACGACTTCGCCGCGCCCTATCCTGGCAAACGCGGCCAGCCGGAGGGGCACGCGGCCCTCACGCGCTTCCTCTCCGTGCCGGTCATCCGCGCCGGGCGGGTGTGCGCCGTGGTGGGCGTGGCCAACAAGACCGCGCCATACACCGGTGAGGATACCGCTCAGCTGACCCTCTTCTTCAATGGCGTGTGGGGCATTCTTGATCGGCAGGAGGCAGAGTGCGGGCTGCGCACGGTGACCGAACGCTTCCAGCGGGCAGCGCGCGCCGGGCGCGTCGGACTGTGGGAATGGGATCTGAAGTCGAAAACCGCCTACTGCGATGGAATGATGGAGGAGCTGTTCGGCCTGGCCGCCGCGGAGGAGCCCCGCACCGGCACGCCGGAGGACTGGCTGCGGCGCATCGTGCCCGATGAGCGCGAGGCCGTGCGCGAGGCTCTGCTGGAAGCCGCCGCCAAAGGCGAGCGCTTCGCCGCCTCGTTCCGGGTGCGCAAGCCCGATGGGAGCGAGGCGTACATGGAAGCCTCGGCCGTGGCGCACCTGGATGACGACGGGCAGCCCCTGCGCATGGCGGGGGTGCACATCGACGTGACGCCCTTGCGTCTGGCGGAGCAGAAGCTGGCCCAAAGCCACCGGTTTTTGCAAACGCTCATCGACAGCCTGCCCCACGCGGTGTTCTGCAAAGACGCCGAGGGCCGTTTCTTGCTCGTCAACCAGGCCTATGCCGCCATGCGCGGCGGCCGTCCCCTGGCGGAGTACATCGGCAGGCGCACGGAGGACGTGGAGCCCGACGACCATGCGGGCATGCACCGCGAGTGGGACGCGCGCGCCTTGGCCGCGGGCCCGGGCAATCCCGTGAGCTACGAATACGACCGGGAGCTGCCGGGCGGCGGCGCGGAGCACCGCATGGTCTTCAAGAACCTCGTGGCCTTGCCGGAAGGCGGCGTGGGCATTGTCGGCATCAACGTCGACAACACGCAGCGCAAGGGCGCGGAGGAGCGGCTGGCGCAAAGCGAGGAGCGCTTCCGCCACTTGTTCGAGAACGCGCCCATCGCCTACCAGTCGTTGGACGGGCAAGGACGGCTGCTGCTGGTCAACGCCGCCTGGCTGGACGTGATGGGCTACACGGAGGAGGAGGTGCTTGGGCGGCCCTTCACCGACTTCCTCGACCCGGACTCGTTGCCCGTGTATCGTGAAGAGTTTCCGCGTTTTCTTTCGTCGGGCATTGTGCGGGGGGTGGAGTACCTGCTGCGCGCAAGCGACGGCGAGCGCCGCCTTGTCAGCGTCAACGGACGCGTGGCGCGCGATGGCCAGGGCCGGTTCCTCAGCACGCACTGCACCTTTCAGGATATTACCGAACACCGCGCCGCGCAAAACCGCCTCGCCCGCAGCCACCGCTTTCTGCAAATGCTCATCGACAGCCTGCCCATGCCCTTTGTCTGCAAGGATGGGCAGGGCCGCTATCTGTTGGTGAACGAGTCCTTCGCCCGGTTGCACCGGCGGACGCAAAGCGAAATTCTGGGCCGCACGCTCGGCGGCATCAGCCCTGGCGGCGCCCTCGCGCTGCACGCGGAGAGCGATGCGGCCGTTCTCTCCGGCCAGGGGCCGGTGCAGTATGAGGTGGAATATTCCATCCCCGGAGAGGAGCAGCGCCATTGGCTGGTCTCCAAAACAGGGCTCACCCTGGACGACGGCGGCGAAGGCGTGGCCGCCATCGCTCTCGACATCACCGAGCGCAAGCGGGTTGAGCTGGCCCTGCGCGAGGAGCGCCGCCGCCTTTCCGACGTGATCGAAGGCACCGACACCGGCACCTGGGAGTGGGACATCGCTACGGGGATGCTGTGCTGCAACGAGCGCTGGGCGAGCATTCTCGGCCTGCCGGGCGACGAGCCGCAGGCGCTGCACATTGACGTGTTTCTGGAGCGGTTGCACCCGGAGGACCGCGCCTGCCGCGCGGAGGCGCTGGCGCGGCATTTCTCCGGCGAAGCGCCGCTGTTCGATGTGGAGTGCCGCCTGCGCCGCGAGGACGGCGCCTGGGTGTGGGTGCATACGCGCGGGCGGGTTTTCGAGCGCGATGAAACCGGCGCCCCCAGGCTCATGTCCGGCGCCATGAGCGACATCAGCGCGCGCAAGCTGGCCGAGGAACGCCTTTCGCTCGTGGCGCGCTTCCCGGTGGAGAATCCGAACCCGGTGCTCCGCGCGGATCAGCACGGCGTGCTCCTGTTCGCCAATCCCGCCGCCGAGGTGCTGCTGGTCGGCTGGGGGCAGAAGGTGGGCGGCACGCTTCCCGGGGAGCTGCGACGGGAGCTGGAGCTGGCGTTGCAGTCGGGAACGGCGCGCACCTCGGAGCGGTCGTATCCCAGCGGCGTCTATTCCGTCACCCTCTCGCCCTTTGTGGACCGGGGCTATGTGAACATTTACGCCGTGAACGAAACCCAGCGCAAGTCGGCCGAGATGGCCCTGCGCCTGGGCGAGCTGCGCTACCGTGAACTGGCGGTGATGCTGCGGCTGATGTGCGACAACGTGCCCGACATGATCTGGGCGAAGGACATGGACAACCGGTATCTTTTCGCCAACAAGGCCATGTGCGAGCAGTGCCTGTGCGTGAATGAGGGCGAGTCCGTGTTGGGCCGGGGGGAGGAGTTTTTTGGTCGGCGCGAGCAGCAGACCCACCCGGATGATCCCCTGTGGCACACCATGTGGCTCAGCTGCGAGGCCTCGGATGAGGCGACCCTGCGCACGGGCGGCCCCATGCAGTTCGAGGAGGAAGGCTACAGCCAGGGGCGGCACCGGTTGTACGATGTGCGCAAGGCGCCCTTTGTCAACGACGAGGGCGTTGTCATCGGCACCGTGGGCTCCGCGCGCGACATAACCGAGCGCAAGGCCGCCGAGCAGGCCCTGGCCAGAAGCGAGGAGCGCTTCCGCACGCTGGCGCAGGTTTCTCCGGTGGGCATCTTCCAGGCCGACGCCAAAGGCCGCTGTACCTATGTCAACGACCAATGGATGCGCATCAGCGGCTATCCGCGCCAGGCGGCCCTTGGGCGCGGCTGGCTGCGCACCCTTACCGCGGCCGACCGCCGTGACATTTTGCGCGGTTTTCGCGAAACCGCCCGCAGCGGCGACGACTTCGTCACCGAACTGCGCTTTCGCGCCGCGCCCGGGCTTGCCGCTGGCCGGTGGGCGCTGGTGCGCGCCGCCGTGGAACGTGGACCTGACGGCATCCTTTCCGGCTTTGCGGGCGCGGTGACGGACATTACCGAAATAAAAAGCGCGGAGGCGGCCCTGCGCCGCGCCAAGGCCGAGGCCGAGGCCGCCACCCAGGCCAAGGCGCAGTTCCTGGCAAACATGAGCCATGAGATCCGCACCCCGCTGGCCGGGGTCATCGGCACCACGCGGCTGCTTGCCCAGTCGCGCCTGGACGAGGAGCAGCGCAGGCTCGCGGAAATGGCCGCGGACTCGGGCCGTGCGCTGCTGGAGGTCGTCAACGACATCCTCGATTTTTCCAAGATAGAGGCGGGGCGGCTCACCCTGCGGCACGAATCCTTCCGCCTGCGCCGCCTGCTCGATTCCGTCACCGGGCCCATCGCCGTGCTTGGGCGCGAGCGCGGCCTGGGGCTTTCCGTGGCCGTGGGGCGCAACGTGCCCGAGGTGCTGGTGGGCGACGAGGGCCGCCTGGGCCAGGTGCTGCGCAACCTGCTCACCAACGCCTTCAAGTTCACGGAGTCCGGCGGCATCACGGTAACCGTCCAGGTGCTGTCCCGCGTAAAGGGCTCGGCGCGGCTGTCCTTCAGCGTGGCGGACACCGGCTGCGGCATTGATCCGAGCTACCTGCCGAGCCTGTTCGAAAGCTTCAGCCAGGGCGACAGCTCCTACGGCAAGCAGCATGGCGGCACCGGCCTTGGCCTGGCCATATGCAAAAGCCTGGTGGAACAGATGGGCGGCTCCATCCAGGTGCTCAGCACCTTGGGCAAGGGCAGCACATTCACGGTCACCGCGCCGTTTGAGCTGGGCGAACAGCTCTCCGCCCCCGCGCGGAAGACGGGCTGCGGGGCCGCGCCCGCCGACTCGCCAAACGCCGCCGGTTCGGCCGCCGCGGCGCCCCCGCAAGAAGAATCCGCGGCGGCGTCCCCCGCCCCCGCCGCAGGGCACGCCGCCGCAGGTCCCCTGCGCGTGCTTTTGGCCGACGACAACGCCATCGGCCGCGTGCTCATGGAGCATGTGCTGAAAAACGCCGGCTATGCCGTGCAAAGCGTGTCCGATGGGCGGCAGGCGTTGGCGGCGCTGCGCGAGGGGCGCTTTGACATAGTGCTCATGGACGTGCAGATGCCCCGCCTGGACGGCGTGGCCGCCACCCGGCAGCTGCGGCGGGGCGGCGCGGGCGAGTCCGCGCGGGATATCGCCGTGGTGGCCCTCACCGCGTACACGTCCAGTACCGACCGCGAGAATTTCCTTGAGGCGGGCATGGATGACGCGGTGTCCAAGCCCGCGGAGGAGAAGGCCTTGTTCGCGGCCATGGAGCGCGCGCTCGCCGCCGCCCGTTCCCGCGCCGCCGCCTCCTCCTCCGACGCGGGAGGCGCGGCCTGCGCCAAGGGGGCCGCGGCCCCTCTTGCCCGCGCCGGGAGCGCGGCGCAGGGCGGCCAGCAGCCCGATCGCCTGGACGATGAATACCTCTCGCGTTCTTTTGGCGACAATCTGCCGCTGCTGGACCTGTTGCTGCGCCAGTTCATGGACAAAAGTCTGCCGGAAATCGAGCGCGGGCTGGCCCAGTCCCTCGCCGCCAGCGACTTGAGCCAGGGGCGCGGCGCGGCCCACAGGGCCCGGGGCACGCTCGCCTCCATTGGCGCGGCGCGCGGCGCAAATCTCGCCGCCGGGGCCGAGGCCGCCGCGGTTTCCTGCTCCATGGCGGATTTCACCGCAAGCTGCGCCGCTCTGCGGGTCGAACTGGACGGCCTGCGGGAGCACCTGCGCCAGGGCTTGCCCTGGGGCCCCTTGAAGAACCTGTCATGAGCAATAAGGTGATGCCATGCCATCCATGAACCATCGCGGCGCGCTGCCGGAGGACCCGGAAATCGCGGCCATCGTGCGCGCGCTCGGCCTTGTCCCCCTGCCGCAGGAGGGCGGCCTCTATGCCGAGACCTACCGCTCCGCGCGCATCCTGCCCGCTGGCTCCGCCGGGCCGGAGCAGACCGGGCCGCGCGCCTGCGCCACGGCCATCTACTACCTCGTCACGCCCACGCGCTTTTCCGCGCTGCACCGCGTGGCCAGCACCGAGATCTTTCACTTCTACCTGGGCGACGCGGTCAGCATGCTCCAACTGCACCCGGACGGCAGGGCCACGGCCCACGCCATCGGAACCGCAATCGCCGCCGGGCAGCGTCCGCAGGTGGTGGCCCCGCGCGGGGTGTGGCAGGGCACGCGCCTGCTTCCCGGCGGGCGCTTCGCCCTGCTGGGCTGCACGGTGAGCCCGGGCTTCGACTTCAGCGATTACGAGCACGGCTCCCGGGCGGCGCTCACCCGCGCCTATCCCGCCCAGGCCGAGGCCATCCGCGCGCTGACGCCCGATGAATAGCCCTTGCCTGCGGCGTAAAAGGACCTATTCTCATAGCCATGAAACACCTTCTTTGCCCCGCATGCCATGCACTGAACAGAGTGGATGAGGCCCGCATCGGCCAGGCTGTTTGCGGCAAGTGCAAAAAAAACCTGGCCGGGGGGCTGCTGCATCTCGACGCGCCCCTGCTCGACGCCCTGCTCGCCAAGGACGGCCTGCCCCTGCTTGTGGACTTCTGGGCTCCCTGGTGCGGTCCTTGCCGCATGATGGCCCCGGCCTTCGAGGAAGCCGCGCGGCTGCTAGGCCCGCAGGTGCGCCTCGGCAAAATCGACACCGAGGCGCAGCCGCAGCTGGGCGCGCGTTTTCAGGTGCAGTCCATTCCCACCCTGGTGCTGTTCCAGAACGGCCGCGAAACCGCGCGCCTGCCCGGCGCCCGGCCCGCGCGTGAAATTGCCGACTGGACCCGCGGCCGGTTGGGGTAGGCCTGCGGCCGGTTGCAAACGGATAACAAACCGGCGACAAGCCGGGCCAACGCCTTGTTCCTCATGCGCCATGCAAAAGGCCCGGACCGCTGAAAACGCGATCCGGGCCTTTTCAATGGGGGGGGGAGGAAATTAGGGCTTGCCGATGGCCGTTTCGACGAGCTGGAGCACCTCGGCCGGGTCAAAAGGCTTGCGCACCGTGGCCACCGCCTTGGGAATGGCCATGTGGATGCCCGGCAGGCCGCTGATGACGATGACCGGAATGTGCTTGAACTCCGGCATGCGCATATAGCGGTTGTAGAACCTTGGCCCCCATTCCTCCGGCATCTCCAGATCCAGCGTGATGAGATCCGGGGTCTCGCGCAGCAGCACCTCCGTGGCCTCCACGCCGCCGCCGGCGCTGCAGGTCTCGTAGCCGCGCTCGCGGAACACCGTCACCAGATAATCCACAATGTCCGGATCATCATCCACCACCATGATCTTTTTGGGCGCGCCCGGCAGCTTGGGCGGACGGCTGGAGGCTATGGCCGAACGCTGCCGAAGAATGCGGCGAACCGCCTTGCGCCGGGTGCAGGCGTCTGGCGCGGGCGCAGGCGCAGGCGGCGTCTTGCTCTTGGCCTGCTCGGCCTCCTTCTTGGAAATGCAGTTCTGCCCGTCGTCCATGATGTCCTTGACGGTGACGGAATCGAGCTTTTCAAACATGGCCTGATCGGCCGCCACCCAAATGGTCCGCGTAAGGCAATGCACGGAGCGCGGGCACGACAGGCGGTTGTGGCTGCACGCCAGCTGGGCGCTTTCGCCCTCCAGCACGCGCACTATGTCGCCCACGGTGATTTTCTCCGGCGGCACGGCCAGCAGGTGCCCGCCCTCGCGGCCGCGCAGGCTCTTGACGATGCCCGCCCGCTGTAACTCGCCAACCAACCGCTCAAGATACTTTGCGGAAATGTCTTGCCGCAAGGAGGTCTCGGCCATGGAGACGGGGCCGTACTTTTCATGCTGTGCAATGTCGAGCACGAGCCGCATCCCATAACGACCTTTCGTGGTCAGGCGCATCAACGTCCTCCTCGCGTGAAAAAGTTCAATAGCAAAAGCTTATTATCGTATTTGCAACCATAGTACTCTACATTAAGTTGTTCCAAAGTGAAGCTATACGCCAGTTTTATGGCTGTTTCAAGTCACACTAAAAAATATGAATTTAATAAATATACATACTTTTGCTGTATGTAAACGAAAGAATCAAAAAAACGCTTCCCACAAAAAAAATACTGTGGCAGTATTGCAAGCGAAACTACACACTGCGCATCGGATTTTCTGGGACAGCTGTATTCATAGCAGGGCTTATGGATGCGCGGGATGGGTTTAACCCGAGTTCTGTACTGTGAGCACTTCAAGACGCACGCACATTGTGCGGGGGAGGAACGGCATGCATCCACCAGCCTTGTGGGATTGGGAAACAGGACAACGTGTGGTCCTCGCCTCCACGGAACGCCCGGCGAACTGCGCCTGGGTCGAAGAGACCCACGCCTCTCCCGACGGCGAGCGCGTGGCCCAGCTGGCCAGGCTGGAGGAAGGCGAGTTCACGGCCCTGGTGAACGGCCAGCCGTGGGAGAACAGCTTCGAGAAAGCCTGGCAGCCGCGCTTCAGCCCGGATGGCCGCTTCACCGCCATTGTGCAGCAGGACGGCGTGTGGACCATGGCCGTGGACGGCGCGCCCTGGGAGGAGACCTTCGACTTTGTCTGGGGCACCCAGTTCTCCCAGGAGGGTGATGTGATCGCCGCCTGCATCCAGAACGGCGGCGAGTACGGCATGTGCATTGACGGCGCGCCCTGGGAGACCCTGTACGAGAACGCCAACCAGTGCGTGCTCTCCGCGGACGGCAAATCCGCCGCGGCGGTGGTGCAGCTGTCCTCCCTCAAACCCGCCGATCTCGACGCCTTTCAAAGCGGTGTGTACGGCGTGGCCGTGAACGGCCAGTGCTGGGATTCGCGTTTCGTCAATTGCTGGACGCCGGCGTTTGACGCACAGGGCGCGCATGTTGCCGCGCAGGTGCGCTCAACCCTGTACGACTACACCATCGTCGTGGACGGCGTGAGCTGGGGCGAGAACTACGCCTGCGTCTGGGAGCCGCGTTTCAATCCGGCCACGGGCAAGGTTGTGGCGCCGGTGCGCATCAAGGGCGGGTGGGGCATGGCCCAGGATGGCCAGATCATCTGGGAGCCCAAGTTCAGCCAGTGCTGGCACCAAACCATCAGTCAGGACGGCAAGAACATCGCGGCCATTGTGGCGCCGCAGTTCGGCTCCTTCACCGTGGCGGTGAACGCCAAGCCCTGGGACATCCATTTCCCGGTGGTGACGGACCTCGTCATCAGCCGCGGGGGCGAGCGCGTTGCCGCCCTGGGCAACACCGACAACGCCGACTGGCACGTGCTGGTGGACGGCCAGACCTGGGCGGGCAGCTGGGACATGGCCTGGCGGCCGGTCATCAGCCCCATCGGCGGGCACGTGGCCGTGAAGGTGGAGAAGGCCAAGCGCCAGACACTGGTTGTGGACGGCCGCACCTACGCGCGCGACTTCGACCAGGTCTTCGAGCCCACCTTCAGCCCCGACGGCGAAAAGCTGCTCATTCGTGCCATCGACAAGGGCTCCTTCGTGCGCATTGTGGCCGAAGTGGGCAACGTCTAGGCCGCCCAAGGAGGACCACATATGAACGCCGCTTATCAATTCGTCACCGGGCCGCTCGCCTGGGCCGCCTGGGGTATTTTCCTGCTCGGCTCGGCCTACCGGCTCATCTCCATGTATCAGCTGGCCAAGGCCAAAGACCCAACGGCCATCGCCTACATGAGCTGGCACTTCTCGCTGCGCTCCATCATCAACTGGCTCATTCCCTTCAACGCGCTGGGCTGGCGCAAAAGCCCGGCCATGACCATCGCCACCTTCGCGTTCCACGCCTGCCTGTTCCTCACGCCCATTTTCCTGGTGGCCCACGTGCTGCTTTGGGACCAGGCCTTCGGGGTGAGCTACGCCACCATTCCCGATGGCGCGGCGGACATCATGACGCTCGTGGTTATTGCCGCCTGCCTGTACTTCGCCGGCCGCCGGCTGGTGCAGCCCGAGGTGCGCTACATCACCACCCCCCAGGACTGGCTGGCGCTCATCATTGTGCTGGCGCCGTTTCTCACGGGCTTTCTGGCCTACCATCAGGCCATTGATTATGACGCCATGATCATCCTGCATGTGGTAGCCGGCGAGATCATGCTCGCGGCCATTCCCTTCACCCGACTCTCCCACATGGTCTTCGCCGTCTTCACTCGGGCCTACATGGGCTCTGAGTTTGGCGGCGTCCGCCACGCGCGCGACTGGTAAGCCCCAAGGAGGACGACGAAATGGGCATTGCGGACAGACTCATTGAGGATGTGGGGCTCAGGCGCGGGGTATCCCGGCTTACCCCGGAAATAATCGAGAAAACGGTCAACGCCGTCATCAGCGGCGAAACCGGCGCCCGGCTCAAGGCCTACGCCGAAACCTGCATGCGTTGCGGCCTGTGCGCCCAGGCCTGCCACTTCTCGCTCTCCCATCCGGGGGACCCGAGCTACACCCCGGCGGGCAAAGTGCAGCAGACCATGAGCGTGCTGCTCAAAACGGGCGGCAGGGTCACCCCGGACTTCATCTACGGCATGGCCCAGCTGGCCTACACCGAATGCAACCTGTGCCGCCGCTGCGTGCACTATTGCCCCATCGGCATAGACACCGGCTACATCATGAGCACGGTGCGGCGCATTTGCCACAAGCTGGGCGTCACCCCTCAGTACATTCAGGACACGGCGCACAGCCACAGCGCCACCTTCAACCAGATGTGGGTGAAGGACGACGAATGGACCGACACGCTCATGTGGCAGGAGGACGAGGCCCGGGACGAGTTCCCCGACATCCGCATCCCCCTCGACAAAGAGGGCGCGGACATCTACTACTCGGTCATCGCGCCGGAGCCCAAGTTCCGCACGCAGCTCATCTATCAGGCCGCGGCCATCATGCATATGGCCGGGGTGGACTGGACCATGCCCTCCGAGCCCGGCTGGGACAACTCGGACATGTGCATGTTCACCGGCGATTTCGAGATGATGGGCCGGCTGAAGCGCAAGCACTTTGAAAGCGCCCAGAAGCTCAAGGTCAAGCGCATCGTCATGGGCGAGTGCGGCCACGCCTTCCGCTCCATTTACGACATGGGCAACCGCGCCGTGGGTTGGAAAATGCCCCCGGTGCCGGTCATCCACTCCATAGCGTTCTTCTGGGAGCTCATGCAGCAGGGCAAAATCAAGCTGGTCAAGAAGTACCCCGGCCCGGTCACCGTGCACGATCCCTGCAACGTGGTGCGCGGCCAGGGCCTGCACGAGAAGCTGCGCGAGCTGGTGAACTTCCTGGTCGAGGGCGGCATTGTGGAGACGGCCTCCAACCGCGAGCACAACCTGTGCTGCACGGCCGGCGGCGGCGTCATCAACTGCGGCCCCCCGTTCAAGAACGTGCGCGTGGCCGGCAGCAAGGCCAAGGCCGAAGAGCTGCGGGCCACGGGCGTCAAGACCATTGTCGCGCCGTGCCACAACTGCCATGGCGGTCTGGAGGACACCGTGCACAGCTACAAGCTGGGCATGGAGATCAAGTTCCTCGGCGACATCATCTACGAGTGCATGGAAAAACCCGAGGCGTAGGAGGAATCCGTCATGAAACGCACACTCCCGCTTCTGCTGACGCTTGCGCTCGTCATGGCCTTCGCCCAGGCGGCGCTCTCCCAGCAGGACATCAAGAATCTGGCTCCGCAGGCCTTCGGCAAGCTCACCCGGCCGCCCGCGCAGTTCAACCACGAGCAGCACAACGAAAAAGCCGGGCTGACCGACTGCGTGGTGTGCCACCACGGCGGGGCCGACGGCAAGATCGATAAAAGCGCCTCCACCGAGGGCACGCCCTGCGCCGATTGCCACAAGGTGAAGGCCGAGGGCAAAACGACCGGACTTATGAACGCCTACCACAAGCAGTGCATCGGCTGCCACAAGGCCCAGGGCAAGGGGCCCGTGGCCTGCGGCCAGTGCCACAAGAGATGACTTCGTTCCGGTCCGGCGGAGGCTGACCCCTCCGCCGGACCGGTCCATCCCCGCGCGCAAGGCCGGGCGGGCCCGTTATAGGGACAAGGCATGCGCAATCCCTGGAGCATCATCCGAAAAAGCCTGGCCCTTAAGCTCATCGCCACGGCGGGACTTTTGCTGGTCCTCAGCGTCGCCGCCTTGTCCTACTTCGCCATAAGCCACCAGGAAGACATCCTCATGAGCTACGTGGTGTCCGAGGCCGACCGCCTGGGCACCACCATCAAGCTCGGCACGCGCTACGCCATGATGGTGAATTCGCGCGACGACCTGAACCAGATCATCACCAACATCGGCTCGCAGAAGGACATCCAGGCCATCCGCATTTACAACAAGGCCGGGCAGGTGAAGTTCTCCAACATCCCGTCGGAGAAGGACACCGTCACCGACATCCGCAGCCGCGCCTGCTACGTGTGCCACCAGTCCAGCCCGCCCCCGGCCGACGTGCCCCTGGCCAACCGCACCCGCATCTTTGTGGATACCGACGGCGTGCGCAAGCTCGGCATCATCAGCCCCATCCACAACGAGCCGGGCTGCTCCGAGGACTGCCATTTCCACCCGCGCGACAAGAAGGTCCTGGGCGCCATAGACGTGGTGCTCTCGCTGCAATCCACCGACAAGGAAATTGCCGCCTTTCAGACGCGCAGCGTGGCCTTCACCATCATCGTGCTCTCGGGCATGGGGCTGGCTATCTTCATTTTCATGGGCCGCTTCGTCATTCGGCCCATCCGCAGGCTCATCACCGGCGCCACGCTCATCGCCGAGGGCGGCCAGTGCACCTGCATAGACATCGACCAGGCCGACGAGATGGGCACGCTCGTGCACACCATTGAGCGCATGGGCAAAAGCATCAGCGACAAGCAGATAGAGCTCAACCGTCAGCGCGACGAGTACCAGACGCTTTTTTCGCTTGTGCCCTGCATCATCACCGTGCAGGACCGCAATTTCCGCCTGCTGCGCTACAACCAGGAATTCCGCGACAAGTTCCAGCCCAAGCCCGGCGATACCTGCTTCCACGCCTACAAGGGGCGCAGCAGCAAGTGTCCCAACTGCCCGGTGGTCAAAACCTTCGAGACCGGGCGCTCGTTCTCCGGCGAGGAATCCGGCGTGGACGCCACCGGGGCCATGCGGCACTGGCTGGTCACCAGCTCGCCGGTCAAGAACGCGGAAGGCGAAGTGGTGGCGGCCATGGAAATGTGTCTGGACATCACCAGCCGCAAGCAGTTGGAGGACAAGCTGGAGCGCAGCGAGCGCAAGTACCTCGCCATCTTCAAGAACATCCCCAACCCCGTGTTCGTGCTCGACGCGGTCACGCTGAACATCCTCGACTGCAACGAGTCCGTGCAGCCGGTGTACGGTTTCGACAAGGCGGAGCTCGTGGGGCAGAGCTTTCTGACGCTGTTCCCCGAGGAGGAGCGCGAGGCCTACCAGACCCGCCTGCGCGAGAAGAGCCTCTTCGACCGCGTCATCAATGTGGCCAAGGACGGCCGCAGGCTCTTCGTCACCGTGCGCTTGTCGCCTTCGGAGTTCAGCGGGCAAAAGGTGCTGCTGGCAACCACCAGCGACATGACCAAGCGCCTGGAGACCGAACAGCAGCTCATCCAGGCCTCCAAAATGGCCACTCTCGGCGAAATGGCCACGGGCATGGCGCACGAGCTCAACCAACCCCTGACCGTCATCAAGACCGCGGCCAGCTTCATCCGCCGCAAGGTGGACCGCAATGAGGAGCTTGCGCGCGACATTTTGGCCACCCTCACCGGCGAGATAGACGCCCACGTGGACCGCGCCAGCCGCATCATCAACCACCTGCGCGAGTTCGGCCGCAAGCCGGAGATGCAGTTCGGCCCCGTGGACGCGGGTGCCGTGCTGGGCCGCGCGCTTGATATCTTCAGCCAGCAGCTCAAGTTGCGCGAAATCGAGGTCGTGCTCGACATCACCCCGGTGCTGCCCCCGGTGACGGCCGACGCGGGCAGACTGGAGCAGGTGTTCATCAACATGCTCATCAACGCGCGCGACGCCATAGAAGACAAGTGGAGCGCGGCGCGCGGGCGCGGCGAAACCCCGCCGGGCGGCAAGCGCATCACCCTGGGCGCCCGGCGCGAGGCGGAAACCGTGCGCGTGGAGATCGCCGACACCGGCGCGGGCATTCCCGAAAGCGTGCGCGAGAAGATCTTCGAGCCCTTCTTCACCACCAAGCCCGTGGGCAAAGGCACCGGGCTCGGGCTTTCCATCAGCTACGGCATCATCAAGGACTGCGGCGGGACCATCCGCGCCGAGTCCACCCCCGGCGAGGGGGCGCGTTTTATCATCACCCTGCCCCTGGCCGGCGGGGAGGAGGCGGCGTGAACACAGAGAGCGAGGCGCCTTCCCTTTTGCTGGTGGACGACGAGGACGGCCTGCGCCGGGTGCTGGGCATGTCGCTGGCCGACCGGGGGTGGCGCGTGCGCACCGCGGCCAGCGGCGAGGAGGCCCTCGCGCAATTCCGGGCCGAGCCCGCGCCCGTGGTCGTCACGGACATCAAAATGCCCGGCATGGATGGTTTGGAGCTTTTGCGCGCCGTGAAGGAGCTAGACCCGGACTGCGAGGTGGTGCTCATCACCGGCCACGGCGACATCGACCTCGCCATCCAGGGCATCAAGCTCGACGCCACGGACTTCGTGACCAAGCCCATCCGCGACGACGCGCTGGACATCGCCCTTTCCCGCGCGCGGGAGCGCCGGGCCATGCGCCGGGCCCCCCGCGAGCACACCGAGCACCTGGAGCGCCTGGTGGAGCGCAAAACGCGCGAGCTGCTGGCCGCGGAACGTTTGGCCGCCGTGGGGCAAACCGTGGCCGGGCTTTCGCATTCCATCAAGAACATGGCCAGCGGGCTGGAGGGCAGCCTGTTTTTGCTGCGCCAGGGACTGGACGGCGACCACGCGGCCTACCTGGAGCAGGGCTACGAGATGCTGGAAACCAACGTGCGCAGGCTCAAGGACTTGTCGCTGGACATGCTGCGCTTCGCCAAGCCGGAGGACATCCGCCGCGTTCCGGCCAATCCGGCCGAGCCCGCCTTGCAGGTGGCCGGGCTTTTGGGCGCCCGCGCCCAGGCCGAGGGTATCGCCCTTGTGCTGGACGCGCCGCGCGAACCCGGCGGGCGGGAGTGGAGCCTGCCCCTGGACGTGGAGGCCCTGCACCGCTGCCTGCTGAACCTTGTGGGCAACGCGCTGGACGCCTGCCGCGCCGCTGGCTACGGCCCGGACAAGGCGGGCGGCCGGGTGGAGCTGCGCGCCACGCCGGGGCCGCGGGGCGGCGTGGTGTACACCGTTTCGGACAACGGCTGCGGCATGTCCGAGGCCGTGCGGCAAAAGCTCTTCACGCCGTTCTACAGCACCAAGGGCGAGGGCGGCAGCGGCCTGGGCCTTTTGACCACAAGGCAAACCATTGCGGCGCATGGCGGCAGCATTGATGTTTCCACTGTGGAACACAAGGGAAGTGTCTTTAGTATTATCATACCCGGCGAATATGAAAATAAAGTTTTATAGTATGATTTTAAACTTTGCCTCTTTCAACTCTGTAGTGTTGACGCAAATCACTGCATGAAATATGACTAAAACCGTATCCGCAACCTTGAAAGCCGAAAACACTCCAGAGGCGTAGGGTAAGATGGACGAAGTCCTACTTGGCGAGAACGGAAGCGTAATGGAACGCGGCGGCGAAAATGTCGACGATGTTCTGCGCGCGCTTGGAGCAAAGGTGGTCCTCGGGCCCGGGTACCGCCTGCGCAGCTTCATGCTCATGTTGTGCGCCAATCCCGTGCTGCACCGGCTCAACGACTTTGCGCGGGACTTCGCCGAGCAATACCGCGGCTGGCCGGAGCAGGATTGCCTGCCCCCCGGGCTGGACCGCCTGGAGTTCTGCCGCGTGGTGGAGATGATCGGCCACCCCGGCCCGCCCAGGCTGGAGATCTACCACACCCTGCGCGGCCTGCTGCCGGACGGCGGGGATCTGGAGATCAAGAGCTGGCAGGTGGAGGCGCTGCTCGATGCGCCGCTTTTCCTGGGGCCGCTCAGACACGTGGTTTTCGGCGACAGGGTGGCGGAGTTCTCCTTCGCCACGGTCTGTAATCTGTTTGAATTTTTCGAGGGTGTCTTATGGCAGCTCGCTTTTCACGGCACACCGCGTGAGTGTGCATTAAGGAGGTAGCCCCATGTTTGAGAAGATCCTTTTCGCCACCTCGGCCTCTTCCACCTGCGACGACGCCGCGCGCGTGGCCTTTGAACTTTCCCGCAAGAACCGTTCGCGCCTCAGCGTGTTCCATGTTTTCGGCCTTCCCAGCCGCGGCTTCGGCCTCACCTACCGCGACGTGCGCACCGGCGAACAGGACGAGGTGGACGAGAACCTCGTGAGCCTGGTGAAGGAGGAGATGGGCCAGTACTACGAAAAGCTGGCCAAGGACCATCCCTCCTGCGTGTTCGAGACCGCCACCGGCGAGCCGCACACCGAGATTTTGCGCAAGGCGAGAAAGGAGGACGCCAGCCTCATCGTCATGGGCGCCAATACCCGGCCCGAGGACGTGGGCGCCATGCGCCACCGCGTCATCGCGGGCTCCACCATGCAGAAGGTGGCCAAGAGCGCCCGTTGCCCGGTGCTCATCGTCTCCCGGCCGTGCGTCACCTGCTGGTCGTACTTCGCCAACATCGTGGTCGCCACGGATTTCAGCAAGCCGTCGGACTACGCCTTCCAGTTCGCCCGCAACGTGGCCAAGGAAATAGGCTGCCGCCTGCACGTGTTCCACTGCGTGGACCTGGGCCACGACGCCGAGCCCGGCCAGGCCTACATTGAGCAGCAGCTGGCCGCGGCCGAGAAGAAGGTGCAGGAAAAGTACGTGACCAATATGGGCGACTTCGACAACTACGTCATCGCCCTGCGCGAGGGCAATCCGCACGTGGAGGTCCTCAAGTACGCGCGGGAGAACAAGGCCGACCTCATCGTCATGGCGCACCACACCAAGGACATCGACCCCGAGCAGGCCATGCTGGGCAGCACCATCGAGCAGGTCGTGCTGCGGTCCGCCTGCCCGGTGCTCAGCGTGAACCACCCGGACAAGGTGGACGTGAGCCCCTACGGCGTGCCCCGCGTGGGCGAGTAGGGCGGACCCCGTGGAGACCGGCGGAGCCGGGGGCGCGCGGGGCAGGGTGCTTGTCGTCGATGACGAGATGCACCTGCGGCTGTTCATCAAGGCGGTGTT
>Ga0183100_1000407_pt2 | contig 23026 bp, 22 predicted proteins | sample Biomet2_FD_127789 | JGI IMG/M metagenome (GOLD analysis project Ga0183100, IMG submission 127789) | Microbial communities from bioreactor (seeded with anoxic lake sediment) at LBNL, California, USA - Biofuel metagenome 2 | ecosystem: Engineered > Bioreactor > Anaerobic > Unclassified ...
GCATCAGGAATCTTGATGTAGCCGTATTGGCGGGAAATGCCGACGACGGTTTCCATGGAGCGCCCCAAAATGCAGATTTTGCGGTTGTGCTCAACAGCAACCTCGACGACTTGCTGAATACGGTTGATGTTGCTCGAGAAAGTCGAAACGATGATGCGGCCTGGGGCTTTGTCGAAGATTTCCTCGACGCCGCTCCTGACGTTGGTTTCGCTCGGGGTGTAGCCCTCGATTTCGGCGTTGGTGGAGTCGCTCATGAGCAAATCGACCCCTTGGGTGCCGAGGCTAGCGAGTTTGGAGAGTTCGAAATTCGGTCCGACTGGAGTTAAGTCGATCTTGAAGTCGCCGGTCTCGATGATGCGGCCTTCCTTGGTGTCGATGCAAAGGCCATAGGAATCGGGGATCGAGTGGGTAACCCGAAAGAAGGAGACTTTGAAATCGTCGCCGATCTTGATGACGGAATCACTGTCGATTTCGACGATTTTGACGTCGTCTTTGATGCGGGCGTCCTCCAGTTTATGGCGGATGAGAGCCGCGGCGAGGCGCGGGGCGTAGATGACGGGGATGTAGACGCTACGGATGAGAAAAGGAATACCACCAATGTGGTCTTCGTGACCGTGGGTGATGAAAAGGGCTTTGATCTTGCTCCGATTGTTCTTGAGATAGGTGTAATCGGGGATGACGTAATCGACGCCCGGGAGATTGGCTTCCGGGAAACGGACGCCAGCGTCCACGATGATGAGTGAACGTTCGGTTTCAAAGCAATAAGTGTTTTTGCCGACTTCGCCCAAACCGCCAAGAGCGAAGACATTTACAGGCGAATCGAATCTAGCCATTAAGGGCCTCCATAAGGAAATTTGACGACATTATGCTATGTGACATAATCGCAAGCACTGATACTATATCACATTATTTCTCCTACGCAGTAGGAAGTAACCGCTTTACTAAAAAAGAAAAGACGTCCCATTTCGGGGCGTCTTGGAAGAGGTTTTCTCCTTAATGGCTTTCGGAGACTTTAGAATCCTTCTTTTTTGGGAGGGAGCCGATTAACGCCACCAGAGGCGGCAAGTTGGCGATGAGGGCGAGCAGATACGGCGCGAGATTCCACGACTTCATGAAATCGATGATGAAGAGAGCGGTGGCGTCCTCAACGATAAAGCTCCGCTCGATGAGCAAGGCGACGAAGAACAGAAGCGTAAGCGATGAGGTGACGAGCAGGCAAATGGCGGATGCCCGAAGGTTCTGTTCGCGGGACCTCTCTTGATCGCGGAAGAAGAATTCACGGACGACCAACAGTCCGCCCGGAACGCCGAGGAGCAGCCAGAGGAAAAGGGAGCACCACCAAGTGGATGAGCCGTAATTGGCGATGAAGGTGAAGAGGAAAAAACAACCGGTAAAATAGAGGGCGATGAGAGTCCAGAAGCCACGGAAGAACGAGCCGACAATCTTGCGGGCCAACCCATAGGAGTACGGGTAGTAACGCCTCTCGCCCAATGGCTTTTTTTGGAAACCCCGAATGATGAAATAGATGGCAAAGCCAAGGATGGTTAGCATGAGAAGCAAGAGGTCGAGTGGGAAGAGGTCGGTCACGTTTCCAGCCACAAGACCATGATATTTCCCTGTTGCGACCCAAATGACGAACAAAAGGGCGTCGGTAAAGGAAAGGACGGCGAGAAAGATGCCGTTAACCCGATAGGTTAGAAGCAGTTTCTTCTCGTTTTCGGGGAACAAAATTAGATGGCAGACAAAGAGGAAATAGACGGCGATGGCCACGCTTAACCAATATGGGGCCATGAGGACTTTGACGTCGACCACGCTCCCGATCCAGTTGCCAAGAGAGCTGACGAAGGTGACCAAGAGAAGAGAAACGGCGAGGAAAAGAAGCGCTTCAAGGATTAGAAACGTTGTACGTTTGATGTCGCGTTTCATAAAACCACATCCTCCTGAACGTGGACGACGGGAGCGGCTTCGTCCGTCGGGACGAAGAGGTGATCGATGGAATAGGTCGCATTCGCGTGGAGGGTGAGCAAAGAGCCTCCGATCATGTCCACCTGACGCTTATCGCTGTGGGCGTAGTAGAGTTCGGTTCCGGTCTTGACGCCATAACCGATGAACGCTTTTCCGGCAGCATCTGTATAGATATCACCCCAATCGTTGGAGTGGTCGTGTCCGCAGAAGAAACCTTTGACCCCGTTTGTCACGCCGGCATCGAAGAAACCGGTGTCTTTGTAGCCTGCCCAAACCTTGATGTCTTCTTTGGTCAAACCGGCCGATTCGTAAAGATTGACGATTTCCTCCGGGGCGATGGAAAGATAAGACGTTTCCAGAACTTCGCCAATAAGAGGCTCCGTGTTGTTTTTGTGTTCATCGACGTAGCCGTAGAACCATTGGAAGAGCGGGATGTGGAAGAAGGCTAAGCCCGGGACCACGGCGCCATTGGCGGCGGTGCTGGCGGCGGCTTGCTTGAACCATTCGACCTGATTGTCGTGAATGACGTCGTAGTCGTAATAGATGCCGCTATCGCTCGCTGGATAGGAATTCGAATCGATGGAGTAGAGATTCCAAACCGCTTTCTTGCTCGTTCCGTCGATAATTGGTATCACGTAATTCGAGCGGCCGAAGACTTCGTCATCGACCTCGTTGTAATAGGAATATTGCCCTTGGCTCCAAAGCTGGGTGAGCCAAGCCGGGGAATATTCGCCTTCACGGTCGTGGTTTCCCCAGGTGACGGCGTAGGGGATTTTCCAAGATTCGATGGTGTCGAGCAGCAGCGTGCCGGTGGACATTGTGGCCCCGAGGAGACTATCCCCGGTAATCATAATGAAATCGGGGTCAGCCGTTTCCACAACGCGGGTTAAATAAGCCGACTGAGCGGCGGTGTCCGTGTTGACCGACCAGTGGATGTCGGTGAGCTGAAGAACTTTGTAGCCATCGTGGAAAACAAGTTCGTCTTTACCGTTTCGCTCGAAATAGCGAGCTATGGCCACCTGTTCGGCATTTCCGCACGATGCCAAAAGAGGAACCAAAAGCAGGGCGACTAGTGGTTTATTTTTCATAACACGATTATTCTAGTCGAATTAGATGGCGACGGCATCAGGAATTATCTTATCGGGGTTAATTTTGTCGATGTGATCGTAAAAGAGAATCCCATTTAAATGGTCGATTTCGTGTTGGAGGACGATGGCGTCGAAGCCCTCGGCGTCAATGAGGACGTTTTTGCCAAGCAAGGCGTTATAGGCTTTAACTTTGACCTTGAGGGGGCGATAGACCTTTCCCGGATGGGGTTCATCGACGGAAAGGCAGCCCTCTCCGGCTTCCAAAAAGCAAAGCTTGACCGACTCTTCGACGATCAAAGGGTTGACGAGCTCGTATTCGATGAGCGTAGGTTTTTCTTCGGTTCCGGATTGGTAGGAAATGACGAGCATCCGTTTGTTGAGGCCGATTTGAGGGGCGGCCAAACCGACCCCTTCGCGGGCTTTCGGATGGTGTTCCCGCCATTCGGGTTTTTGGGTGTCTTTGAGGTATTCCAACATCGAATCGAGAATTCTTTTGTTGCGACTCTCCAAAGGTAAAACAACCTCGGTGGAGGGAAGGCGCAGACTCTTCACTTTGTCTGTGACAATGCGAATCATGCCGCTATTGTAGCATGAAAAGTTAAAAAAACTTACAATAGTGGCTATGGGAAAAGAACTACTCCTTTCTTTGCACAGCCTCAAAGAGGCTTTGGCCTCCGATCCCCGGGTTCAAGAACTGGATCGTTTGGAGGCGGAAATCAATGGCGATCCCCTCGTTAAGGGACTCTCCGAAAAGTTGGAGACGCTCGAGAAAGCTTATGAGGACGTTTTGGCCTACAAAAAGGAAAACGACCTTGTCTCGATCGCTGCCCAAAAAGCCCTCTATGCGGCCAAAGAAGAGATGGATGCCAACCCATTGGTTGCCCGCTATAACGCCGCTTTCGTCAAAGTTCGCGACTTGTATATGGAAATAGACAACATTCTCTTCTCACCCTTTCGGAAGAAGAGCTTAGCTTGGGAGGCACAATAGTATGAGTGTCATCATTGGGGGCGGCCTTTACCGCAGTCGCCTCATCGAAGTGCCGTCCTATCTCGACGTGCCCACGAAATCCGTCGTGAGGTTAGCGGTCGGAAACGCTTTGGCCGAGAAGATAAATAACGCCAATGTGCTCGATCTATTCGCCGGAAGTGGGGCCGTCGGAATCGAATTAATCTCCCGTGGGGCTACCCATTGCGTCTTCGTCGACGAGAACCAAGAAGCCGCCACTTTGATCACCTCCAATTTGCAGAAACTAAATTGCGCTTGCGGTGAGGTCATCAGCGGAGATGCCATTAACGCCTTGGAAACTCTCGCCGGAACGGGCCGGAAATTCGACATCGTCTTCATTGATCCACCCTACGCGGAGGAAGCCTTATACGGTTCTTCGGTGCAGTCGCTCCTGGACCACGATCTGCTTTCCCCGGGTGCGGTGGTCGTCGTGGAATATCAAAAAGAGCCCGTTTTGCCTTTGGGCTCCTTCGCTCGCTATAAAACGTATAATTATGGCAAGAGCCATTTGTTGATCCTTTGGAGGTCATAAGCATGAGAATCGCAGTTTACCCCGGGTCCTTCGACCCCATCACCAACGGCCACCTTGACGTTTTAAGGAGAGCTTTAGGCGTCTTTGATGAGGTCATCCTCCTTTTGGCGGTAAATCCCAACAAGAAATCCTCCTTCTCCGTCGAAGAAAGGCTCCAGATGATGAAAGAAGCCACCAAGGGCATCAAAGGGGTTCAGGTGGATTACTACCCCGGACTTACCGTCGACTATTGCAAAAAGCATCAGGCCAAACATCTTATTCGCGGACTTCGGGCCGTCACTGATTTCGAGTACGAGTTTCAGCTCGCGGCCGCCAACGAGTTTGCAGACCCTAGCATCGACATGGTTTTCTTCATGTCGCGAAAAGAGGAGACCTTCATCTCTTCTAGCACCATCAATCAGCTGTCAGCCGGCGGGATCGACATTTCGCCTCTCGTGCCTCCGGTCGTTGTGGAATGCTATAAGTCCAAGAAAAAATAATCGACAAAAGAAGGAGTGGTTCCTTTGGGGGCTACTCCTTTTTATTTTGCTTGCGAGCCCATTTGCCGATGGCCTCTTCGCCCTCGAGACGCCACCAGCCGCCCTTTCCGTCTGGGCTAATAAGCACTGGAGCCGCTTTGATGTGGAAGAAGTCGAACGTGGCGTCGTTCTCTTTCTTGCTCCAACTAAGATCCTCATACTTAATGCCGAATTTCTTGAGATAGGTTTTGGCTATAGCGCAATGGGGGCAGCCGTCGAGGGAGAAAAGCGTCAAACCTGTGATAGCCTTGACCAAAGGCTTCTCAGTCTTGCTTCCTGGGCCAAGCAACTTGGCTAAATCGCCTTCGATTTGCTCCGGTTTGGTGGGCGATTCGTAACGGGCCACGACTTCACCACTATCGTTCACGAGGAACTTCGTGAAGTTCCATTTGATCTTTCCGGGCTTTTGCTCTTTGAGATAGACATAAAGGGGCGAGGCCTTCTCGCCGTTGACCTCGATTTTTTGGAAACGCGGGAAAGTGGTTCCGTAGTTGATGCGGGCGAAACGGTCGATTTCCTCATCGGAGCCGGGTGCTTGGGAAAGGAATTGGTTGCAAGGAAAATCGAGCACCACCAGGCCCTTCTCCTGATACTTCTCGTAGAGGGCTTCAAGCCCTTTGTACTGGGGCGTGAAGCCGCATTTAGTGGCCGTGTTGACGATGAGAAGGGTTTTGCCCCTTAGGTTGGCGAGGGGATAGTCATTCCCTTTGTTATCTTTTACTGTGATGTTATAGATGTTCATGGTTAAGGCCCTCCATACTTATACTCAGCGCCAAAACGAAAAAAAGGAAGGGAGACGCAACATCTTCCTTCCTTATTTGTATTTTAATGGACGCTGATATATGACGGGTTCTTCTTGCTGTCACCGCGCAAAGCACTGTATAGAAGCGCGTCGCATTCGAAGGTGTCGTGGTTGTCGAGGTAAATGTTGGAAAAGGGTATCCCGAGCTGCCGGAGCATCACGACCACCATCATCCGCGGATCGAAGAAATCGACCCCGTCGGTCCGTTTGGTTGCCGCGCGGTAGCCGCGGTTCATGAGATCGAGGATATCGGCGCGTTCCACGAGGACGTGGCTGAACGTGAGGGAAGGCCCCAAGTAGACGATGATGTTCTCAGACTTAAAGGAATGTTGAGCGAGCAGGGGCTTGAAACGCTTCAGGATGATCTCACCGCGGACTTCCTCAACGGAAAGGGCGGTGCCTCCGTGGGCCAAGCTTTTCTTATCGAAAAAGAAGAAAGGAATCTCGTCAGCGGTCGAAATGACCCGGGTTTCCCGGTCGGCGTAGACCTGAAAAGGCTCAAGCTTTTCCGCCTTGGGGTAGTGGGGGCTCTCTTTGGTAAAGGTCTCCACGCATAACGGGCTTACGTCCTCGAAGGTAATCTTTTCCATAACTTCATTATGATAAACCAAAAATGACAAAGAAAAAGCCCCAAGGAATTGGGGCTAGAGGGCGGAATCGTTTAGCGGTGATAGGTGGAAGAGAACGGATTGTCGTAACCGGCCGTTCCGGTGTCGCAGTGGTTCCACATCTGCATAAGATAGGACGCTTTGGCTTGGCTCGCGGTGTAGCTGTCGAGTCCGCCGAAGAGAATCTCGCTGACGCCGGCTCGCTTCTGCGCCTGGGCTTCAGCGGAGAAGTCCACGAGAAGGATTGTCGGAACGACGAATTTCTTTTCCATGATAGAAGGCTGGCCGTAGTACTTGTAGTTATCGACGCTCGGGGTTTCGTTGAGGTAATAGTAATTGGTCTCGAGATAGCCCTCGGTGTCATTGAAGAAACCGATGTAGTTGCCGAGCATGCGACGGAATGCGCTGTCCCACGGATCGTCGTATTTGTCATCGTTGGAAGAGGACTGATCGGCGAAGACGGTGTAGCATTTGAAGTCCTTGCCATCGGTCGGTTCGTAGATTTCTTTCCAATTCTCGGCAAGCTCTTTGAAACCTGGCTCGAGAGTCTTGCATCCGGAGCAATCGCTGCCGACAAAGAGAACGAAGAACTTTTCTCCGTTAACGGTCTTGTCGACCTTCGCGTAGTCCGCTTCGGTTCCTTTGTTACCAGAGTAGGCAAGAGTATTGTTGTCATAAAGCGAAGTCATGAACTTGTCAGCGTTGGAAGACGAGGAACCATCCTCTTCTACCCGTTGCTCAGATTCAAGGGAGACTTGGTATTTTTTAAAGAACTCGCCCTCAGCGTTGCCGTTGATGCTGCTTGCCCATTTCGTGATGGACGGAATGGAGAAGATGATGGCGAAAATTGCTCCGACGATAAGCAAAGGTTGAACCCAAGCGGTTTCCTTGATCCATCGCCAAATTTTTACGAAGAACGCGCCGATTGCTTTCAATATAGCCATGATGATGCCTCCGACTAAAAAACAGGGTCAGTTCATGCGAACAGCGTGATTATCATACCATCGCCCACCATAGGTGGCAACAAAGGGTTGAAACTCTTTTGTCGATTGGGCTTTTTATTACCTCTTATTGAGTGCCCACGTGACATTTCGCGTCTATAAATTGTTTTGTCGGTGGGGGTTGTTATAATACATTCGCAATGGTACTTAAAAAACGCATTTTCGATACATTTGAAGAGAAAAAGAAGAATTGGATGTACGATCACCCGGTTTGGAAAAACGTCATCGATTATGGCGTGACTTTCATAATTTGCACCCTTTCGGCGCTCGTCTTCGCCTTCGGGTTTAATGCTTTCATGGATCCCGGACCCAGCCTTTTGGTGGATGGGATGCCACTCGCCAAAATTGTCGCCGGTGGCGTTTCCGGCATCAGCCAGGTTATCGCCCTTTTCCTTGAATTATGTGGAATCAAGAGCATTGCCATGGGCGGGGCTTTCGATGAGCACCTTTTCTACTCCATCGCCTATTTCGTGATGAATATTCCTCTTCTCATCCTCGCTTGGAAGGGAATCGGGAAAAGGTTTGCGATCTTTACCCTTATCAACGTGGCCGAAGTGTCTCTCTTTATCAAACTTCTAACGGTTGATCAGTGGTCCGCCATCCGCTTCCTGGCCACTTACGTGGACGGAAACGGCGGCTTGTTCGCCCGAGCGGTCTTCGCCGGCGTTTGCACCGGTTTGTCCTCGGCCCTCGCCTTCAAGATGGACATCTCGGCCGGCGGCATCGATGTTTTGGCCTATTACATCGCCCTCAAGAAGGGGACGATGGTCGGCAAGTATTCCGTCATTCTTAATAGCATCACGGTCTTCCTCTTCTCGCTAGGCACCGCGGCTCTAGGAAACCCTATTGTGGGTTCCACTTTCCGGGCGGCCTGGGATCCTCAGTGGTCCGCTGAAGCCTTCGGGAGGATTTTCTACTCCGCCCTCTACATGCTCGTAGGGATGATCCTCGTCGACTCAATCAATGTTCGCAATAAGAAGATGAAAATCGAGGTCATCACGGAAAACAAAGACCTCGGCGGGGTACTCATCTCTTGCATACCCCACGGCGCCACGATCGTGAACGCCACCGGCGTGTTCACCGGTCAGCCGCGCTTCATCATCACCATGGTGGTGTCCAGTTACGAGGTGAAGGACGTCGTGAAGCTCGTACGAAAAGAAGACGAGCATGCCTTCATCCAAATCGTGAGCCTCACGCAGGTGTTCGGCCGCTTCTTCATGAAGCCGGTCAAATAAGTTTGCAGGTTAGTTATATTTCAGGGGAGACGGCTGTTGGCCGTCCCCTTTTCTTTTCCTAGGGACCAAAGAAAAAGGCGGCCCCTCAGTTAAGGGGGACCGCCTTTCAGAGCGCCTTAGGATTGCCTAAGCGGCGTCTTTTTCGGTGGCAACACCGAACCTGGCATCGTTATTGCCGGATCCGCTGATCCACATATCGAGCATCGAAATCGGATCGTTATAGTCGCAGAGCCAGCCGTTGCGGGCAAAGGTGTAATCACCGGATTTGCGAGTAGCGACGAAGGTCGCCCAGTCTTGGTTCGCGAGAGTCATCGTGATTCCGTAATTACTGAACATGCCTTGAATGGCTTGGGCGAGGTCTTTGTGACCAACGCCGGTGTTATAGATATACGGGAAGGCCGGGATGTCGGTGAACTTGCCGGTTCCTTCGTCAAACGTGAAGCCGCAGCGCTTGAGAAGTTCAACGGCCTGGGCAGCATTGGCGGCGTAGTCGGCAGTGGAGGTTTTGTACCAGCCAGCTCCGTCTTGCTTCGGTCCGTTGCTGTCGGTCCAGTCGCCGACGCCATTGGCTCCAGTCAAGCCTTTGGAGACGTAACCATTGGCCGGCTGTTGGCCGCCTTTGGCGACAGAGTCGCAGATGTACTGGCGGTTGATGAGGAGCGAGAGAGCTTCACGGAAGGCGACCCGTTTGGCCTCGCTGTCGAGCTTTTCGTCGAAGATAGTCGAGTTGATGTTCCAGTTGAGGTAATAGGTGCCGAGCTGGCCCACGTTGAAGTACTCTTTCGGATACGTCGCGGCGATCGTCTCGATCTGGTCATTCGGGAACGAATCGATGAAGGCATAAGAACCGGACTTATAAGAGTTCAACATGGCTCCGTCGTCATCGCTGAAGGCGAAGTTGATATCGGTGGCTTTCACCAATTCCGGATTGTAGTAATAAGGGTTCGGTTCAAGCTCGATGCTCGAAGCGCTATAGGCCTTGATTTTCATCGGGCCGTTGCACACGAAGGTGCTTGCGTTCGAGAGAGCCGCCCATTCGCCGCCAGCATCCGCCGAAGCGGGGACCGGTGCGAAGGTCGGGAACGCCATAAGCTCTTTGAAGTAGGTTACGTCGTTGAGAAGTGTGACTTTGAGGGTAGTGGCATCAGTGGCCTCGACATCAAGAGAGTGGCCATCATCCTCGCCTTCGGCTTCGGCGCCGCCTTTAATGATCTCAAAGAGATAGGCGTAGTCAGAGGCGACGGTCGTGGACACGGCGCGCTTCCAGCTCCGGACGATGTCCGCAGCGGTGAGGTCGGAACCGTCACTCCACTTTAATCCCGAGCGGAGTTTGAAGGTATAGGTGACAGTCGTGTCTTCGTTGGCCACGACGGTCGGGGCTTCGGAGGCTAGTCCCGGAACGAGATTGACAGCGCCGCTAGGATAGTCGCCTGTGTACGACCATCGATAGAGACCTTCGAAAAGATGCTCGTCGTAAGTGCCCCCGTCGACAGTGGTGTTGAGAGCTGGGTCAATGCTGCCCGGCTGGGAGGCGATGCAAGCGGTGAAACTACCGCTGCAACCATAGAAGAACTTGTAACCGAGAGGCATAGCGAAGAAACCAGTCAAAGACTCTTTCTTCAAGAACAGGTCGGTGTAGTAGTAGATCGGGGTGAGGGCATAGGTCCCCATGAGCTCCGTCTCTGCGGCATGCATGAGCTTGAAGCGCAGCGTCTCGTCGGTGGTTGTCTTGATGGTCTTGATGATCTTGTCGTAGGAATTGGCCCAAGTGAGGCCTTTTTCGGATTCGGAGATCGTGCCATCGCCATTCAAATCGCATTCGTAACCAGCGTAAGTATCGTTCATGTGGTCCTTGGAGGCGTTAAGGGCTCCGGGAAGACTACTGAGGCTGCTCGGCTGGCTGCTTGACGCGGTGGTGCCGCAGGCGGTTAGGACCAGCGGGGTCACGACAAGCATGAGGTAACTTAATTTGTGTGTTCTCATGATATTTGAGAATCCTTTCCGATAGGATTGCTCCTATCACATTCCTGCCCTTCCGGCTTGAAGCGGGAAGAGGCATGCCACGTAATGGCCTTTGCGGACCTCGCGGAGAACCGGCTTTCCCTTTTCCGTGGCACAGGCATCCTTGGCAAAGGGGCAACGAGTTCTGAAGGGGCACCCGCTCGGGGCGTTCAGTGGACTAGGGATATCGCCTTTGAGAACGATACGCTCGCTCTTTCGGGCTGTTTTCGGATCCGGCACCGGGATGGCGGATAGCAAGCTGACCGTGTAGGGGTGCATTGGCTCCTCGAACAGGGTTTTGCTATCGGTCAATTCGACGATGTGGCCGAGGTACATGACCGCAATGCGGTCCGATATATGCTTAACAACCAGGAGGTTGTGAGCAACGAAGATGTAGGTGAGCTTCAGTTTTTGCTGGAGTTCCTCGAAGGTGTTGAGCACCTGGGCTTGGATGGAGACGTCGAGAGCCGAAACGGGTTCGTCGCAGACGATGAGCTCCGGATTGAGGGCCAAACTGCGGGCGATGCCGATGCGTTGCCGTTGGCCTCCGGAGAATTCGTGGGGGTAACGGGTAGCTTGCTCGCTGGAGAGCCCGACGGTGGTCATCAGTTCGACGACTCTTTGGTGACGGAACTCCTTATACGGGACCTTAAGGTCACGATAGAGCTCCTTATGGGCGTCAAACGGTTCGGCGATGATGTCCTCGACCGTCATGCGGGGGTCGAGGGAGGAGTAGGGGTCTTGGAAGACCATCTGGGCGTGAAGGTGGATGTTTTCGACGTCCTCTTTGCTCACGACGGGGTGGCCGTTAAAGATGATTTCGCCACTGGTCGGCTTATAGAGGTTAAGGATGGTTCGTCCTAACGTGGTTTTGCCACATCCGGATTCCCCGACAACCCCGAGGGTCTCGCCTCGCTTCACTTCGAAGGAGACATCATCGACCGCTTTTAGTTGTTTCGTTTTGAAGAGGCCGACTTGAATCGGAAAGTACATCTTGAGATGGCGAACTTGGAGGATGAAATCATCCTTCGGCGCCGCTTTTTTCTCGTCGCTCATGGGATTTGCTCTCCTTTCTTGTCGTCGACAGTGCTCTTCTTAGAGCGCTGAGGTTTGGCTTTTTTGTGGCGGGCGTTGGCCGTGTCCACTTCGAAGGACTCGTTGAGGTAAGAGAGAAAAGCTTCTTTAGTCATTCGTCCGTTTTTGACTTCTTGGGCGGCCGCATAGAAACAGTTGGAGAAGTGGCCTTGCCCAACCCTGAGTTCTGCCGGATAACGCTTGAGGCAAACCTCGAGGCATTTCTCGCAGCGGGGGGCGAAACTGCAGCCCTTCGGAAGAGCGAAGACGTCGACGGGGTTACCCTCGATCGGATGGAGCTTTTGCCCCTTCTTGGCGTCTTGGCCAGGAATGGAGGCGATGAGTCCCTTCGTGTATTCGTGCTGGGGGTTATAGAAGATCTCGTTGACAGTGCCGCGCTCGACGATGCGTCCGGCGTACATGACTTCGACTTCATCGCAGATCTGCGCGACGACGCCAAGGTCGTGAGTGATGATAATGACACCCATGCCGAGCTTCTTTTGGAGAGAACGGATCAGGTCGAGAATCTGAGCCTGAATCGTGACGTCGAGAGCCGTGGTGGGTTCGTCGGCGATCAAGAGGTCAGGACTATTAAGCAGTGCCATGGCAATCATGACCCTCTGGAGCATGCCGCCGGAGAACTCGAAGGGGTATTGCTTCATCCGCTTCTCGGGTTCGTTGACCCCGACGAGGGTCAGCATCTCGATGCTGCGTTGGTGGGCGCTATAGCGGGTGGTGATGAATTTCGAACGGCTGATATCGTAAGCTTCTTTGAGTTTCAGAAGCTTTTCGAAGAAAACTTTTCGGCGGGTGGCTCGGATTTCATGAAGCCGTTTCTGGTGAGCCGTTTTGAGGGCTTTCCGGTTGACTTTGTCGAGATCTTGGGCCTGCTTTTCGGCTTCGCGGATTTTGGCAAAGTCTTCGGACAAGATCAGGCGAAACTTCGTTTGCAGAATAAGCTTTTCCTTGTTTAGGGAGGCGTGGTCAGCCTTTTTGACAAGGGCGGCTTGCTCTAAGGGCGAGAGGGCTTCGGCGAAGGCTTTTTCGTCGTCACGCAGTGTGGCGGCTAAGGCCAGGGCCTCTTTTTCCTTTTCACGTTTCGGAAGGAAACGGAGGGCTTCGCTCTTTTCGTTGTCATAACGGGCGCCTTCGTTGGCGCTTGAGGCGGCAAAGGCCCGGATGGAGTTGCGAATCTCGGTCAATAGTTTGCTTTTTTCGTAAGCGAATTCGGCTTGAGCGGCCTTTTTTTGGTATTTCAGCTCGGCCTGGGCTTTCTTTTTGGCTTCGGCTAAGGAAATACGATCTAAGGCGATTTGCTTGGTCAATTCCTTGATTTTTTCTTCAAGTTTTTTCCGGAGTGTCGGATCCGTTTCGGTCGGAAGGGCCTTAAGTTCGGCTTTCGCTCGGTTGCAGGCGGTCTCATCGTCTCGGAGGAGCCGAGCCGCCGGCAAAACCAACTTTTGGAAAAGGCCGTTTTTGTGAAGCAACATGGCTTCCTCGAGCTGATGGCCGATAGTGTAGACGGGGTTGAGGGCCGTCATGGGGTCTTGGAAAATCATGGCGATCTTGTCGCCGCGGAGTTGGCGGAGTTCCTTCTCGTTCATGCCCACGAGTTCCTCGCCTTCGAAGACGACGGAGCCCTTGGTGATGTGGCCAGGAGCCACCAGAATCTGCATGAGAGAGGCCGCGGTGACGGATTTACCCGACCCCGACTCGCCGACGATACCGAGGATTTTGCCTTTTTCCAAGCTGAAAGAGATACCTGCCACCGACCGGACTTCACCGGCGGGGATGTCAAAAGAGGTATGCAAATCGGAAACGTTTAACAGTTTATTGTTTTCCATGGTTTCCTACCTCTGTAATTTCGGGTCGAAAGAGTCGCGCAAACCGTCGCCAATCAAATTCATGGCGAGGACAATGACGCAGATCATGAGAGCGGGGGCGAACATCAAAATCGGGTAAATGCTAATGGCGCCTTCGGCATCGCTGGCGAGTGAGCCAAGGGACGGCATCGGATCGCGAACGCCAAGGCCAAGAAAGCTGAGGAAGGATTCGGTGAAAATGGCCGAGGGGATCTCGAGACCGGCGGAAATGATGATGACCGACATCGAGTTCGGTAAAAGGTGCTTGCGGATCACAAAGCTGGTTTTGGCGCCGATGCTTCGGGCGGCCAAGACGTACTCTTGCTGTTTGAGGGAGAGAACCTGACCCCTGACCAAGCGAGCCATTCCAACCCAATAAAGCAGAGCGAAGACCAAGAAAATGGAGATCATTCCAGAGCCCAGCTTAGCCACGATGACGTTCTCGGCCGGGAGAATTTTGTTGAGGACGACAGAAATGAGAATGATGAGCATGATGTCGGGCAAAGAGTAGATGACGTCGACAATTCTCATCATGATCAGGTCGACCTTGCCGCCGCGATAGCCGCTGACGGCCCCGTAGATGGATCCGATGACGAGGACGATGAGGGCCGCAAAGACCCCGACGAGAAGCGAAACCCGAGTGCCGTAAACGACCCGGATGAAATAATCGCGGCCGAGCTTATCGGTTCCGAGGATGTGGGGGAACACGCTTTGCCCTTGCGCGAGAAGGGTTTTTTCCGTTTCGCTATATTGGAAAGGGGACAAATTGTTAAAACTGGCGTCCCAAGTCTTGAGGCTTAATTGCTCATCGTAGGAATAAGGGCAAACGAACGGAATTACGATGATGGCAATGATGAGCAAAACCATGATGATGAGCGAGATGACGGCCACGGGGTTGCGAACAAACCGGCGGCAACTGTCTTTGAAAAAGGAGGTTGAGGGGCGCATATGGACGGCCGATGCCTTCTCGTCTTTGCTCGCCGAGCGGGTGGCCTGATCGATATCATTCAAACGGAAAACGTTCGGCCGATCATAATCGACTTGAAGCGATAATGGGAATGGAAGTTTCTGTCCAAGTTTCATGTTGCTACTCCAATTCCACCCGCGGGTTGATGACTTTATATAACAGGTCGCTTATGAGGGTCATAGCCACGATGAGGTCGGTCATGACGATGGTCGTGCCCATGACGAGGGAATAATCACGTCCGGTAATCGAGGTGATAAAAGCTCTTCCGATGCCGGGGACCTGATAGATTTGCTCAATGACGAGGGAACCGGTGATAATGCCGGCGAACATCGGCCCGGCGTAAGTGATAGTGGGGGCCAGCGAGTTTTTGAGAACGTGGCCGAAGAGGACCTGCGTTCTGGAAGCGCCTTTGGCGCGGGCCGTCACAATGTAGTCGCTGCCGAGGCTATCCAGCGTCGCCGAGCGTGAAAGGCGGGCGATATAGGCGGAAGGATAGATGGCCAAAGTAATTGTCGGAAGGATGAAAGCTGCGGTGTGGCCGTTCACGTAGTCCGTGGGGGCCCAGCCGAGTTTAAGGGCAAAAAAGTAAACCAAGAAGGTGGCGATGATGAAACTCGGGAAGGCCACGGAAGCGGTCGAGACGATCATGATCGTCCGATCGAGGACACTCCCGCGTTTGATGGCGGCGATGGAGCCTAGGAAGGTTCCGATGACCAAAGCCAAGGCCGCTGCTACGAGGCCCATCAGGAAGGAAAATTTCATACCGGCAGAAATAATATCGTTGACCGAGAGGCCGAGTTGCTTCATCGAGGGGCCAAAATCGAAGGTAAAACACCGGGCGAGGTAGATAAGATATTGGATGAAAAGGGGTTGGTCGAGGCCGTATTTGGCGGCAATGGCCGCTTGGGTGACCTCATTAGGCGTCTTTTCGGAGACGAAAGGTCCGCCAGGTATTAAGCGCATGAACCAAAAGGTGATGGAGGCCACCACGAAAATGGTGAGGACCGCCATTAAAAGCCGTTTGATGATGTAACCGATTGTTCTGGCACTCATGCTTTCCTTCGTTTCTACCTAGGAAGGACTGAATAATAGTTCCCGCCTAAGTGAAACCGATTTTATGAAAGAGACAAACACTGTCAATAATTATTTTTGGGATGAGTAAAATATGGGCAAATGAAAGCGATTTCAGGGGAAAAAATCTACTGTTTATTTTCAGGGAGGACGAAAGGAAAATCAGTTTTTTGGCTTTTTCGATGACCGTTTTTTGCTTGGTCTAGGTTGAAAATTAAAAGGACCCCTTTCGGGATCCTTGTGGTGATTCTGCCAAGTGGGCTTGCGCATCCCCCACTTAGCAAGGTGACTGACCTAACGGTCTTGCGATTCGACTCTCACCGAACCTGGGACTACCGCTAGCCCTTACCTTTCCATACGGCTTGCGCCTCCGGATAGACACCGCCATGACTTTCCCATTGGCTGGAGGACAGGGCCCTTCAAACGCGCCGATCGAGCGCTTGGGCAGCGCATCAGGTTTCCCCGATGAACGAGACAATTCTCACATAAGTCAAAACACTGTCAACAATTATTCGCATTTTTTTCTTATTATTTTTCGAGACGATCTAAAAACTGCCAATAAATCTAGGATTTTTGATGTTTGCTTCAACGAATCGATTGCTCTTTACGCTTCAAACGTGGCGGACTTTTTCGGATTGTGGTGGTCACTTGACTTCCACGAGCTCGTATTCCCGTGAGCCAAAGCCGAGGGCGGAAGCCGCTTCGATGGTGTAAACGCCGTGGCGAGATTCGACCCGTTCCAAGAAATGCTTCTTACCGGGATCATCGCTCTTATAGACGAGGTCAAGGCAGGCTTGGTCAATGGCAATTGGGTCGAGGGACGAGAGGATTCCGACATCTTTGAGGCAGGGATCTTCCGCCACTTCGCAGCAATCGCAGTCTACCGACATGTTCTTCATGACAGAGACAAAGGCGATGTGCTTTTCAAAATGACGATAGACCGCCGAGGCGGCATCGGCCATCGCCTCAAGGAAACGTTCGTGGTCGGCGGTCCAGATTTCTTCCTGTTTGTCGCTTCCTGCCGAATGGATGTGCAATTTGCCAAAGCTCGAGGCGCAGCCGATGGAAAGCTGTTTCAAGGCTCCTCCGTATCCGCCCATCGGGTGGCCTTTGAAATGGCTGACCACCACGAGTGAATCATAATTCAGGAGATTCTTGCCTACGTAGTCGTTTTTGATGACCTTGCCATTGGGGATTGGAAGGATAGCATCAGGTCCCGTGGCATCCAAAAGATCCACCTTGAAGGCGGCGCTCCAGCCATGGTCGGCCAATAGTTTTGTGTGTTTCTCGGTGGTGTCGCGGGCGCCTGGATAGGCGGTGTTGCACTCGACGACGGTGGCTTTAAGTTCCTTTACGAGAGGCTTATACCATTCCGGTCCGAGGTAATTTTGGTTCCCCTGTTCCCCGCTATGCAGTTTGAGGGCGATTTGGCCCTTCATATCGGCTTTTAGTACGTCGAACATTTTTCTAACGCCAGCAGGCGAAAGATCTTTTGTGAAATAAACGATAGGTTTCATCTTTTCTCTCCTTACTCATTTACTATACGTCGGGAAGGCTTTTCTTGGTAACGTTCTTCACGGTCGTTTCGCCTAGGCCAAAAAGAATATCCCGGTGGAGCGGACCCCTTTCATTTGTTTCTTTTGGAAAAGAAAAAGGACCGGGACAAACCAGATCCTCGTTTTATTTGGCTTTCTTGGAAGTAAGGGCGTCGCGAACGGACTCTCGAGCTTCTTCCTTTGTCATGTATTGGGAAGCCGGGGGGACCTGCACTTCAGGAACAGAGATTTCAGGGTCAGGGTCACGAACGGGGTCAGGCACTTCGCCGTTAAGTTGTTGGCGGATGGCTTCCCGGACGTCGTCTTCCGTGGCGTATTGGTCAGTTTCCTCTTCTTCGTCAGGAGTGTTGATGTATTGGACCATATGGGGGCCGGCTTTTTGTTGGGGTGCCATCTCCTGAACTGGGACGATGATAATCCGATCTTTGCTCGGGGCGCTTTGGGGGATGATTTGGACTGGGACGGTGGCGGCAGCGGGCTGAGCGTTCGGGCCGAGAAGGTCTTTGGCGGGCTTTTTCTTACGGCAAGCATCAAGGAACGAAAGGAGAAAGCCGATTAATCCTAAACCATAACCCGCGCATGCGAAGTAAAACGGTAAAAGCAATAATGTCTGAACGTTGGCCGGGGCGCCGCTGGCCCAGCCGTTGTTCTCGGCTTTGATGGCGGCGATGATGCTCATGAAATCGCCTTGGTCGCTCACGCTGACCCACTCAGTGGAGGGGGTGGTTCCATCCGCAAGGACGAACGTGCGTCCCATTGGAACCGGGATGAGGAAAATGACGATGAGGACAGAAGTCACGGCAGTGACGACAATCCATAGCAAACCCGGACCGATCGCCCGGCCTTTGCGGTGGATGATCAACAAGATGAAATGGGCGAGGAGCATGAGGGCTCCGACACAAAGAACGCCCATAAGGATAAAGAAGAAAACCAATTCGTTTTTAGCGTAGGAGGCCTCAAACATGAGTTTGATGTTGAAGAAGTTGGAAAAATTGTTTTTTAGGCCACCGAAAATATCGGAGAACCCGTTTTTGTACATGGCGTAAATGTGACCGGAACTGGTGACGAGACTCGGTAAACCAAGGACAACAAGGCTGGCAAGCGCCAGCAGAAGCCCGACGAAGAGGAGAATGACGGCCGCAATGTTCATAGGTTTGCCTCACTGACTACGGGTTCATTGTAGACTTCGGCCCATTAGAAGTTAAAGCATTTTTCCGTTTGTCTCCATTCCGTTTAAAAAAAGCAATTCAGTAAAATCAAAAAAGTTAACTTTAAGGAATTGTTCAGCAATGAAGGCATTTTCACGTTGCGTAAAGATTAAATCGAAAGGCGAAGAAACGAACGTTTTCCTTCGGGGTCGGAGCAAAAAAGGAACCTTAAAAAGAGACTATTGAAAAATCTTGAAAGAGGCTGGCGTGGCCCGTTCCGTGGCGTTTAGGCAGAAGGGTGAATCGTGACAGTAGCGGTTCTCGAGGCAGGGGTCTTGGAGGACCAAAGAAGCCACCAAACGTTTCACCTCCGAAGGTTTATTCTTCGGAAAGCGTTTCAGCATCGTCTTCAGGTTAGCCATCGTGAAACCGCCGAGGGAACCCAGTGTCTCGTAAAAATAACGGGCCATTTCCTCTTCGCTTTCCGTTGGTGGCAACAGGTAGCGGGAAAAAGGTTCGAGCTCGGTGTCGAGGAAGCCGAAGAGGAAGCCATGCTTTTCGCAAAAGGAACGGAGGGCCCAAAACTTGGCGATGTTTTCGTCTTGGCACATGCCAAGAATGCTTTTGATCTCGACGATAGCGATCTCTTCTTGATAGGTATAGAAAAGGAAATCTGGATAATAGGGGCTCGGACTTTGGGACCAAGGTTTTACGTAATCGATGGGCTTCGTTTGGCCGCGAACCTTTCGGGCAAAGCCTGAGGTAGCGAGAAGATTGAGGAAATGAACTTCGGCCGCATCGTTGAGAATAAGAACGTGCCCACCATCCACCCCACAATGGATTTTTCCGGTCGGCACACCCTCGCCAGAAGCTAACGACTCAAACTCTTCCTCGGAAAATCTTTTGGCGGTGGAGCGGAAATCCAGCAGGGAAGACAGTCCTTCGATTTTTCCTAAATCAGGTTGATGGAAGATAATCCGCTTCATTTCCGTCATTATGCCACATAATCCTTTATCTTTAGCGAGCGATTTGGTTTTGCCCGAATTCCGCGGAAAAACACCTTACGACTTTGGCGAGGCGGCGCTACATCCTTTAAAATCGCTTCGTTGCCTTTCTTTTTGAGCTCATTTTCTCCTCTTGAGCCACTTTATTTTTCTTTTTCCTATAGGTAGGCTATCTTAAAAGAGGGGGATCTCACGGGCAAACGAAAGAGCGGTTCGGAAGAGAAAAAGCAAACGACCGACGCCTTGGCCTTTTTGGGTAAAATCACCGTTAAAGGACAACCGTTAGGTTCTTTGAGCGTGGCCAAACAGAAAAAGCTCCTTGAGATTCTCGCCACCGATTTGCAAAACACCGAACCCACTTCCTCCCGCCTTGATTTTGAATCCTTCCGCATGGGCTTCCTCACGGCTTCGGTCATGGTCCGGATGTTTGTGTGCACCGGCGGTGGCCAAACGTACGACGACATTGTGAAACGGTTAGAAGAAGCCGAGGTCGAGATGCCTGTGGATGACAAGAAACCGGCAAAGGCCTGAACATATGGTTGAGACGCCCCTTTTAATCACGGCGAGGCTGACATTGCGTCCTTGGATCACGCTTGACGCCCCTTCTGTCAACCGCTGGTGCGGGTCTCCGTTATGCACCAAGTATCTTTTTTGGTATCCCCACCGTTCGTTGGAAGTAACGGAAAAAATCGTTTCCAAATGGGTGCGGAAAAAAAGGAATTACAGTTGGGCCATCGTTTATGACGGTCAAGCCATCGGCGAGGTGGAAGTCATTAAAAATTTGCCCCACGACGGGGTCGAGATTGGCTATATCCTCCGGGATGATTTTTGGGGCCAAGGTCTCATGAGCGAAGCCCTCGAAGGGGTGCTTGCTCATCTTCGCGAAATCGGCAAAGCCTATTGCTACGCGGAAACCGACGAAAGAAACATCCCCTCCCGGCGTCTTCTCGAAAGGCTGGGATTTCAGTACCTCGGTTTGGAAGAGGGCCGCTTCGTCGCCAAGAAAAACGAAAAAGTCAACATCGCCAAATTTCAAAAAACGCTCATTGTTTCTGTATTGTCTTCGGAAGAAAAGGAAACCAGCAAAAATCGTTGAAATTTTTCTGATAACCCTGCAAAAGCCACTTAAAAAGCCGATGGAAATCACTCAACGCTGCCGACGTAAAGATCAGTAATGTTAAAGGACAGACCGCGGTAAACGTTGCTATCCCCGCTTTGAGACTCGCTAGTTTGACGAGTGTAGTAATCGTAGGTCCCGTCGGTTTGGGTATAGAGGTAGTAACTGGTCCATTGATCAGGGAATTCCAGGGTGAAGAAAACGATGGCGGTAGCCCCTCCGGAAACGCTTTGATGCCAGAGCTGATAACCGTTCGGTCGCGGGGTCTCGGTCGCCTCGCCATATGGGAAGCGATCGGTTGGGCCATAGATCATGTAACTTGTCAAAAAAGTGTTGGCCGCGGTCGTGTTAGCGGAATCGTCGTTTTCGTCTTTGATCGTGACTTGGTCCGGAACGTAAAAGTCGATGGCGGTGGCGAGAACCACGGGTGTCGTGGTGGCTATGTGGTTGTATTGGTCGTAAATGCGGTTTTTCTCGCTTCCGGGAGAGAAAAAGCCGGACAAGCGGAGTTCGATGTCTTGGCTGCTACTACCTGGGACCGTGATTTCGAAGGCAAAGGTATGGCAGGTACCGGGCTCGAGGTTCTTGATGTCAAGCGGCCCCCCCTCCTCAAACGTGTTGCCAGGAATGGAGACGAACTGATCGGCGTAGCTTGTGATGGTCTTATATTGCGAGCTGTCCGTGGTCGTCGGGGGTCGGGGGTCGTTATAACCTGTGTATTGGATGTAAGGGATTCCATTGGAATCGTACAGCGTCGACTTGTTATGGACGCAGTACTTTAATTGGACCTTGAGTTGCTCGGCCACGTGCATCGTCCAAAAGGTGACGGTCACGCGGTTTTGCATGGAAAACCAAGCAAAAGTCGTCACGGACAAAGAAGAGACCGTGAGGAGGGCGAAGACCATTTCGATGATGACTTTTTTTGTGAATTTGAACCTGAACATTTTACGTCCTTTGAGTGAAGGCGGCCTGGCTATAACCGGTTCCGTTGGTGGGCATGTAAGCAACATTCGAATAATCGGCGTGCACGGTGAAGGGGTCGGCACTGTTTCGGTAGAAGTAATAGGTGGCGTTGCCGGTCGTGAGGGCGGTCGTGACGTCAAAACTTACCTTGGTGTCGGAGGTCTTGTTCCATGACGTGTAGGTATCGTAAGTCTCGCTGCCCGTGTTGCTATCGAAAACCAGGCTGCTCGGGTCGTAGACGTAATCAACGTTATTCATGGTCGAGGCGACGTTTCCGTTGGCGTTGGTGAAGACCGAACTGAAGGAAAGAATGTCCATGTTGACGTTGCCGTTAAGGGTAAACCAACTGTTGAAGAACTGGGCTTTGGCGTCGCCGACGTTATTGATGTCGAAAAGGCCGCGTTGAGAATAAACCTGGTCTTCCGGTTCGTCGCTCGGATTCACGAAAGGACCATTCCAGACCGCTAAGTGTTGGGCCCAGTTTCCGCTGGCTCCTTGAGTGATTTCCGTAGCCGTTTCATAGGTGCTGGCCTCCGCCTGCTTGAGGTAACTGGTGTAGTTTCCGGGTACGCCGTCATCGGTGCGGCCCATGCCGATCGCGAAGCAGGGGTACCAGGTATCGCTCGAGAAGTAATCTCCGAAATAGGCACTCCAGAAACCGCCGTCATCGCGGTTGACGTTGATGGTGACATTGGCTGTTTGGAGTTTGCCGTCGGCGACGATAGTTACCGGGGTGTATTTGGAATCACCTTCGACATAGCGACTATCCGTCGGGCTATAGGTGTAGGGGTGGTTCAAATCATACCAAAGGCAGTTTTGCATGGCGGCGTCCTTATAGTAGAGGCCATAGTAATAGCGGGAGTTTTGATATAGCGGCTGATAGGAGTGGATGTCCTGGTTGTTGGCGTTATAGAGAATCTGCCAGGAGTTCAGCGTTTTGGTGGTGCTGTTCGTGGTGGCAACATAGTTGATCGTGAAGTTGAGTTTGAATTCGTTCTTGCCGGTTATCGTGTTGATGATGTCGGCGTTATCGCCCTTGGTATAAATCCAGAAACCGTTATTGACGCAATAGCCGAGAGGCAAATTGAAATTTACCTTGAACCTCGACGAGTCAAGACGACTGGTAACATAGCTGTAATTGGTATCGAAATCGATCTTGTTGTTGTAATCGTCGGACTTGATGATGTCGTCTTCATCCACAATGCCGTCACCATTGCGGTCTGGGATGGCGGCCATGTTATAGCGGTACGTTCGTAAGCCCGTGTCGACCGCGGCCGCTAGAGGCTCCGAAAAGTGGATGCCCGTGGCTCCGGTTACCGTCTGCTCGACGTTGTTGGCGTCATAGTACTTGTAGGTGACCGCCGTGTTCTTGCTGGCCGTGGGGTAAATACGCATGTACTTGTAGGTATCTTCATCCGTGTAGCCGGTGGGCAACTTCAGGTATGCTTTCGTGAGGGCGCTCGAGTAGGTGATTTGCTTGGCCATGTTTCCGCTCGCGGTTCCCGTGG
>Ga0183100_1000684_pt1 | contig 22994 bp, 19 predicted proteins | sample Biomet2_FD_127789 | JGI IMG/M metagenome (GOLD analysis project Ga0183100, IMG submission 127789) | Microbial communities from bioreactor (seeded with anoxic lake sediment) at LBNL, California, USA - Biofuel metagenome 2 | ecosystem: Engineered > Bioreactor > Anaerobic > Unclassified ...
AAACGGTCGGATAAGGGCGTGGAAACGCCGTTTGCGACAGCTATGCCTTCCGAGAATTTATGAGACGCATTTTATAACGGAGTAGAGATGTATTACTGAAAAAACGATCTGGACGTCTCATCCCGAGCGGCAGACGCGGGCCGCGAAAGAAAAACGGAGGCGCGGAACTCCCTTCCGTCCGCAGTGAACTGCGCCTTCCCACCGTTCCGCTCCGCAACGCGGCGCACCGTGTCAAGACCAATCCCAAACCGACCCAGCGCCTTGTCGGACAGAAATTGTCCGTTCTTCATGTGCAGGGGCTTCGAGCATGAGTTGCCGATCACAAGGGAAAACCAGCCGGGCGAGGAGAGGCTCCTGGCACGAAGCCAGCCGCCGCCCTCCCGTTTCAGAGCCTCCACGGCGTTTTCCATCAGATTTCCAACGATCAGATATAAATCCGCTCCGTAGGAACCCGGTATCTCGCGGAGATCCAGTCTGCAGTCCGTTTCAACTCCGACGCGTTCGGCCTCCGCGCAATAGTAGTTGACCAGGGAGGAGAGTGCCCAGTCCCCGGGAAGTGGAGTCTGCTCCTTTTCCGGGACATCCTTCAGGTCCTGAAGGATGTCCGGCGGCCTCGCGCCGCCAAGCGCACAGAGATAATGCCGAAGATCGTGCCGCGTTCTGCGCAGCTCCTCCAGAGATTTGCTCTGAGTGTCCGATTGGAGACGCCAAAACTCCATCATTCTGCGTAGCTGCCGGTTTTCCTCACGCTCGGTCCGAAGTACCCGGAGCGCCTTTCTCAGACGAAAAGCCAGACAGAGACACGCTGCCGCCAGCCCCACCGACGACGCAATCAGAACCGCCCTCATCTTCACAGAGCCTCCCAGGTCTTGACGAATGTCCAGTCCATGAACCGCTCGCGGATCTGCGCTGTGTCCGACGAGCTGATGGGGACCAGATCGCCGCTGTCCATCCGAAAGGAATTCCCTTCCATTTTCTGAATATGGTTCATATTAACAAGAAAGCTTCTGTGACAGCGCAGAAAATCCGAACTGCCGATGGCGGTCTGAAGCTCTCCGAGCCCCCGATGGGCCGTCACAACTTGCTTGCCGGTGTGGAGATTTGCCAGGTGCCCCATAACCTCTATGTACTCCAGCGACTGGATGGGAATGCTGACCGATTCCCGCTCCGACTGGACCGCCAGATACCGGGGAGACTCCGGCAGGTGCTCCAGACACCAGTCCAGCGCACTGTCTACGTCCTCTTGCCGAAAAGGCTTGACAAGATAATCGGCGGCCTGCACCTCAAAGCTCTCGATTCCACTGTCCTGGCTGGTGGTGGAAAAGACAATGGCGCAGCCGGTATCCAGCTTGCGAATTTGTCGGGCTGCCTCCATACCGGACAGACCCGGCATGTAAATATCCAGGAACAGGATCTGAAACCGCCCGGGACGGAACGCGTCCAGCAGCTCTGCGCCGCCAGAGAAAAAGGTGAGGCCCAAGGCGACCCCCCGCTTTTCCGCGTATACTTGAATCATCTGTCCCAGCTTTGCCCGCTCTTCGGACAGATCATCACAGACCAGAACGGATACTTGCACGAAAACACGCCCCCTTTTGCAGCGTTTCTTCTGTAATTTACCGCGCTATACCGGACCAGCGCGCCTGATGAGCGGCCAGCGCGGCCAGCGCCGCGTCGCGGCAGTCTCGGCCGATGGGAACTCGACCGCCGTCGGACATCCGGAAGGCTTTCCCGTCTTCCGACCGGACCCGGTAAAGGTTAATCAGAAAGCTTTTCTGACAGCGGAGAAAGCTCTCTTCTGGAAGGAGCTCCGTCAACTCCAACAGGGAGACTCCCGCCGGAAACGCCCCCTGTGGGATATGCAGGATGCAACTCCGCCCGCACGCTTCCGCCCAGATGAGATCACACATCGGTATACGGAGGCGGGTTCTCTCTGAAAACACCTCCAGCCGCCGCAGGGCGCCCTGCCAGCGCGGAAAGCAGCGGGCCAACGGCCGCTCCAACGCCGCTGCGGTCACAGGTTTGGAGACAAAGCCGTCCGGATGGAACACATAGCTGTGGATGGCGGAATGCGCAGAGTCGGAGCAGAGCAAAAGCGCCCCGCCCCATGGGGATTCTCTCAGAGCAGCCGGAGAGGGAAACTCCCCGCCGTCCGCATCCAGAAACAGCACGGCGCACCCGGATGTTTGCGCATCTTCCAGAAAGGATGCGCAGTCCGACCAAACGCAAAGCGCGACGTCCGCGCAGACGGTCTCACTCCATATGCGGAGCGCCTGCGCAAGATGGTCGGAGAAGACACAGTCCGGGGAACAGAGCCCGAAGGAAACGGCGCCCTGTTTTATAATTTGCTCCATCACTGACCTCCCGCATACCAAAACGCTGGCTCATGACTTTTCCACAGTAAAACGTGCGCCTTTGTAATACTGCAGCTCAAAAACATACCCATGACTCAAAAATGGAATTATTTGCTACTGACTACGATCAAAATCATGTTAGCAGATTTCAAAACTCCATGCAAGGATATTTTCGACTCATTTCGTACATTTTCCTGCCTCCCTGCAAAATTGCGCGGAGGCAGTTTGCTTTTCAGTGCATTTGAAGGCAATTCATGCCAATTCAGTTGTAATTTTTGAAAACGTTACCTATGATACACTCAGAGGTAATTCCGGAGCGCTGCATGGCAAGAAGGTGGCGGTTGTGAGAGTGGCCCTGTGTGACAACAGCGTTTCTTCGGCGGAGCAGATACAAAACTGGATCGGCCGGTACTGTGAGCTTTACGGTTATTCGGTTTCCTTTCGCACGTTTCTCTCTCCTGACTCGTTTTCCGCGAATAAGGAGACGTTTGAGACGGTATTTTGCGGCTTTGGGGGCGGGACCGGCTTTCTGGCGGCGCGCGCTCTGCGCGAGCGGGACCGGAACTGCAAGATCATCCTGATCGACGACACACCGGAATATGCAATCCGCAGCGTCCGCCTCCACTGCACGGATTTTATTCTGCGGCCCGTGGATTTTCGGAAAGTCGTGCGCAGCATGCAGTTGGCGGGGAGGCAGAGCGTATGAACCGAATCTTGGCAAAGAAGCAGGAGTCTCCGCCCACCGCCGCGCCGACAGCGGAGCAGACGGTCCGCCGACAGCTTTCCTGGGCTGCGGGGACCGAGTCGTTTCAGAACCGGGACCCGCTTTACCACATAACGGAATCCTTTCAGCAAACCTTTGACGCCATTGGGCGCAGACACGGCGCGGAGATGGCAGACACGGCGGCTCCGGAGGAGGCACCGTCCGGGGAAGCGCCGGACCCCACGTCCGCGCGTCCGATTTTTGAGGACTCCGGCCGGGAAGGCGGAGCTTTGCTCAGCCGGTTTTCCGAGACGGCGTTTCAGCGCGGAACACTCTCCGCTGCGGTACTGCGCGGGACGGGCCAGATGATGCTCTTCTCCTGTCTGAAAAAGACCGTGGGGCAGTCCCAGCCGGACAAGTGGCAGCAGCGCAAGCTGTTTCAAACCGCGTCCCCTGAGAGAAACGTGCCGGGGTACAGCCCGGACCGGGTTTTGTTTAACCGCGGCTTCACCGACAGCGCCGTTGGTCTGGTGGTGGATACTCTGCGGGACGCGCGCCGGGTGGTGGACGAAATGACCGATCTGGTCAGGGGCGGAAGCGAAATGGGTAAATCCGGGACGCTGCTCAGGATGTATCCATTTTTGGACGACAGCCGGGAGCGGGAACTCCTGAATCAATACCGAGAACAGCTTGCGGGACTGAGGTCGGGCGATCCCGCCGCGTCCGTTCTGCACAACGCGACGGTCCGCGCGGAGGCGCTGATTGAGAAGAAGGCGCAGATGAAGCTTGCGTTTATCAATAAGCTCCGCTTTCTCTCGGACCGCGCCACGGAGACACTGGCCGAGCTGGAGGCACCGGGAGCGGCGGAAGCTTTGTATGGAGCGCTCCGCGAGGCGGAGGGCGCACAGACGCCGGAGGAGGGTGACGGAGACGGAAAAGGAGACGCAGACGCTTCCCCGGGAGGAGACAGCCCGGGAGAGGGAGCAAACCCAAGAGCAGGAAAGCCGCAGTAAATCGAAGAGCGCCTTGGCTCCTGCCCTGCGGGCGGTTCTCGGAGGCGTCCCGCTGAGGGAGCTTCCGCCCCGCACACTCAAGGAGCTGGCGGCTTTCGCCGGAAACAGCGGGATGCTGGCTCTGGCGGAACTGAGCCGGAGCAGGCCCGCGCTATCGGAGTGTCCGCCGCTTGGCGGCGGAGGTCCCGGCGTTCCGTACGAAATTCCGGAGCTGACTTGTCCGCTGGTCGCACCCGCGGAACTTCCGACGGAGGCCGCCGCGGGAGGGGGCTGCGATCCAGCTACGCTGAGCGCGTGGGGAGGCGGCCCATGAGCGGTCGATTCCATTTTCAGGACAACCCGGACGGCGCAGCCGAGCTGGCGGCGCTGCTGGATGACAGCGGCGTGCCGTACGATCGGGCGGGCAACCACTTTGAACTGCTGTTTACAAAGGAGAGCCGTACCTGGCGGACGGTGTGCAGCTGCGAGGGGGGCCGGGTTCTGATCTACGGGATTCACCCACAGCCCGCCGCAGATCTGACAGCCGCGCTGACCGTCTGTTCGGATGTCAACCGGCAAATGGTTCAGGGGGCCTGCTTCCTGACGCAGGAGCGGATTGTCTGCCGAACCGGAGCGGAGCTTTCCGAACCTTTCACGGCCCGCGAACTACTGGCACAGGCGCTGGAATACAACGCCGCGGTAATTTCGCATTTCTGGGAGGCGCTGGAGGCAGGAGCTTCCGGCTCTGGTCATTTCAATTAAGGACCGTCCGGCTGACCGCGTTTTGCCTTGCGCATAAGCCAAAACCGCCCCATGTATTTCCGTAAAGGATATTCATTACTTTTAACGGAAAATCGTATCAATCTTGAATGCGGCAAAAGACCGCGTTGAGATAAGAATGAATCCAAAAATGTTATTCCAACGTCAGAAAGGAGGAATGCTTCATACCGCAGGCGAAGAGGACGGTGTGGAGCACACAAACATGGCAGAGTATCTATCACCAGGCGTTTATGTGGAGGAGTATGACTCCGGCGCAACCCCCATGCAGGGCGTCAGCACCAGCACGGCCGGCTTCCTCGGTCTTGCGGAACGCGGGCCTGCCATCGGCCAGCCGCAGCTGGTCACCAATTTCGCCGATTACAAGAGGATGTTCGGCGGTTACCTGAGCGAGGCCGCATACGGCAGCGCACGCTTCCTCCCCTACGCAATTGAGCAGTTCTTCGCAAACGGAGGGTCCCGCGCCTATATCATGCGCGCGGTGCCCGGCGACGCAAAAGCCGCCTCGCTCACGACGGGCGTTCTTCGGATCACCGCTGCGAATCCCGGTGCCTGGGCTGAGAACATGCGTGTCTCGGTCTCATCGGCCTCCAAGGCAAAGACGCAGGTTTTGGCCGTCAGCGGCGCGGACCTGACGCTTAAAAACGCGGACGGCTTCAGCGCGGGCGACGTGGTAGAGCTGTTCGACGGAAAGGCGATTGCCCACGCCACCGTGAAGAATGTCCTGGACCGGGTCGTCACGCTGGATGCCCCCTGCGCTCTGGACGTGGCCGATTCCAAGGTCGGCACCGCAAAGTACATCAAGACCTGTGAGATCACCATCACCGCCCGTCTGGATGATAGCGTGGAGACGTTTGAAAACCTCTCCCTGAAGCCGGACGCGCTGAATAACGTCTGTGTCCGGACCCGGAAATCCGACCTGATCTGCGTGGAGGTGCTGGAGGGCAAGGCCTCCGCAAGAGAAAAGGCAAAGGACAAGGACGGCAAGGAACTTCCCACATCGGCCAGCCCCGCTGCCATCGTGCCGTTTGAGCTGTGCGGCGGCGGAGATGCCGAGCTGGTCCTGACGCTTGTCGGCGGCGCAAATGGCTCCGTCCTCACCGTCACCGCCGACGCGTATACCGGAAAAGACGACGGTCCGGGCAGGCGCACCGGACTGCAGGCGTTCCGGGAGAACGGAAACGTCTCCATCATGGCGATTCCCGGCGTGACCGCGCCGGAGGTTCAGGCCGCGCTGATCGGCTTTTGCGAGGAGAAGAAGAGCTGCTTCGCGCTGCTGGACGTCCCCATGGATATCAAGAAGACCAACGACGTGGCCAACTTCCGCGATATGTATGACTCCACCTACGCGGCCATGTATCATCCCTGGCTGGAGATGATGGACGCGGGCGCCAAGCGCTCCGCATACTTCCCGCCCTCCGGCGCAATCGCCGGTGTCTACGCCCGCGTGGATACGGAGCGCGGAGTCCACAAGGCACCTGCCAACGAGGTGGTGCGCGGCTGCACGGGCCTGTCCTGCACCTATAACGAGGGTGAGCAGGACATCCTTAACCCCATCGGCGTCAACCTGATCCGCGCCTTCACCGGCCGCGGCATCCGCGTCTGGGGCGCACGGACCATCAGCTCCAATGGCCTGTGGAAGTATCTGAACGTCCGCCGCCTCTTTATCTTTGTGGAGGAGTCCATTAAGGCCAACACCAACTGGGTGGTCTTCGAGCCCAACAGCGCGACGCTGTGGAGCCGCGTGACCCGGACGATCGAGACCTTCCTCGCCACCTGCTGGCGCGATGGAGCACTGGCCGGGTCCAGCCCCTCCGAGGCCTTCTTTGTGGAGTGCGGCCCCACCACGATGACGCAGGACGATATCGACAACGGCCGCCTGATCTGCAAGATCGGTATTGCGCCCGTCAAGCCTGCCGAGTTCGTGATCTTCCGCATTACGCAGAAGACCGCCTCCGCTTCCGAATGATCCCGCGCACACTGTTACAGAAAGGGTGAACGTACATGGCCATCAACTATCCATACCGCGTATTCCGCTATCAGGTCGAGATTGACGGAATCAGCCGCGCGGGATTCTCTGAGGTATCCGGCATGAGCTCCTCCACCGATGCCGTGGAGTACCGCGAGGGCGATGATCTGCGCAACACCCCGCGCAAGCTTTCCGGGCTCACAAAGTTCGGAAATGTGACGCTGCGCTGGGGCGTGTCCGACGACTCCGATTTCCTGGACTGGGTCTATTCCGTGGCTCCCACAAACACCGCGCCTCCCACCGGTATTGTCCGCCACAACGTGACCATCACGCTGATCGACGACGCCGGAAACCCCGGCCCGTCCTGGAACCTCATCAACGCGTGGCCTGTGGGCTACACGGTGCCGGACCTCAACGGCATGGGCGGCGAGGTCGCCATCCAGTCGCTGGAGCTGTGCCACGAGGGCCTCGAGCACACGCCCGGCAGCGTGTCCGGCGAGCCCTCAACCATCTGATACGAAGAGAGATTTTTTTAAAAGGCCGCGCGTATACACGCGCGCGGCCTGACCCCACGAATGCCTCCCAGCCCGTGGGCCGCAGCGCCTTTGGGCTGGGGGGGTGTTTCGGATGAATGCGCTTTTTCGGAGGATTTGTAAATGCAGACTGAATATGAGTTCGAACTGCCGAAGGGTTATGTGGACTCCAACGGCGATGTTCATAAGAAGGGTACCATGCGTCTGGCCACCGCAGCGGATGAAATTCTTCCGCTGCGCGACCCCAGAGTCCAGCAGAACGCGGGGTATCTGACCGTGATCCTACTTTCCAGGGTTGTCACAAAGCTGGGGACGCTGAGTACCGTTAACACCCACGTCATCGAGAACCTGTTTACAATGGACCTTGCGTATTTGCAGGATCTGTACCAGCGGATCAATCTGTCGGAGACACCGAAATATCAGGTCACCTGTCCCCACTGCAATCAGCAGTTCGAGGTGCCGCTGGATTTTTTGATAGGCTGACGTCCGTTCCGGCCGGAGTGAAGTCGCCGGCGGGAGCCGCCGTCAGCGCTCCGCAGCGGCCGGGCGGTCTATCCGGAAACGGGCGCGCGCGGGGGATGCCGCTCTACCCGCAGGAACGGCTCTATCAGGAGATGTCGTTTTTGGCCTATTACCTGCACTGGTCTCGGGAGGATCTGATGAATCTGGACCACTGGGAGCGGCGGCGCTGGTGCAGTGAGATTTCAGCCATCAACAAGAAGCTCAGCGGAAACGAACGAAATACTTACGAGTTTAAGTGAGGGAGGACGCGAACGGGATGGCCAATTATACCGAACCGCTGAAAGCCTTCCGGTTTTTGGTGGAGATGGAGAACAGCGGCGTGGTCGCGGCGGCGTTTTCCTATTTTTCAGGGGTGAAGATGGACGTCCGGACCGTCAGCGGCCGCGCGGGAGACGACTGGCGCGGCGTGCAGACCGACGTTCCTGTGCTGACCGTGTTTCAACCGGTTACGCTGTCCAAGGGAGTCGTGGGCGACAGCGACTTTCTAAAATGGCTCCATTCCGCTTCGGCCGGAGTGCACAGCGGCCCCACGGGCATCTCTCTGCGCCGTACGCTGAATGTTGTGGCGCTGGATGAACACGGAAAACGCGGCGTGACATGGTCTTTGCGCGGTGCTCTGCCCATCGGCTACGAGCTTGCGCCCATGGACGGCGGCCGGAGCGAGGTGCTGACCGAGAGCCTGACGTTTTCCATTCAGGGAATGGAACGGAAGATGGAGGGCGGAAGCTGAGAGCGAATAAAGCAGGGGAGGCGGTTTGATGTCTTTTCAATCGGGGGCCTATTTTTCTGTGATGCTGTCGGGCCTCGGCATTTCCCTCAGGGGGGATTTTGTCTCCGTCTCCGGGCTGGACATGGAGTTTGAGTACGAGACGTTCTGTGAGGGCGGCAGCAGCTATCCGCGCTACTTCTTTAAGCAGGCAAAGCCGCAGACCCTGATCCTGCAGGAGGGGACGCTTACCTCCCTGGACACAATATCGATTCTGGTCAATATGACAAATCTGGGGATGTCCCTTTCCCTCAGCGGGATCATCTCCCTGATGGACAGCTTTGGAAAGCTGAAGAGAGTCTGGACAATCCGGGGAGCCCATCTGGTGAAATACGAGGGGCCGCAGTTGGACAGTAACCAGCCGAATCTGGCGGTCAGCCGGATTGAACTGGTTTATAACGGGTGCTGCTGATGAAATCTATTTCCGTGGTCAAAGAGAACCCCGGTATCCTTTCCCGGGAAGCGTTGGAGGGAACGGGTTACGGCCTGCTCTGCCGGGCGTTTGCCCTGCAGATCCTCAGCCGCATGAGCGTGACTGACGGCCTTTACCGGCAGTTGGCGCTGGAGTTTCTCAAGGAGCCGGAGCCGGCCGTCCCAGCGGAGAACGAATACCACATCAGTCTTGAGCTGATTCTCGAGACGCTCCGAAAACTGGAACCGCCCGAAGGGCCGGAGCGCGTCCGGACGGAGCGGCTGCTGGAGCGCGTGGAGACGCGGCTCTGGGAGCGGACCAACGCACCGGAACGAGAACGGCCTGCTCCGGCGGAGCCGCGCCCGATGGCGGTTACGCTGCAAAACCTCCTGTTCCGGACAATGTTGCAGCTTTCAGAGGCGGAAAAGCCTCTTGCTTTCCCCCACAAAACGCTCTCTGGCGCCTTTTTGCGGGCGGAGTCCGCTGCGCGCGCCGCGTCGGCCGAAGCCGCCTTCCGCGCAAAGAGCGCTTCGACGGCGGCAGCGGCAAATGGGCAGAAGCGGCGGATAGACGGTAATTTCTCTGCTTCCAATGTGCTTGCTTTTGAGCAAAGCGGTATACCGATGAGACCATCTCCTGCGATGCGGATGAATTCTCAGAACAAGCCAGAAGCTGAAAGCCTTCGCATAAACGCACCGGACGCGGCACGGCCCGCAGACGCGGAGACGGTTTTTGCAACAGGGAAACCGCAATCGGAAAGCGACCTTTCTCCCACACAGATAGCCGAAACCGTGGAACGGACGCTGGAGCGTCGGCTCCGCGAAGAAACCGCGCGGCAGCCGCTGCAAGCCGATCGGCAGGCGGCCACGGCAGAGCAAAAGCGCCGGGAGCCGACGGCGGCGGTTGACCGGAGCGCGGCAGCAGAGCCATTTCGGGAACCGAAGGGGTCCCGCCCCCGAGCGGAAGAACCGAGTATCATGAAAAGCTCCCAGCCTGTGCCGCCCCGCTCTTCAGGAGCGAAGCCGGAATGGAAAAAAGACGAACCTGACCGCCAAACAAGAGCAGTCGGCATTGAAGTGGGCGATGATATTCACAGCCTGCCGGCAAACTCCGGCCGGAAACCGGGTGAACCCGCCCCGCAGAAGCACGGCTTTTCGCCGGTGAACCAGGATATTCGGACATCCGCCACCGAGAAACAGGGCTTGGCAGAGCATACAAAGCGGCTCTCAGGCAATCCCGAACCGGGAAAGTCTCTGCCGCGTTTGCCGGAGATTCCGCAGGCTCAGGAGCTTTGGGAAAACAGCAGCTCACGGGAGATTTACATACGGGAACCCGAGGAGCTTGCATTGAGGGAATTCCATGCGCCGGAGCCTGACGCGGGAAAAATCGGGCTGTCAACGCGCGATTCACCGGAGAAGTTGCGGCAGTCTGCCCAGCAAATTTCTGATGGTTCGGAGTCCGGCGGGTCCGCCGGAAAGGCAGCGAAGCCGCCGGTTTCGGAGAATACGTCAGCCGGTTCGACTGCGTCTCCAGTCTCCATGGCAACGGTTTCTTCCTCTGCCGCCGGGGAACCTGCGGCATCCGGCAAGCGTTCCGCGAAAGACCAGACACCGACGGCAGAGTGGCGGGACTCCGGGCGAGAGGGCCGCTTTTCGGCCCCAGCTCCGCAGACGCACGGCCTTTCGCCGGTGAGCCGGGATATCCGAACAGCCGCGCCTGCGGAGAAGACGGATTCGGCGTATCCCCGGCAGATTTTCGGAGCCGCTGATCCAGCGGCGGCCATGGAATATTCGCCCGAAACCTTGTATGTTCAAAAGACATCCGCAGAGAACGCCGGTTTGCCGGAGCCCGCACATTCTGCCTCAAAGTCGGAGCTGTCCGGAAAGGCGGCTCGGGGAGCTTCAACTCCGGTGCCGGTGGACATTCGCTCTTCCGCTGCCGCCGAGGCGCGTTCGGTGTCCGCGAGCATTCAGGCACCCGCCTCCCGGCAGGCGTTTCCAAAGTTCGCGGCTGAACTTCGGCCACCGGAGACGCAAGAGGCGGAGCGGCAATTCCCCGGACTGCGGGGCCGAACCGCAGAGCGCAACGGACACAGCCAAACCGCTCCGACGGTGAATCGGGACATCCGAACGGCAGTCCGAACGGGGGAACGGCCGAATCCGGAGGAGTCCCCACTGCGGACATTCGGTGCTTCTGAACGGACGGAGTTTCCGCCCCGGCCCCTGACCGCACGGGAGATATCTTCAGAGAATGCCGGTCTGCCGGAGAAACGAAAAGCAGCATATGTCGGGAAGGAACCTGAACCGTTGGAATTTCGTACGCCGGAATCCGATGTGCCGGAGCGGCCGGCGCCCGCTTCGCGGAGTGGCAGCCTGACAAACGGTCCCGCTAAGCCCGGCTTACCCGGACCCGGCAGACTTGCCGGGAAGATGGAAAACTTACCTGCTCTGAATCACCCGGCAGCTGGGGCGACGGTGTCGTCAATCTCTGCGGCGGAAGTTTCTGCCGCTGTTGCCGGAATGGCTTCGGCACCTGCAAAGCCCTTTAAGATTGGACCGCCGCGCGCCGCTGAACCGGCGTTTTTGGAACTTGTGCCCTTTAATCCGGCGGAGCGGAACAGGAAAGCGCCGGACAGTGTGTCGCCAGCCATGCCTGCAAGGGCAGGCTTGTCCCCGACCCGCGAGGCGGAGAACAAAAAAGAGCGCAGCCCCGCCCGCGACTCAGTGAAAACAGAGCAGGTGAGGAGCGCACCTCCGCGCGTGCAGGCGACTTCGCAGACCGCCGCCCTAAAGATGCCGCGCACAATGGAGAGCGCACATCCGCAGGAGCTTACTCCACCCCGTGCCGCTATGCCGGTGAGCCGTGACATTCGGACGGGGCATCTTACGGGGGTTGTCCCGCGCGGCGTGGCGGAGAGTGCCGGGGCAAGCTATACGGACGCCAGCGTGCCGGCGCTGGAGTATGCACCTGCCGCTTCCGTTCGGCAGGAGCCCGCCGAAGCGCCCGCCTCGCAGATGGACTCTGAATATGTCAAAAGTCTCCCTGCATGGGCGCAGAATTTTCTGAAAAACAGTTCTGTGGCCGAAAATTCGGACGCGGGCAGCGCGTTTCCCACTGCGGCCCGGGACATCTCGGTGCTGACGGGCTCCGCCGTGGAAGCAGGGCAGATGCGTTGGGCGGCTCCGCAACGATGGATGGCTCCGCAGCGCCGACCAGAGGAGCTCTCCTTCCGGCAGAAGGAGGAACCGCAGACCACGCGGCCGCAGGAAAAGCTGTCGGACACGGAGATTCGGCATATGGCCGACAAGGTCTACAAATTGATCGAGGACCGCATCCGCAGAGAGCGGAGAAGGCTGGACCTTTGATGAGAGGAGCGGAAGAACATGTATATCGGTCTGCCGAATCCCAATCAGCTGATACCGCTGAAAAAGCTGCATATTTCGAAAGCCGGCGGGACGGACTCCGGCTTTGACGTCCTGTTCAATCCCGAAAAGTATGTCCGAACCCGGCAGGTGCAGTATTCCGACAAAGCCGGTCTCTCCATGGATATGCCCATCACGCAGTTTTCACACGGCTCGGCGGAGATACTGAAATTTTCCCTGTTCTTTGACAGCATGTCTGCCGGAGCGGAGGTGGGCGGCACCTTTGGCAACCGCCTGAAGATGGAGGCTAACAGCAAGCTGCCCTCTATTTTGAAATTTGTGGATGTCTCGGATTATACGCAAAAAGTCTATAAGCTGATGGAAATCGACCCAAAGCTCCACGTTCCGCCGCTGCTCCGTCTGGACTGGGGATCGCTTCACTTCACAGGACATCTGGTGCAGTGCGAGCAGAACTTTGTCCGCTTCAACGAGAAGGGGGTCCCGGTTCGCGCGTGGCTGGAATGTACCTTCCGGCAGTTTATCAGCAATATCGGGACCAAGTCGCTGGAGTCCCCGGACACCACCAAGTACCGTACCGTTCGCCAGGGGGATACCCTGAGCGGATTCGCAGGTCGTGAATACGGCGAAGCGGGCCAATGGAGGGAGATTGCAAACGCCAACCACCTCACAAATCCGCGCCTGCTGCGCAGCGGAGACACCATCGCCCTGCCCGCGCTGAAATAATTCGCAAAAGGGTAAAAAAGCCAGAAGGGAGGACGCCATGGATCAGGGTTCATACAAAATTTCAGAGCTGGAAAAAAAGTATGAAAAATTTCTGGCGCCCTCTATCGAAATCACCTTGGATGGAAAGAAGCTGGATACCAGCAAGACTCCGATCACGGAGCTGGAGGTGGAGCTGTCTGCGGGAGGATCTGCAGGCGGCTGCACGTTTACCGTGGACAGTCTGTTCGACTATGAGAAAAGTGAGTGGAAGAACGAGATCGCGAAGTCCGTCAAGGTGGGGACCAAGCTGGAGGTCTCCGGCGGCTATGTCAAGCGGAGTCCGCTTTTTTACGGCTATGTGGACGAGAGCGTCATGGAGCACAGCAACGCCGGCGCACCCAAGCTCAAAATTTTCGGAATCGACGGGCTGGGCTTTTTGATGAGCTGCAACGAGCCCATTTACGGTGGAAAAACCAAAAGCAAGGAAATCATTACAAACATCTTGAAAAAAAGTGTGGCGGCGGGCTTTGCAAAGAAGTTCACCGTAGACAGCGGCAACGCGCTAAAGGAGTTTACGACCCCGCTGGTCAAGGAGCGGATGGACGATTTTCGGTTTTTGCAGCTCTTGGCCCAGCGGTACGGCATGACCGTGACGAGCATAGACGGGGAGCTGGTGTTTGACGCGCTGTGGAAGGAATCGGAGTCCATTATAAAGCTCACCATGGGAAAGGGACTGCTGAGCTTTACCAAGCGGGTATGCCTTCGAAACCAGGTAGGCAAGGTGGTGGTCTGGGGCCGGGACGTCAACGAGAAATTTGTCCAGGGCACCGCCGTCTCGGTTAAGACCGGAGGAAAGGGAAAGAGCGCGGCGCAGCTTGCGCCCGGGCTGAAGGGTGCGGTGCTGCGGGAGTTCAGCGAATTTGCTCGGACTGCGGAGGAGTGCACCCGCCTGGCGCAGGCCAGACTGGACGGACTGTCCATGAACCTGGTTTCCGGCGAGGGCGTGTGCATCGGGATCCCGGAGCTGATTCCGGGCCGGTTTATCACGGTCGACGGGATGGAGAGCGAGACGGAGGGCGTCTATTTCCTGAGTAAGGTGACCCACAGCTTTACAGCCGAGGGGTACTACACCCGTTTTGAAGTGAAGGGGGGAAAGACCGAATGAGCATCGAGCAGCTTTTCGGGGAGAGCGCGGAGACTCAGAATCCCAGTCTGCAGATTCGGCAGATGGGGCTGCGGCTGGCCCGGGTCACCAACATCAATGATGAGGAAAAGCTCAATCGGGTCAAATGCACCCCCATTGAAAACGAAAACAAAGAGGAGACAGACTGGTGCTATGTGATGGCCCCGCTGGGGGGAAAAGCGTGCGGCCAGTTCTTTTTCCCAAATGTCAACGACCTTGTGGTGCTGGGCTATCTGGGCGGGGAACGGCCGATTGTGCTGGGTGCCGTCTGGAACACGGAGGTTACGCCGCCCTATACGATTGAAAACGGCAAGGTCTATAACTTCTCCATCAAGACGCCGGGAGGGTCGGAGCTGCTTTTCTATGACGAGCCGGGAAAGCAGAAGCTGTCGGTCACGACGCCCGCCGGATCGCAGCTGATTATTGACGACGAGAAGAAGTGCGCGACCTTTTCTGATAAAAACAGCGACAACAAGCTGGCAATGGACTTTGCCAAGGGCGAAATTGCTCTCTCTGCCAAAACAAAGCTGACGCTGACCGCCGGAAGCACGGAAATCACACTGCAATCCAGCGGTACGATCGAGGAGAAGGCGCAGAGCAAGGTGAGTATTGAGGCAGCAACGGTTGAGGGCAAGGCCACAGCCAAGCTGTCCTTGCAAGGGATGGCGGCAGAGATCAAAGCAGACGGCACCATGAGCGTACAGGCTTCCGGACCGCTGCAGGTCAAGGGGGCCATCGTAAAAATCAACTGACCAATGGAACACAGGAGCAGCTTGAGCAGACAGACGGGAGGCTAGATGATGAACGGACGCGAATTCCTCGGCAGGGGTGTAAAATTCCCGCTTCAGGTGGATGCCGGCACAGGCCGGATCGCCATGGTGAGCGCGGAGGAGGACATCCGGGAGGCCGTCGGTATCATTCTGCGCACTTCACAGGGCGAGCGGGTCATGCGGCCTGAGTTTGGCTCAAATGTTGTGGAGTACGCTTTCTCCCCCATGTCCTCCTCTGCCGCCCAGGGGATCAGCTATGATATTGCCCGCCAGCTGGAGGAGCAGGAGCCGCGAATCACCGACATTCAAGTGGAGTACCGCCCCTCCGTCGAGCAGGAGGGCGCGCTGGTGATTGAGGTGTCCTACACCGTGCGAAACACCAATAACCGGTATAACCACGTCTATCCATTCTATGTTACCGAGGGCTCGGAAGGAGGCGGAGCCGTATGAACGCACCGATTCTGGACCCCAGAGGGCTTGAGGAAATCATGGCGCAGGTGGCCGCCCACGCCCGGCAATATACGCCGGAGTGGCGCTACGAGGGAACGGCGGACGATCCGGGCGCGGCGATTACCCGGCTGTTCGGGGAGATGTTTTATCAGACGGTGGACCGGTTCAACGCTGTTCCGGAGAAGCTGTATCTGGAGTTTCTGGAGCTTGTCGGCGTGCAGACGCCGGACCCTGTCCCAGCGGCGGGCCTGATACAGTTCAACGCGCACGATACGGTGGAAAAGGCGGTCCCCGTCCCCGCCGGTACTCAGGTGTTCACCGTGGACGAGGCTGGCGAAAATATCATCTACGAGACGGAGCGGCGGATTGAGTCCACCCCTGCCCAGTTGGAAGGCCTCTTTTACTCCGATCCCCGCAAGGGTGTGATTCAGGAATTGGACCTGTCGCACCCGCAGAGACTGTTTACTCCCGGAGACGGCAAAAACCTTCAGTGCCACCGGTTTGCTGTCTCATCCAGCGAAGTACTGGACCTCTCCGGTCCCTTCACCGTTGAGATTGAGGTGCTCGGCGAGACGGAATTTGCCGCCGCGGAGACCGCCAAGGAGCTGGCAAACCCGGAGCGGATGCGCTGGAGTTACCGCACCGGCGGCGCCGAACGCTCCTTTGACAGCGTCCGGGCCGAGGGAGCGTGCCTGATTCTTGAAAAGACAGCCCCCGGGGCGTTGGAACCGGACGAGGAGGGCAACCGTTTTATCACCTGCGCCTGCTTGGGAGCCCTGGATGGAAACATTCTGCTGAGCGGCGTGCGGATGCGCAGTGCACCCGCCGGCCCGGTACCCATTGATCAGATGGCGGGCGGCGATACGCCGATCCTCGCCGGCGAGGGCGGCTATTGCTTTGGCCGCCGCCCAACGCCGTACAGCCTGTTTTATCTCCGCTCCGACCAGACGTTTTGCAAGCGTGGCGCGCGGGTGAATCTGACGCTGAGCGTCGCGCCCGTTGTTACGGATTACGAGCAAAGCTCGCCGCAGTATCAGTTTAATCAGCGTATTATCGACAAGCGGGATGCCGTGGCGATCAGGCCGGACGATGTGTTTGTCGACGAAGTTGCGTGGGAGTATTTTAACGGCGCGGGCTGGACCCGCCTTCCCGTGAGCGGCAGCAGAAATCCTTTTTCCTGCAAAGAGGCCGCGGCGGGGGAAACACTCTTTACCGTTCCGGAGGACATCTGTCCCGCTGAGGTAAATGCGGAGACCGGCTGGTTTATTCGGGCGCGAGTAGTCCACGTGGAGAATGAGTTTTCGCTCACACCGCGCTGGATCGTACCATTCGTAAAACAGGCGGAGTGCTCCTGGCAGTATCCCGGGGGGCGGCCAGCCGACCTATATTGGACCGAAAACAACGGCGATACGGTGTGGCTCCGCGACGCCGCGGAGGTGAATTCTCTGCATTTCCCGGCACTGATCTCTCTGCCGGAGGAACCGGCGGCCATCTATCTGTGTTTCGACCGCTCCCCGGACGCCATGCCGCTTGCACTTTTGTTCGAGGTGGCGGGCCGTGCGATTCTGTCCGATAAGCTCTCCTTTGAGGCGTGGACGGGGGAACGCTTTGAGAAGGTGCGCAGCGTGGATCTCACGCGGAACCTGCTCCACACGGGCCTTGTGTTCCTTTACCTGCCCTCTATCCTGCCTCAGGCACGATTTTTTGGCCGCGAGGGCTGCTGGCTGCGGATGATCCGCAGCTCCTATCTTGAAAATTCTGGCGGCTATCCCCGTATCGGCGGCGTGCAGCTCAACACCGTCTCGGCGGTTCAGCGCCGGCATGCGCAGGAGCAGTGGTTCGACACCGGTTCCTATGAGGCCGGAAAAACGCTGACGCTGTTGGAGACGCCGACGCAGGATCTGAAGCTTTGGGTGGATGAGGTCAACGGCCTGACGGTGGCGGATGCTGAGACGCTGGCAAGGCAGTCTCCGGAACGCGTGCATCTGGAGCGGGAGGACGGTGTGCTGCTGCACTGCTGGGTCCTATGGGAGAGACTGGCCCATCTGGAGCTGGCGGATGGAGAGCGACGCGCCTATCTGCTGGACCCCTATTCCGGCACCGTCGCCTTCGGAGACGGGCTTCACGGGCGCGTTCCGCCCGAGGGAATGAGAAATATCCGCGTTACCTATGCGTTCGGCGGTGGAAAACGAGGCAACCGGCCTCGGGGGACCGTGGCGGAGTTGATCGGCGCGCTTCCGCGCATCAGCTCCGTGGCAAACCTGACCCCAATGAGCGGCGGCACCGACCGCTTCCCCCGGGAAAAGACGGAGGAACTGGGCAACCGGCGCTTGCGCCACCGGTACCGGGCATTGGGCGTCCGGGATTTTGAGGAGATGGTTCTGGAAGAGTTTCCGCAGGCACAGCATGTCCGGTGTTTCGCGGGGCGGGATGAAAAGAACCGGAAAGCACCCGGGAATGTGACGGTCGTGGTAGAGAATGCCGATGCGGACGCGGGCCGGTCGGCGCTGGACCTGTGCGACCGGATTGGGGAGTATTTGGAGACCCGGTGCAGCTGCACACTGGTGTCGTCCGGCGGCCTGCATGTGATTCCGTCCGCCGTGCTGACGGTGAACACGCAGATCGTGGTGGAGGTCGAGGATCCGGATGAGTCCGCCGCAACGCAGCAGAACCTTGCGGACCGGCTCGCAGAGCTGATCGGCCACCGCTGGCGCAGCCGCGGCATCGGAGATCAGGTCCGGGTCGATCAAATCTGGCAGACGGTACGTGACACGCCCAACGTGCGCCTGACCCGGCAGGTGCTGGTGGAGGGCGTCTATGACGAGGACGGCGCGACCCGCTCCGTTCCCCTGGAGAACGACGGGACGATTCCCTACGCCACTGTGCGCAGCGGGCTGCATAGAATTCAAATCGGCTGACGCACGAAAGGAGAGACGGAATGCTTAACAAGCGAAATCTGGACGATCAGACCTATCAGTCCATTCTGGAAACCGCGATGAGCCGGCTCCCCTGGATTTGCCCTGCGTGGACCGATCATAACGCGCACGATCCGGGCGTGACCATTCTGGAGCTGATGGCATGGTACAAGGAGATGCAGCAATACCAGCTCAGCCAGCTTACCGACGAGCTGCGCGCAAAGCTGCTGAAGCTGGCGGGTGTCCGGCGCCGTCCAGCCTCGCCGGCGGTCTGCGCGGTGTACCTGCCGGAAGGCGGCCCGGCCCGCCCGGCCCTGTCCCGGCTGACGACGTCTGAGGGTGTCCCCTTTGAGCTTGAATGGCCGGTACCGGAGCGGATGTCCCGAATCGAGCATGTTCTCGTGGACGGGACGGAGCTTCTGGAGATGCTGCGCTCCGGCCGGTTGACCTTTCAGCCCTTCCGTTTTGGCGGGCGGCCTGACACGGGACTTTGTATCGGGCTTTCCTCTCCCGGGCAGGGTGACCTGCGCATCTGGTTTGAGGTGGAGCCGCCCGTTGGAGCGGCGCGCAATCCATTCGACCGGGACGACCAGAAGCCGCGTACACTCGAGTGGAAAGCGGAGGGTCTTGGGGCCGTGGCCCCGCTGCGGGATGAGACCCATGCCCTGAGTCAAAGCGGCTATGTCACTTTTTCAGTTCCGCGGGACTGGCCCACCGACGCGGACGGCCTGCGCTGGCTGAGCGTCCGGCAGACGGACGGCGGTTGCGAGGAAGCCGTGCGGCTCTCCAAAATTTCAGTCTCCCGTTGGGAGGCCGTCCAGCGGGAGACGCGCGCATGTAGCCATTCCTTTGCCGCGCCGAAGGAGTGGGAGTGGTCTGTTTTGTTGGACGACGCAACGAGCCGACGGGCGGAGCTGGCCGTGTTTCTGCGCCGAAACGGGGCGTGGGAACAGACGAACGGTTACGAGTCCCGTCTTCAGCCGGAGGGCCGGAGCGTGTGCGTGGATACGACCGATACGGAGCAGGACGGCGAAAAAAACGTGCTGATCGTCTGTCTGGACCCGGAGCACTGTTCGGACCTGATCTTCGATGCCCGGGGACTGCCCGGCGAGACGTTCTTTCTGAATCTGGGGGGAAGGGAGGTACTGACGGAGGGGTTCACACTCCTCTGCCAGACGCTGGACGCCGACGGCAGCATCCGCCCCACACAGTGGCGCTGCGCAGACGATTTCTACGTGAGCTCCCCCAGGGACCGGGTGTTTACTTACGATCCGCTGCGCGAGACAATCACGTTCGGCGACGGGGAACACGGCGCACTGCTTCAGGCAGGCGGCGGTGCGGTGCTGGTCACCGGCATGACGCTTTCTCTGTGCGGCGGCGGAAATATTCCTGCCGGAACCGGAATGCGCTTCACAGACGACGACGCGGCAGTGCGAAACGAGAGTGCGTCCGGCGGAATCGGGTATGAGAGTGCGGCGGAGGCGTCTGTCCGCTTCCTGCAGCTGCTGGAGAATACTCAAAAATGTGCGTCCGCCGCCGATTATGAACGCTTGGCGCTGACGACGCCGGGCCTGCGGGTAGGTGCGGCAAGGGCGCTGCCCGGCTACGATCCGGACGAACCGGCTGGCACCAGCCGGACGCCGACAGTCACCGTGGTGGTAGCCCCCGCATCGGAGAACGAGAAACCTTTGCCGGACAGCCGTTTTTTGGCGGCGGTGCAGGAGCGGCTGGAGCGTTACCGCCCTGTGTGTACCCGTGTGCGGGCCGTGCCGCCGGCCTATCAGGGGGTTCTAGCCTCCATCCGGCTCACCGCACGGGAGGCGGTGAGTGAGGCGGCAATCCGTGGCGTTGCGGAGCGGTATCTCTCCGCCGATGGCGCCGGTATCGGCGGGATTCTCCGCCCAGGCGAGCTGTCGGCACGGATTCAGGCCATCCCAGGCGTTCTGCGTGTGGCGCGGACAGACCTGCGGGCGCCGGGACCCGGATGCTACCAGAACACGGCAGGGGAGATTCAGCTGCCGCCTTGTACAATTCCATGCCTTCAAAAGTTGGAACTGATTTTGACATCGGCGGAGACGGCCGGCGAATGAGTCCTGTGGGACTGCGGAGCAATGAGGGAGGAAGAGCTTGTGAACCCAGTACAGAAAAAATTGGTGCTTTGCTGTCATGAACAGTGGCTGGGTGGTCAATTCGGCGGGATCGAGCCGTGGGATGACGGCCTGCGCCTTGACAGCGCCAGATTCACATCCGGACTCTGCTGCCTGCCGGTGATCGACAGCGCGGAAAATGGGTTTTGCTGGGGCCGGATTTTGATTGACGCGGATCTGCCGCAGGATTCGGCGCTGCGCGTCTACGCTCACGCCTCCGACGATCAGTCCTGGAACGACGGATGGCCGGAGATTGACGGGACAGAGGACGCTGCCCGGGCAATGCGTAAGTGGTTTGGCCTGCCCGTAGCGGAGAGCGGCGATTTTCTGCTCCGCGCCAGAGGACGGTATTTGTGGCTGCTGCTGGAGCTTGCAGCGGCGGGAACCGATTCTCCGACAATCCGGAAAGTCACGGTCCGCATGGCCGGTGACCACATGATTGACTATTTGCCCGCCATCTATCAGGAGGACGATTTTACCCGCCGATTTCTCTCTATTTTCAACAGCATGTTTCTGGATATGGAGGACAGCATCTGTGCCCTGCCGGGACGGATGGATTATGAGAGCGCGGACCCGGAAATGCTTCGTTACCTCGCCTCTTGGGTGTGCGTGGAGGATGGGACGGAGTCGCCTGCGCTGGCTGACCGGATCGCCGGCGCTCTCCCGGATTACGAGACGCAGTACACCCTGGGGGGAATCCGCCGGTCTGTCAGACGGCTGACCGGCCGGGAGCCTTGGATCATTGAGCATTTCAGCGTCTCGTCCAACCGGGCGGACTGCCGGAACCCGGAGCTGTACCGGCGGCTGTACGGCGGTGACCCCTACCGCTTTTTTGTGCTTCTGCGGGAGGGCACATTTCCCAACCGGCAGGCAATGGAGGAGTTTCGGCGGCGAATGGAGGAGCTGATCCCGGCGGGGACCTCCATGGAACTGGTGCTGCTCAAGCAGAGCATTCAGCTGGACTGGCACACTTATCTCGGAATCAACTCTGCGGTCGGGGGTTACGTCCCCGTGGCAATTGACGAGACTATGACGATTCACTATGATACCACGATTGGAGGAGCAAGCCATGAATGAGCATTTCTTCCCTCTGGAGCGAAATCGGTACTTTTATGGAAAGTTGCTGACTGTCCGGGATTTTGAGGTTGAACAGCAGTATAACCGCGCCAAGCGGGAACTTCTCAACCGTGTGCTGCAGGGCGCGGGTGTGGTCTGTGGCTTCGGTGTGACGGCCAGCGACGACGCCACGCTGATGATCGAAAGCGGCCTCGCGATGGACTATCAGGGAAGGGAAATCGTCCTGCCCGAGACGATCTTCCGCAAGCTCCAGATGCTGGACGGACAGGAAACACTGGCTGGCGGACAGCAGGCATATCTGTGCCTGACCTATGACGAGGCGGCTGTTGAGCCAGTGAACGCGGTGGGCGGCGAGGCTGGCGAGAGCAGCCAATTTAACATGACCCGCGAGGGCTGCCACCTCTATTTGACCGCACAGGCTCCGGAATACCGGGGGCTGCTGGAGGCGTCGGGCCAAGAAAATGTCTCCGTTCTGTACAGCAGCGACGAGCTGACGCTGGTGCTCTCCGTCCCCTCTGCAGTGTGCTCCGGGGAGGAATTTCAGGTCCGTATCCTGGTGGTCAAGGGCGAAAAGACCCCGCAGGTCAATTTCTCACTGGAGGGAGAGAGCTCCTTTGTGGAGAGCGAGAGTGGCCGCGTACTCCTCTCTTTTCATGAGAGCCGGGAGGAAAAGCGCAGCGTCTACAGCGTGGACCTGCCGCTTCGGGCCCGCGCGCTCAGCGACATCACCAGCAAACTCTTCCCCTCCGGGATGGAGCTGAATCTGGAGCTGGGAAGCCATCGCTACAAAAACTATCTGGAGGCGGACTCCTCCGTCTGCCTCTGCCGGGACGAGGAGACGCTGCTTGCGTACTGCCGTCGGCGGGACGCGCTGGAGCAGCATCTGTTGGGCCGGGATATTCCAATCTACCTTGCGAAGTTGGAGCTGATCAATTCCGCTGGCGGCGTGTTCCTCGGCGGTGTAACCAACCTGCCCTTCGGACAGAGCGTCAGGCAAAGCCGCGAGAGCCGGAGCTCCATTGGCGGGGACCTGACGGTCACCACCTCGGTCCACAGCCTGGAATACTGGCAGAAGCCGGATGTCCGCGCGGCGTATCAGCAGTCCGGACGGAGCCTGCACTTTAATTTCGGTATTCCGTCTCCGGAACAGTACGACTACGCTGTGGCGCACGGCGCGGTGGATCTGACGATGCCCAGCGGCATCCGGGTCAACTCCCGCGTGTTCTCTGAGGAAATTGCCCACGGTCTGGGTACCGGCGCGGTTGACATCCGTCTGAGCGTCGAATTCCTGGACGATCAGGAACCCGCTTTGCTCTACGGCAACAGCGAGGTGTTCAAGGGA
>Ga0183100_1000685_pt1 | contig 22993 bp, 22 predicted proteins | sample Biomet2_FD_127789 | JGI IMG/M metagenome (GOLD analysis project Ga0183100, IMG submission 127789) | Microbial communities from bioreactor (seeded with anoxic lake sediment) at LBNL, California, USA - Biofuel metagenome 2 | ecosystem: Engineered > Bioreactor > Anaerobic > Unclassified ...
CTATGGATAGGTTTAAAGAAGAACTTGTTAAATACATAGAGTAATATAACAATAAACGTATCAAAAACAAGTTGAAAGGGACTGAGTTCTGTACAATAAAGAACTCAGTCCCTTTCAACTTAATAAATATTTAATTTTTCTAACTTTCTGTTTTCAGATGAACTAAGCTGGTAATTTATTGCGAACCGTTAATATAAAATCGTCCGAAAAAACGTGATTTCACGAATTTTTCGGACGATTTTATATAATAATACTTCTAAAAATTTTGATGCAAAACCTAATTGTACTACAAGAAATGCTTACCCCTCAAGTTTTAAAAACTACAGGTCCAACGCCAATACCTTGGTATTGTTTTGGTGTCATGCCATATTTATTCTTAAAAATTGCTATAAAATGTGAAATATTATCATAACCCAAATTATATGCCACTTCCGTAACATTTTGAGTTCTCAGCATTTCCTTTGCTTGAATAAGCTTAAGATTTCTAATATATTCCCCAGGTGTAATATTCATGAGCCTTTTAAATGAATTAGAAAAATTACTCTCGGACATATTTAAATCATATGCTAGCTGGCTAATACTAATCTGATGTGTAATATTATCGTGGATATATTTGATTGCCTTATATAGCGGATTATCAAGTTCAAGGTTAATCACCTGTTGAACGCCTTTTATTTTCACTAAGTAATAAATCAATTCCTGCGCGTAAAGATCAAGCAGAAATTCTTTATTTTTATCATAAGTTGTGGTAATACTGGAAAACTTGTCCAGACATATTCCAAGTTCATTAGTGATATTACCATGAAAGAATCTACTCTCAGCTAACAAATCATAATTGGCATTTAAATCAATACTTATCTTCTCAGTTACTTTTTTAAGTAGTTCCTTACTCAATTCAAAAACCAAAGCTTTTGTCGAAATATCAATTTTCATTTGAACTTTCGAATGAGGTGGCAGCAAAATAAATTGTCCGGGATAATAAGTGAAGTCCAAATCCCCATTAACATAAATATGCTTCGAGCCATCCAGTATAATACAAAGTCTATTGTATTCGTATGTTTTGTAATCAGAATTCATTGGTGAAAGGTCATAATACAAAAGCTTGAGGTATGCAGATTCTAGTCCGTCAGCTAGTTCGCACTCTCTACTGAAATTAGTAAGCATATACTCACCTCTTGTTTTATATCGCTACAACTTATTCAGTAATTATTATACTACTTATAAATTTTGTTATCAATTTATTTATATGAAAATTAAAAATATAGTTAAAAATAAAATTTTCAACATTCCAATAAGAGTAGAAATTCTACATCAAATATAGTAGCTAGAAAAATATTGTCCAACCCGGCTAGGTGACTGTCCATCTGCGCAAGTATTTCTTTTGCACAAAATGCCAACAGTTCATGGTACCATAGTAAAGATTTCCAGCATCTTCTGTGGCTTCACCTGATTTTGCTTGATATGAGAAGATTTATGGTAAAGCTCTTATGAATTCATCCCTTCAAAAAATTCGCGAGGCATCTGTTTTTGTGTATTTTGATTTTGTGCATGCTTAATTTTACACGTATGCTCATACTGTTCAAAGCTAGGAGGTCCTTTTGGGGGGAAAAAATCGACATAGCCTCTATATAACGACTATGCCGATTTTCTAAGAAATCTCGATTATTATTTAGTAAAGCAAACATAATAGTTGCTCTTCATAATTGATAAAATATTTATGAGTATGAATTTATTAATATATCACTTGTAAATTTACTATATTTGTCCAAGGTATTTAAGAACTATCTGTGCTATTACTGCAGAACCCAAATAAGTTCCAATGAAAATTACACAAGATAGAATTACTATACGCCATCCAGAGTGTGCAAAAGCATCTAAATCTTTACCAATAGATACCCCTGCGTAAGCAAGAATAGGAGTGCAAAGAGGCAAAAAGCCTACTTTTTTCATGCATGCATTAATGAAATCTGCGCAAGGCACCCCAGGATAAGTTAAAATACAGCCTAAAGTCACTACATAGGCAACACCGGGAATACCGCCAGGTAAATATCTTCCCATGGCAATTCCCGCCATGGCAATAAAAATTAAAATCAAAAGCCCAGGTATTGATTCAACAAAGCCATTTTTACTTCCAATGGCGTTCCCGATTAAAGACATAATGCCTACGATAACTAAAATAGCCAAAGTTTCAAGCATATTATACTTTTTCATTTGGCAGCATCCTCCCCTACCGGATATGCCCCATATTTAAATTTATAAATATATTTGTACAAACGTTCTGTTATGGGAAGAGCAAGCCAAATTGCCATATACAAACCGTCCAACCCTGAAAGCATATTACTGGCAGCCCCGAATGCCACTAGCTGATCAGACATTTGCGGATACATTGCGCTTAAAGACCCCACTGCAGCAGTCATCATACTGGCACTACCAACTCCTGCCGCCATAGCTAAAGCGTAGGGATGAAAAGGTAAATAAGCCGCAGATAAGCTGGCCATAATGCCAAAAAAAATGGTGCCAAAAACTGTCCCGCTGATATAAACCCCCATAACGCCACGTCCTTCGGCAGAATCAAGCCCAAAACGTTCGCCAATTAAAGCTACATTTGGCTCTCTGGCTATAGAGTGTGCCGCCCCTATTGTTTCACGTTTCAAGCCAAAATACATTGCAAGAGGGACCCCCAAAAAAACTGTTCCTAGATTGCCAAACTCTTGTAGAATTAGTGCTGGACTAGCACTAATAATCTTTGGCAATGTCGGTCCCACAAGGGTTCCGTAACGAGCCATCAAAAGCATTAGCGTAATGCCAAGAAGTGAACCGGCATCTTGCATATCGACCTTATTTACTACTTTTAAAAATTTTGGTGCCAAAAAAATACCAAAAATAAGTGCATACAACATTGGTAATAAAACTATTACCCCTACACCTAACTTAAATTGATGAATTCCAATAAATTCCGAAATAATTATTAAAACCAAAACAATACCATGAAGTTTAAAATTCTTCATTTTCTCCCCCCTTTAGCAATATCACCCACTAATTCCTTCCTCTTCTACCCTCCTCTTTGCTGAAATATCCATCCAACTTGTTTACATACTCCTCCTTTGTAAGCGCCGGTTCGTAAGCTGCCAATATTTTTTTTGCTTCCTCCCCGCCATTTGCCAAAAGATCAACAATCATCATGGCAAAAGTCTTTGCCGGCAAAATTGCCGCCGCATCAAAATCAACTACACAAAAATCTTTCGTATGCAAAAGGCCTGTAGTCCCACCAATAAAGGGATGAATAACAGGCATTAGATGGGAAACGTCACCCATATCAGTAGAAGCGCTAAAATGTCCAGCATCCTTAATTTCTACTTTCGGGTTAGCAATTTTTGCATTATCTACAAACAAATTATTTAATTCCTTATTACAAATAAGAGGCAATTGACCGGGCAGGGTATCAATTACGACTTTTGCACCAATAGCATAGCCGCCTGCCTGCAAGGCTGCATCTACTTTTTTACTAGTTTCTTCCATGGCTTCCATTGTCTTTGCCCGCACATAAGTTTCAACCCTTACATCAGAAGGCACGCTGTTAACTAAATCTCCGCCTTTAGTAATAATGGGATGCACCCTAATAACATCCTTTTCTCTAAATGTTTCACGCAAAGCATTAATACCCATAAGTCCAAGCATAGCAGCATTGAGGGCGTTAATCCCCTGATCAGGCGCATCGGCGGCATGAGCAGTTTTTCCAATATATTGCACCGTCTTACCAACAAAACCATTACTGGATTGCCCAATTGATACTGTTGGTTTTGGCATATTTTTATCAGAATGGATTTGCATAGCCATATCAATATCATCAAACTCGCCCAAATAGATAAGTTCCCCCTTGCCATGCAAAAAATGTAACTTGCCCTTGTTCATTAATTGTTTGCGGTAATCAAGCTCCACATACTCCTCTGCCGGAACCCCAAAGAAAACAATATCACCGGACAAATCAGGCAAAACCCCTGATTTTACTAAACCATAAGCAGCCCCAATCATAGCAGCTTGTTGAATATTATGGCCGCAAGCATGAGCAGCTCCTGTTAGAGGATTTGCTTTAGAACTATCTGGACAGCCAATAGCGTCCAATTCACTAATAACAGCGATTGTAGGCCCCTTTCTCCCTCCATGGACACGGCCTTTAACCCCTGTAATAGCAAGCCCTGTCTTATATTCAATACCAAGTTCCGCAAAAACAGCCGCCATTTTCCCAGCTGTCTTTATCTCTTTAAATCCAAGCTCCGGCTCCTTTGCCACTTCCTCGGCATAAGCAGCGATTTTTGCTATATTAGCATCTATAGCCGCACAAACTTTCTGTTTTAATATTATTTTATCCATAAATCTTCCCCCTCCCCATTTTGTAACTATATATTATAATGTATATGATTTTAATACAATATGAAAAGTTGTCTAAAATTACTTTTATAAATTTATGCGGTATTGTAGGTTCCCTGTACATATGCTAAAATGAAATGATAATGTATGTTTTTGAAAGGAAGCAGTTTTTAATGTTTAAACAATTGCAAGAAGATATTGAAGTCGTTATGCAAAGAGACCCTGCGGCAAAAACGCACTTAGAGGTAGCCCTTTGTTATCCTGGGTTACATGCTATTTGGCTGCATCGCATAGCCCACAGCATGTATGAACAGGGTTGGATAATTCTTCCGCGCTTAGTTAATACATTTTCAAGATTTCTAACAGGTATTGACATCCATCCTGGAGCAAAACTAGGCCGGGGGCTTTTTATTGACCACGGTATGGGCGTTGTCATAGGCGAAACTTGTGAGATAGGGATTAATGTTACTTTGTATCAAGGCGTAACTCTTGGTGGAACCGGCAAAGAAAAGGGCAAGCGTCACCCCACAATTGGGGACAATGTAGTTGTAGCTAGTGGTGCAAAGGTTCTAGGCTCTTTTTTAGTAGGTGCTAATTCTAAAATAGGCGCCGGTTCCGTAGTTCTTAACGAAGTTCCTCCCAACTCTGTAGTCGTCGGTATACCCGGACGCGTAGTAACACAAAATGGCCGGCGCGTAGATGAACCGGAAGACGGAATTGATTTAAATCATAATGTTTTACCTGATCCTGTGGCTGACTACGAAGCCGCCTTAGAAAACCACATGAAAATTATTGACGCTAGACTCAAAGGCTTAGAAAAAATGATTATTGCTAAAAACAAAGAAAGTTTAAGCCAAAATGCCGCAGAGAGGAAGGGGTAATATGAGAAAAAAAATGACCTCACAAGAAGCTATTGCTGAGGCCAAACGTTGTCTTCATTGCTCTGTTCCTTCATGCCGTTTAGGATGCCCAATTGATAATAGTATTCCTGAATTTTTACATTCTTTAAGTTTAGGAAATATGGGTGACGCTTTTGCTTTTTTAGCAAAAGACAATGCTTTACCTGCCATTTGTGGAAGGCTTTGCGCCCACGAGAAACAATGTGAGCCAAAATGTATTTTATCCAAAGACGGTAATCCCATTAACATTAGTGCTTTAGAGTCTTTTCTGGCCGAGTTTGCCTACGATCATGGTTTAACCCCTATTGAAAAATCTACTGGTTCTGCCGGTAAAGTTGCCGTTATCGGCTCTGGACCAACAGGACTTACCGTAGCTGGTGAACTGGCAAAAAAAGATTTTGATGTAACCATTTACGAAGGCCAACACGAACTAGGCGGTGTTTTATTATACGGAATTCCTGAATTTCGTCTAGACAAGAATATTGTACATAAAGAAATAAACAATTTAGTGCACTACGGCGTTAAATATGTTACAGGCTCTCTTATTGGCAAAGATTGGACTTTAGACGACTTGTTTGCCAATGGTTATCAGGCTGTATTCATCGGTATCGGAAGTGCCCTCCCTATGACGCTGGATATTCCCGGCCATAATTTAACCGGAATTTTATCCGCTACTTATTTTTTACGGATGGTTATACTTGCTAACAGCGGTAAACTTGATAATAAAGAAACCCTTCTAAACAGCGAAGATGAAGTAGTAATAATTGGAGCCGGCAATGTTGCTATTGATGCTGCCCGGACAGCTGCTGCCCGGGGGGCGAAATTGGTTACCGTAGTCTACCATAAAACTCCTGCAGAAATGTCTTGCCTGACAGCCGCTTATACTGCCGCAGTTCAAGAAGGTATCCAGTTTAAATTCTTGCGTCAGCCCACAGCATACCTTAATAGCAAACAGATGCGCACCTTGGGAGCTACAAGAAAAACCCAGGAAATCATGGACAACACAAAGGTTGCAGGAATTATGCTGCAAAATGTAGAGAAAGATGCCGATGGCAACTTTACCCAAACAGGCGGACAGGATGTTATTGCCTGTACTTGCGTTATCTTAGCTATTGGGCAGCGCCCTGCGGCCCATGTTTTTTCTACAACTAAGGGTATCAAGATTGATGCTCAAGGTTTTGTAGTCACCCTTGAGCATCCTTATGGTATGACAACAAGGCCCGGAGTATTTAGCGGGGGTGATGTGGTCAATGGTCCCAGCACTGTAGTCCTTGCCATTGAGGATTCTAAAAAAGTAGTAAATGGTATAACAGAATATATTAGTGGTCTATAGCAAAAAAGAACGTGGCGCAACAATTAAGTTGTGACGCGTTCTTTTTATTATATTCAAATTTCCTGCTCACGCATTTTTACTTTGTATTCTTTTTCTTCCTGTAATTTTGTTTCAAAAGCTTTTGTTTCTTCAAACACAATCCCTGACAAAGCAATAATGGCAATCAAATTAGGTACCGCCATAAGGCCATTAAAAATATCAGCCAAATTCCAAACCAAACTTAAACTGCTTATTGATCCTACAAAAACCGCCATAGTATATGCTATCCGATAACCCAGAACTGCCTTTTCGCCTACCAAATATTCAAAACACTTTTCGCCATAGTAGCACCAGCCTAAAATAGTTGAATAGGCAAAAAAGATTAACCCAATTGCTACAATACTATTGCCAATACTAGGTAAAAAATTATTAAAAGCTTGGCTGGTAAGTGCCGCGCCATTGGTAGTGCCCTCTTGCCATAGTCCACTCATAACAACAACTAAGCCTGTTACCGAGCACACGACAATAGTATCCAAAAATGTTCCTAACATGGAGACAAGAGCCTGCCTTCCCGGCATATCTGTTTTAGCTGCCGCCGCAGCAATAGGTGCTGAGCCAAGTCCAGCTTCATTGGAAAAAACTCCACGAGAAACACCAAAGCGAATAACTGTACCTAAAGCTCCACCAGCCACTGCTTTTCCGGTAAAAGCATCTCCGAAAATTATTGCTAGTGCCCCTGGCACCTTATCTAGGTTCATAAAAATAATACTTAGTCCACCAACCATATAGAACATCGCCATAGCAGGAACCATAATTCCCGTTACTTTCCCAATCCCCTTAATACCACCTAATACTACCAACGCTGTAAAAATTGTTAAAATAATACCTGTATGTATTTGAGAAACACCAAAGTTTTCTTTAACTACCAGGGCTACCGCATTAGATTGCACCATGTTGCCAATACCAAAAGCAGCAAACGCTCCAAAAAAAGCAAACACGGCCGCCAACCACTTGCAATGCATACCGTTTTTTATATAATACATAGGCCCACCGGCCATTGAACCGTTGGCTTTGCGTTCTCTAAAACGAACTGCCAAAATTGCCTCTGCATACTTGGTTGCCATACCAAAAAATGCCGACGTCCACATCCAAAAAATCGCGCCCGGTCCGCCAGCGACTACAGCCGTTGCTACCCCAACAATATTACCTGTACCAATAGTAGCAGCAAGTGCGGTCATCAGAGCCTGAAACTGAGAAATATCGCCCTCGCTATCATTACAATCACCGGATGAAAAAGCAATTTTAAATCCCATAAATAACTTTCTTAGTTGCAGCAAGCGCAGCTTGAATGTTAAAAAGATCCCTGTCCCCACCAATAAAACCAATAGGGGTACTCCCCATACCAAACCACTAACTGTCACTAATACTTCATTCAAATTTTCCATTTTTACCTTCCCCTCAATAAAAGTTTATTTTTTCCAGGCCTTAAGCTCATCGCAGAAATCTTCCCATAAATACTTAGACATATTGATGGACGCTTCAACTTTTGCGCTTTCCCAGCCGGTAAATACCGCTGCTTCATAACGCAAAGCATCGTTATCATCGGTTATAATGTTTTCTGCCAATTGACTATTTACATAGTCATCATGGAGAAAACCGAGCATATCTTGCAGACGCTTCAATTTACGCAGCATATTTCCAGCTTCTTTATTGACCTCTGGAAAACTCATTAGTGCGTAACGAAAACGTTTTACTTTTATTCTTATTTTATGTGCTGCTTGCATATCAGAAAATTCAGGATAGCGGTCAGTAAGGCACATAATGTTATTACTCCATTCATCTACTCTTTCATAAAGGAATTTTTTCAGGAGCTTTGCACTATATTCCTGTGTTGCCGGCCTATTTTGCAGCCAAAAGACCAGCTGCGCAAGTTCTAAAGTCATAACTGCCAAAGATAACTGAGTATGAATACGCTTCATTTCTATATCTCTAGATTTAGCAAAAATTTCCTCTAAACTACTGGTTTTTTGTGTTGTCTCCGAAGCGACCTTTCTCATTCGTGCTAGACTCATAAGCACAACGTCTAATTCTCGCAGTCGGCTTAATTCTTCACCCTGTGCACGTAATTTACTTTGCCACTCTGTACATTCAACGAGCTTTAACGCTGGTTTAAAAAATGACAAACACGAACGCAGCCTTCTTATTTTAACCCGCAATTGGCGCAAAGATACCCGTTCGGAGGGATTTTCCAGGAACTTTGCCCAAGCAGCGCTAACTGCATAGATTTGCCAACATAAGTGACAAAGAAGGCCATTATTTATATTAGCGTTCTTGTACGCAGGCAAAGTCATAGGATTAAATGATCCTTGTATTTGTTTAATACGCTCATACACATTTGGCTCTACTAATATAAACGACACAGTTTCTAAAAGTTGTTCAACGATTTTTACCGCAGCAGTCGTAGCCTTAGCGTGATAGCTTATGTATATGTCACTTTGATAAATAATAGTATCATGGAAAACCGCTATACCATTTTCCAGCCAGACATTTATAAATTCATTTCCAACCTTAAATTTCAGTGGTTGACGGCAATATCTGCGTTTTACTTTTACCTTCTCACCACATATAAACACATTCCCTTTTTCCTCGATTTTCTCGTATTTTTGCGAAGAAAAAATGTGTTTAGCATTTATTTTTTTAATTAAAGTCTCTACAGGCATATTACCTAAAGACTGCAGGCATAAAATGTTCATGATAGAAGATTCCTTTGGCAGACAAATCACATCTTGTCTGTTTATGTAAATTATCTAAAAGCAAGGCAAAATTGTTTAAGCTAGGCAATAACGGGCGTAATTTTTGCAACTGACATATATTCCACTGTTTGCAGACTAAATCTAATGCTCTAAAGATAATCTATTATTTGCAACATTTTCATATTATACCACGTTATCAGAAATTTATGACAAATAGAGTCTATTTTGGCCTCAGTATTCAGTATACTTTTCTTGTGCTTTAGGTTTTTCAATGTTAAAATAAATTTATAAAAAGGAGGTTTTCCAGTGTACATCTTTCAAAACTTAGAACTATGGATTTTACCATTAGTAGTGTTAATAGGTTTTCTTCTACTGTGTGGTTTGTTTCACTGGTTGTTTTTATATTTATTAAGACTAACTATCCGCAGACTGCCAATTAACACCGACAATGATATTGCTAGCGCCTTTGACAAACCCGCGCGTATAATAATTGTTGTTCTTGGGTTATATATAGCCCTTAAAGTTTCTCCTCTAGCCTACGGCGCTGAGCATATCTTAGTAGTGAAAAGTGTCCATACTTGTATAATCTTTTGTTTTTTCTGGATAGCATATAATTTATCCACTTCCACAAACAGTTTATTTATCCACATATTGAGCCGGTTGGGTTTTAATGTTGATATTTCCCTTTCCAATATACTATCCGCCTTTTTTCATACGGTACTTATTGTTTTAGGCGTTGCTATGATAATTAGTGAATGGGGTTATGATATTAATGGTTTTATAGCCGGTCTTTCTTTAGGAGGCTTAGCTATTTCCTTAGCAGCCAAAGATACCCTCTCCAATATTATAGCTGGCATGATAATATTAGCAGATAAACCCTTTAGCGTTGGCGACTGGGTTCTTTGCAACAATATTGAAGGAACTGTAGAACAAATCTCCTTCCGCAGTACAAGCGTTCGCACCATACCGCAGGCCTTGGTTTATATACCAAACTCTTTGCTTACAAATACTCCTATTATTAATTACACCAAACGAAATAAGCGCCGCATTGACATTACTCTAGGCGTTATGTACAGTACAACACGAAAACAACTGCAAGAAATTGTAGAAAAAATCAGAGAGATGCTCGTTAATAATGAAGATATATACAAGGAAGATATCATTGTCGCCTTTAGTGAAATGAACAGCAGCAGCTTAGATATTCGTATTATTTGCTATTCACACTTTACGGACTTTACTGCTTACACCTATGCTAGAGAAAAAATAAATTTTGCAATCATGGGTATTCTTGAGGAAGTCGGAACCTCCGCAGCTTTTCCAAGTACCAGCGTATATATTGAGAAACAAGATAATAAAACACATTAGCATTTATACTTTTTTCTCACTCATCAGACAACTAAAAGACATCTGTAAAATTATTTTTACAGATGTCTTTTAGTTTTACATGACTGTTATTTAGCCCTTATTCAGCCGCTATGGTAATAGTTAGATAACGCATCGCCAAACTATAACCGGCAAAGCCCAAACCACATATTTGTCCTATGCAGCCGGCTACAGTCACAGAATGATGCCTAAACTCTTCCCTAGTATGAATATTACTCATATGAACCTCCACTGCCGGAAGATTAACGGCCTTTAAAGCATCTAAGATTGCCACACTGTAATGGGTATAAGCAGCAGGATTGATAACTATTCCATCAAAATTGTCCACGGCATCTTGAATAAAAGAGACTAATTCACCCTCGCTATTTGACTGCTTAATTTCTACCTCCACCTTTAATTCCTGTGCTGTGCTCCGGATATATTGACACAATGCTACGTAATCGTCCTGTCCGTATATCTCCTTTTCTCTCATGCCCAGCAAATTAATATTTGGACCATTTAAAACCAAAATTTTCATATACCCGCCCCCTTTAGTATAGATAAAAGCTCAGGTAAGATTTCTGACCATTGCCTTCCTTTTCCTATTTCATAATCAGCGTATTTTTGATAAAGTGCTATACGGTCTGCATAAAGCTGATGAATTCTCTCTTTGCCAGCCGCTAAAAGAGGTCTAGTCTTAGTATCTATATGCTCAATGATTTCCTCGGGAGACCGCTCAAGAAAGATAATAAGCCCTGAAGCTTTTAGGACCTGCATATTTTCTGCCCGCATTACAACGCCACCACCGGTAGCTATAACGCATCTTACCTTGGAAGCTAAATATATTATAGTTTCACTTTCAGCATCACGGAAAACTTCTTCTCCTTGGGTAAAAAGCTCTTGTATTGTTTGTCCTGAAACATCTTCCAATACCTGGTCCGCATCAAAAAAAGAACGACCAAGCTGCTTTGCCAATTCTCGTCCTATTGTCGTTTTACCTGAACCCGGCATGCCAATAAGAATAATGTTATTCATATTACGCCCCCTGTATTTCTTGAACAATACTAGCAATGATTTCCCGGTTTATTTCGCGTTCCAGCCATATTTCCTCTGCCGCTAATGCCTGTGCTACCAACATATAAAGTCCATTGCAATTTTTCCGTCCAACTTTTTTAGCGAAACTCATAAAAAGAGTTTCTGCCGGATTATATATAAGATCAATAGCTGCCCCATATCCTGCCACAACTTCTTGTGGAATAGGTGATGCCTGCATATGAGGATACATACCTACAGGTGTTGTATTGACAATAATGTCACCTCCGCCAAAAGCAGATAGTTGCTCATAATCTACACAAATCATCTTTGATAAGGTGCCAAAAGCAGAAAATTTATTGTTTATGTCTTGCGGATTACGTGAAGCAACCGTTATTCTTTTTGCGCAATTATCAGCAAAATATTGCAATACTGCCCTAGCCGCTCCTCCACTGCCCAATACTACAACATCTTTGTTTTCCACAGCAATGTCGTTATGCGCAAGCAGTAGTCCAAATCCAAAGTAATCTGTATTATAACCCAGCTTTTCCCCATTTTTAAAATATATTGTATTAACCGCTCCTATAGCTTTTGCCTCCGGTGAAACAAAAGTTAAATTTTTCATAACTGCGACCTTGTAGGGTATAGTTACGTTAACGCCAGCATATTTTTCAGATAATCTCCCTATAGTGGCATCCAAAGCACTGTTTTCAACTTCCAACAAATCATATTGACCTTCTATGCCCAATTTATGAAATATTAAGTTATGTATTTGTGGAGAAAGACTGTGTCCTAATTTTTCGCCCAATAAAGCAAATTTCATATTTCACCTCATGTTTTATCTGCCACATAATTTCCCAATATCTTGCATTCAATGGTTTCTTGTTTTATTTCCCTCAAAGCTTTTTTTACTTCCTGGTCATTTAAATTCCCGCTCACATCAATATGGAAAAAATATTCCCAAGACTTGCCTTCAATAGGGCGAGATTCTATATTAAGTAAATTCAAACCACATTCTGCAAAATAACCCAGCAGACGATATAGTGACCCAGGCTCATGTTTCAAGGCAACTACCATAGTTATTTTATCTGCTTCTTTGCTTTTTACAGGTTCTGCTGCAATAACAAAAAATCTTGTGTAGTTATTAGTATTTGCATTAATGCCCGCCGCCAGAATTTCCAGCCCATAGATATCAGCTGCTTCTTTAGACGTTACCGCTGCCATATAGTTCGTCTGTTTCTTGCTTACTAACTCTGCCCCTTTAGCTGTATTGAAATAAGGAATTTGCTGCATATGGGGATATTGCCTAAAAAAAGGCCGACACTGAGAAAATCCCTGAGGATGAGAATATACTTCAGTAATATCATCTAACTTAGAGCCTGGCCAGGCCATTAAATTGTGTTCTACCTTTACGCATTGTTCACCAACAATATAACAACCATAACGTCTAATTAAGTCATATACCTCTGTAATACCACCTGTAGATGAATTTTCAATAGGCAGGACTCCGTACTTTATTGTTCCATCTTGTACCGCTTTCGCAACATCTTCAAACAAGGTAAAATTTTGAATCTTTATGTTAGCATGACTAAAATATTTTTTTACAGCCAAATAACTATAAGCTCCTGCTACGCCTTGATAACCAACAGGGATGGGAGTTCCCTTTGGTAAAACCGTGGGCTTGATTACTTTTGTTTCTTCTAAAAGTTTTTCCTCTCTTTCTACAGAGATATCCATAATTTGCGCCATAATTTTACGCAGTCCATCAGCATACGCAGAATTTTGCACCCTTTGCCGGCATTTATCTAAAACAATGGCTTCGCGCTCTTTATCTCGCACAGGCAGCTTGTTTGCTTTTTTGTATTCAGCTACCTTATTCACCGTTTCCATACGCTTTTCAAAAAGCTTTGCGATCTCTGAATCAATATGATCAATATCTTCCCTTATTTTGACTAAATTCAACTTTTCCATAACATTTTTAGCTCCTATTCGCTGCCAAAAGCAGGTCTAAAATTGTCCACGCCGTTACCGCCTCGATTACAGGAACTGCCCTTTGTACGATGCAAGGATCGTGCCGACCCTTAATTTCCAACACAGTTTCCTTACCAGCCAAGATATCAACCGTATTCTGAGGCAGAGCTATAGATGGAGTTGGTTTAATCGCTACTGTAAACAGTAAAGGCATCCCGTTAGTAATACCGCCTAAAACCCCCCCATTATTATTAGTTTTTGTTTTTACATTACCCTCCCGCATGTATAAGGCATCGTTAGCCGCACTTCCAAGCATGTTTGAAAGCTCAAATCCTTTACCAAATTCTACGCCCTTAACAGCAGGTACAGAAAAAAGCACATGAGCTAAGCGGCTTTCAACAGAATCAAAATAAGGTTCTCCCACCCCGGCAGGGATACCTATAGCCATACATTCAATAGTTCCTCCCACGGAATCTTTGCTTTCTTTTGCCGCCATAATGACCTTTGTCATAGCCTCAGCATCCTTGAGCAACAGCACAGGCAATTTTTTTTCACCTAGCCCTATAAGCACCTCCGCACTCTCACCCAAAGGATTAAACTTCTTAGCTTCCACGCATCCAACACTAGCCATATGTGCTCCAACGGTAATACCTTTAGCTTGCAAGATTTGTTTTGCAACAGCCCCTATGAACACCAAAGGAGCTGTAAGCCGCCCTGAAAAACTCCCGCCACCTCTGTAATCATTAAACCCTTTGTACTTTATCCACCCTGAATAGTCCGCATGTCCCGGTCTCATAATATTTTTTAAAATACCATAATCTTTAGAATGCTGATTCTCATTAGGAATAAGGACGCAAAGGGGCATACCCGTAGTTCTTCCGCTGAATATGCCACTTTCAATGATGTATGCGTCTTTTTCTTTTCTGGTAGTTGACAATTCGCTACGACCTGGTGCCCGTCTGGCCATTTCGTGATTAATGCCCTCTAGGTTAAGTTCCAGACCAACAGGTAAGCCGTCAATAACTAAGCCAATTGCGGGGCCATGGGATTCCCCAAAAATAGTCATCTTTATCCTATCCCCAAATACACTACTCATAGCGTCCTCCTAAACTTACAAAATCATTCCAAAATCTTGGATAAGATTTTGCCACACAGTTTGCCCCCGTAAGCATTAAAGGCTTTTGACACTTGATACTTGCCACCGCTAAACTCATGGCAATGCGATGATCGTTCCAGCAATCAACCGTTCCACCGGTAAAACTATCTACTCCCTCTATTATAAGCCCTGTAGGTAATTCTTTAATCCTAGCGCCAATTTTACTTAGTTCAGATGTTATAGCCGCCAATCTATCACATTCTTTAATACGCAGCCGTCCTGCATTAATTATTTCTGTCTTTCCCTTGCTAAGAGCTGCCAAGACCGTTAATACAGGAATAATATCCGGACAGTTGGCCGCATCAATAATTGTACCATGAGTCACAGCAGGCTCTGCCAAAATTTCCGTTCCTTCACAACTAATACACCCACCCATAGCTCTAATAATGTCAACAACTACTTTATCACCCTGTAAAGAAAGAGGCTGCATACCTGTTCCCCTAATAGCCTGCCCCAAGGTGCCTGCTACCAACCAAAACGCTAATTGAGAAAAATCTCCTTCCACCATCGCGATTCCGGATTTATATTTTTGTCTGCCACGAATTTCATAATTTCTATAATTGGCATGCTCAATTTGCACGCCATATTTAGCCAAGGCGCTTAAAGTCATGGCTATGTAGTCTTGGGACTCTAAGGGACCATTAACCACCAATATGGAATCGCCCTCCAAAAGAGGCAGGGCAAAAAGCAACCCGCTAATGAATTGTGAACTAACATTACCCGGCAACAGATATCTCCCCGCATGCAAAGGCCCTTGTAATACCAAAGGCAAATTACCATTTTCTGCCGTTGTATAAGCTACGCCCTGTCTGTCAAAGATGTCATAATAGGCTTGCAAAGGCCTGCTTACCAATTTTCCATGACCTACAAAGCTTATTTTGTCTTGACATAAAGCCCCTATGGGAATCATAAAGCGCAAAGTAGATCCCGACTCCCCACAATCTATTGTAGGTTCGCATACTTGCAGCTTCCCCCCCCTTACCATAAAGGTCATCCTGCCACTGTTATCTGCGCACTCGTCTATATGTGCGCCTAATGCTCTAAGTGCCCTACATGTGGCAACTATATCATCGGAGATGCTAACATTGCCTACTACACTTTTCCCCGTTGCCAGAGCTGCGCAAATAAGCTCACGATGACCCATGCTCTTGGAAGAAGGTATGCTTACTTTCCCCATTAAATTTGTTGGTATTATTCGCAATGTAGTCATAAAAACTCCTAAACTATATATTTTGCTAAATCTGTAAACGCAATTTTCAGTAAATGGCCTGACCCTATTTTGTCTAAAACTACCAACGTAATTGCATTACCTTTTTTTTTCTTATCTAGGGCAATAACATCCAGAATCTGTTTCCCTGTTAACTGTGCTGCCGTAGGCAATTCGTACTGTGCTAACATTTTCCGCAGACGCCTATTTGTCCCAATAGCCGTAATACCCAACTTTTCCGTTTGTTCCGTCAAACGAACCATGCCAATACCTACACCTTCGCCATGGGTATACCCTTCATAATTATAACATTTTTCTACAGCATGACCGATGGTATGTCCAAAATTTAGAAGCATGCGTTCGCCTATATCATGCTCATCTTTTTGCACTATACGAGCTTTTATCATACAACAAGCAGCAACTATTTCTGTAATATTTGCTAGCAGTTCAGCATCGCCGGAAAAGCCTTCCAGCTTTGCAAAAAGCTCTGCATCGTCAAAAGCGGCGTACTTAATTACTTCTGCCAATCCATCATGTAAATAACGTTCAGGCAAACTTTTAAGTAAGTTAGGATCAATGAAAACAGCCTTTGGCTGGTAAAAACTACCTACCAAGTTCTTACCTTCCGGCAAATCCACCGCCACTTTCCCACCTACGCTGCTATCTACTTGCGCCAAAAGAGTCGTAGGTATCTGTATGAAATCAATCCCACGCAAAAAAGTTGCTGCTGCAAACCCACCTAAATCTCCCGGCACTCCTCCTCCCAAAGTTATAATAAGATCACTGCGCGTTATGCCAAAAGCGGCTAAAGCAGCATATACGTTACTGAGGACTTGCAAATTCTTGTTTTTTTCTCCATGCCCCATAACAATACGCTTAACCTTAAATTTTTCTAGCATCAACTGTTTTGCCAAAGATTCTCCATAGAGAGCATCTACGTTATCATCCGTAATGACCGCGACCTTATCAGCCGCTGACATTTGGCGTATTTTTGTTCCAATTTTTGACCACAAGCCCTTATCTATTATTATGTTATAAGAATGTTCAGCTAAATCAACGATAATTTTTGGCATTGAATAAATCCTTTCTCTTCGCTTTAGCACCGCTCATCATCCGTTCCAATTCTTTCTTGTCGCCTTTTTCCAAGGCATTAACCCAACGATTCAATTGTTTTTGTAGTTTAGTAATCTCCCCTATTACGTTCTCTCGATTGTTCACAAATAAATCCGCCCACAAAGCTACATTTATATCTGCTACTCTAGTAGCATCGCGGAAACCTCCGGCAATAAAGTATTTATTATTGGGAGTCATAGAGTCGCTGTTTATGAGCGCGACAGCCATCACATGCGGTAAATTGCTTGTATAAGCAATTATCTCATCATGTTCTTTTGGCGTTACCGCTACAACATTTTTACAGCCTAGCTCATAAGCAAAATTTTTTAGCCAAGCTATTTTTTCTTTACTATTATGTGGCCTTGGAACTAGTATATAATTAGCGTTATTAAAAATTTCAGCAGCAGATTGACCATAGCCCTGACCTTCACGGCCCGCCATCGGATGTCCTGAGACAAAATCTTGCTCAGGCCCTAACAACTCATCTACCTTTCCCAAAAGCTCCCCTTTAATTCCTATAACGTCTGTAAAAAGAATATTTTTTTTAAAATATTGCACATTTTCTCTTACGAAATTTAATACTGCAGCTGGGTATAGAGCACAAATAATAACGTCAGCCGCCTTTAGCGGTTCCATGGACTCATTACAGTTTTCTGTAATAACCCCCTCGTCTTTTGCCATCATGGCTACAATATGATTGCTATCAACGCCAATAACATTCTTCACTTTTAAATTTTTTAAAGCTTTGGCGTAAGAGCCGCCAATTAAGCCTAAGCCTATAATAGCAAACGTAATATCTTGTAATTTTCTCTGCAAAATAGCCAACCCACTTTCAAGCTTTCAATTACTGTATGTATATTATAATTCTCTTCCAACTATTTGTGCAATCTCAGAAAGCTCGCGCATTAAATTATCGAAACGCTCGGGTTTCAGGCTTTGGCCGCCATCACACCATGCATTTTCCGGATCATTATGCACCTCAATCATCAAGCCATCTGCGCCCGCAGCTACTGCCGCTTTGGATAAAGGCTCAACCATCCACCACATACCTGCCGCGTGACTTGGATCAACTATTATGGGTAAATGACTTAATTTCTTTACTGCCGGTATGGCACTAAGGTCTAATGTATTTCTCGTATATGTTTCAAAAGTACGAATACCCCGTTCACATAAAATAACTTTTTCGTTACCGCCTGCCATAATATATTCTGCTGACATAAGCCACTCTTCAATAGTAGCCGACAAACCCCTCTTTAACAAAATTGGAACGTTTGTTTTGCCTAATTCTTTTAAAAGTTCAAAATTTTGCATATTGCGTGCTCCCACTTGAATCAAGTCAACGCGCCCAACAAATTCTTCTATTTTATCAGCAGACATAATTTCTGTTACAACGGGTAAATGATTGGCTTTACCTGCCTCAATAAGCATATCCAATCCTTTTTCTTTAAGTCCTTGGAAAGAATAGGGCGAAGTCCGTGGTTTGAACGCTCCACCGCGTAAAAGTGCGGCGCCGGAAGATCTAACGGCTGCAGCGACAGTATTCATTTGTTCCGTGTTTTCAATAGAACACGGACCTGCGATAACTACTAACTTTTTCTCGCCCACCTTCACTCCGCTCACGTCAACAACAGTTGACTCCGGATGAAACATGCGATTTGAGCGTTTGAAGGGTTCTTGCACCCGCATTACTTTTTCGACCCAATCATTAACCGTAATAAGGCGTGGATCAAAAGTACTGGTGTCACCCACGACCCCATAAATAGTCATATTAACGCCAACAATTTCATTTATTTGAAAATTGTTTTTTAATAAAATCCCTTTTATTTTTTCGCATTCTTCTTTTGGGGCTCCTGGTTTTAGTACGATAATCATAACAACAGCTCCTCCTTTAAATTTCTCTGTCTACAATCTCCGCAATTTTCTTTAGCTCTTGCATTAAAGCAGCGAACCTTTCCGGTTTCAAGCTTTGCCCACCATCGCACCAGGCGTTTTCCGGATCATTGTGTACTTCAATCATAAGGCCATCTGCTCCCACTGCCACCGCGGCTTTGGCCAAAGGCTCTACCATCCACCACATACCGGCCGCATGACTGGGATCAACTATAACAGGTAAATGGCTAAGCCTTTTTACGGCAGGTATAGCACTAAGATCCAAAGTATTACGCGTATAAGTTTCAAAGGTTCGAATGCCGCGCTCACACAAAATAACGTTATCGTTACCACCGGACATAATATATTCAGCAGACATTAGCCACTCTTCAATAGTAGCCGACAAGCCTCGCTTTAGCAAAATTGGAACGTTAGTTTTACCTAACTCTTTTAAAAGTTCAAAATTTTGCATATTACGAGCCCCTACCTGAATAATATCCACACTCTCAACAAACTTTTCTATTTTGTCTATAGACATAATTTCTGTAACGATTGGAAGTTTATTCTTCATTCCCGCTTCTACCAACATATCTAGACCTTTTTCCTTTAGTCCTTGGAAAGAATAAGGCGATGTGCGAGGTTTGAACGCTCCGCCGCGCAGGAAGTTAGCGCCAGCTGCTTTTACTGCCGCTGCTACCGTATTCATTTGCTCTGTAGTTTCAATGGAGCAAGGTCCGGCAATAACAGCCAGTTTTTTACCACCAATTTTTTGTCCACATACATCTACTACTGTGTTTTCCGGATGGAACAGGCGATTAGCACGTTTGTAGGGTTCTTGTACGGCCATAATTTTTTCTACCCAATCATTGGCACTAATACGACGCTTATCAACCATACTTGTATCACCAACTACGCCAAGGATACAAAAGTTAACACCACGGCTTTCATTAATATAAAAACCCTGTTTTTCCAACCCCGTTTTGATTTTGTTGCACTCTTCTAATGGCGCCCCTGGTTTCATTACAATAATCATTCTCAACACTCTCCCTTATTTTTTTATAAATTGCCATTTGCTTGGTACGGTAAAATTTTTAGTACTAGCATCACGGCTAAATAACTTAGCAGATTTTAGTATCTTATATAACGTTAAAGGACAAGTGTCCTTTATTTACGCCCTTGTAGATAAAAAAAACAGACTCGCAAGGAGTCTGTATCATAAGCAGTCTTCAGTTAAAGGCCACACAAGCGCCCTATTTATGATGTCTCTCTACGGAATTAGAACTATGAAATTGTGCGCAAGTAAAATAACCAACGCTAAAGTAATAGCTTTGGTCAAAAGTAAACGCAAATTCAGTTGTCCAATTCATTGTTATTTGAGAATCCATCATCGGTGCCGCCTTTTCATTAGTTAAACTAATTGGTGTAATCTTAACCCCAAAATTAGTACCTGTCAAGAAAAAAAGTTTAACACTCAAAAGTATATTCTAAACTGTTACTAATATTACAGCATTAAACCTTTATAAATCATATTCAAACCGCTGAGCAAAATAGTCGCTATAGCAATGCGATTAAACAGTTGTTGATTAATATGGAAAAAAATCTTTTCACCTGCGTAAATCCCAAGGAAAGCCGCCGGCAAGGTCCATAGTGGCAGCCCAATTGCATCAGAAAGATGTGCATTACCCAAAAACAGCCAAACTCCTATAGTGAAAATGTTCGTCATGAGAAAATACAAGAATAAATTTGCCCGCATTTTCTCTTTAGGTTTTTCTGAATTAAGCATATAAAGTACGATAGGAGGACCTCCTACGCTGGTGGAGCCATTAAAAAATCCTCCAATAATTCCAAAGCCAAATTGTTCTAGTTTCTCATGGACTGTTTTCCAGTGATAATTAGACCGCAAAACTATAACTGCTAAAATTAAAGTTACTCCTAAGACAATACGCAAAGCATTACCGTCCAAACTTCGCAACATCATACTTCCCGGAACAATTCCTACCATAGCTCCCAAAAATATTCTTTTAACAACACCAAATTCTAGTTCTTTGCGTACTTTAAACACCACATAAAGGCGCATATATATGCTGCCAATCAGAAGAAAAACTACGGTTTCCTTAATGCCTAAAATCCCTGATAGGAGAGGTACCCCTATAATGGCGTACCCAAAACCAGCTATAGTTTGGAACAAAGTAGCAGCAAAAACAGCCACTGACGTTACCAATAATAAATGCAAATCCATTAAGCAAATCCCCTAACTATACGCTTCCAAGCAAAACATCCTCTGTTTGTAAAGCATTACCCTTCATATCTACAAAGCGCACACGTAAATTGCCAACTTTGGGTAAACACTTCAAAGATATTGCCTGCATGGTTTCCGGATAAATCAAATTCATGGTTAAAGGAGTGTTCTTTTCAGCATCAGTAAGTGCCACTGTCACATTGAGCAAACGACCAAACAACTCTACCTTGTGAATTGCAATATCAGTTTTTACAGCGCTGGCACCGGTAGTACCATATATAATTAATCTGTTTTCATACCCCTTAACTCCATAACGCTCCTTTCCTGCTTGTATCATTTCTGTTTTCGTGGGAACTCCCTTGGCGGTCTTTGCAATCTTTACAACCGTTTCAGGCAATTTTCTCCCATTGACAAACGCGCTGAAAGTCAAACCTAAAGGATAACCGTCAGTACTGTGCCAAACCCAAGTACTGTTTGACTTGTTTTCATATAAGACTTTACTTGAATCTACAACTCGCGAAACAGTAAAAAGTTCCCCATCCGCTAACAGATGTGGCTGAGTTTCTGCAGAAGCTAGCGTTGTACTCAAGCACATACCTACCACAACCGCTCCCATTGCTATTTTTTTATAAATATTATTTAATTTCATTTTTCTACCTCCTGTCCCTATGTATATTATTATACACGAAAATAAAGGTAAAAGAGCGTTTTACATAGTTTTTTCATTGTTCATAACATTTGCAACAATCCATGATTTAAACTATAATAGGTGTAGTAAGTTTTTTAAGGAGGAATATGAATGTCAGAATGTGATAACTGTTCTCATGATAATTGCTCTAGTTGTAGCAGTAAACCCGAACCAACTGAACAAGATATTAATATTGAAAAATTTTTGACGCAAGTAAAGCATAAATTGGTAGTAATGAGTGGCAAGGGCGGTGTAGGTAAAAGCACTGTAGCCGCTGATATTGCTGTGCTTTTAAGCAAAAAAGGCTTCAAAGTAGGCTTGTTAGACGTGGATCTTCATGGTCCAAGTATTGCAGGTATCTTAGGCCTCACGGGCATTCCCATAAATGTAGTTGGCAATAAAATGCTGCCTTATCAATATAATGAAAACCTAGAAGTAATGACTGTACAAGGTTTGCTAACCGAAAATGATGCCGCTCTTATTTGGCGCGGCCCTGTTAAAATCGGCGTAATTAGGCAATTTCTAGCTGATACTCAATGGTCTCCCCTAGACTATTTAATCATTGACTGCCCTCCCGGTACAGGAGACGAGCCCTTAACAGTAGTCCAGACTATTAAAGATGCCAAAGCCATCATTGTAACTACCCCACAGGAAATTGCTTTGGCCGACGTGCGTAAATCCTTAAATTTTTGCAATTTGGCGAATATTCCCGTTACCGGTATCATAGAAAATATGAGCGGTTTTGTCTGCCCTAACTGTCACACAGTGCATTATATTTTTAAAAGTGGCGGAGGAGAAAAACTCGCCGCCGAAAACAACATCCTTTTCTTAGGTAAAATCCCTATTGACCCACAGGTTGTGGAAAGCGATGATAACGGTGATCCACTAGCTCACCTTGGACCGGAAACCACACTGGCATTAGAAGGTATTGTAGAAAAAATAGTATAACATTAAAAGAAGGCAACGGACCAAAATCCGTTGTCTTCTTTTAATGTCACCATCCACAATGGGGCAGGCACTACCT